>Ga0265798_10000600_pt1 | contig 58759 bp, 53 predicted proteins | sample P3T30metagenome_FD_192430 | JGI IMG/M metagenome (GOLD analysis project Ga0265798, IMG submission 192430) | Plant litter microbial communities from East Loma Ridge, Irvine, California - P3 T30 | ecosystem: Environmental > Terrestrial > Plant litter > Unclassified | place: USA: California... | reverse complement strand
TCTGCGCCATAATCGTGCCGAGCCACAACAGCCCGACGCTGACGTGCAGGCCGTGCAGCCCAACCAGCGCGAAGAAGCTGCTCAAGAAAGCGCTGCGCTGTGGCCGCGCGCCTTCACCGACGAGTTGGGCAAATTCCTGAAGCTCGATACCGAGGAACAAAGCGCCGAGCAGACCGGTCGCCAAAAGCCAGCCCAGGGTCGCCGCGCGATTCTCGCGCATCGCGGCGATGCTGCCCAAGCCACAGGTATAGCTCGACAGCAGCAGGCACACCGTTTCGATCGCCACCCGGCCGCGCCCAAAAATCTGCGCACCGGTCGGGCCGCCGGCGGTCTCGCCGGACAGCACCGCGTAAGCGGCGAAGAAGCCTGAAAACATGACGATGTCTGACAGCAGATAGATCCAGAAGCCGTAGGCGACCACGGTCCGCTTGGGCGCGGGGCCACCCTCGCCGTGACCGGTCGATTGATCGCCGCCGCCGTGGCGCCGGCCGAGCGCATAGGGGTCGCGCGCATAGGGGTCGCGCGGATCGGAGTGCGCGCTCTCGCCCTGCGGAGTTGCCGGCACGCTCATGCCGCCTGCCCGTCGCGGTCGGCGAGCCACGCTTCGCGGGCGGCACGGCGCGCGCGATCCGCGCTGGCGACCTCCTCGACCGGCACCTCGAACTCCTCCTCGTCGCGCCAGGCGAATGCCACGAAGGTCGCATAGGCGCCGACAAAGCCAAGCGCCGCCAGCCACCAGATATGCCAGATCAGCGCGAAGCCGATCAGCGTCGTGAAGACGGCAGTGATGAAGCCGGTCGGTGTATTGCGCGGCATCTCGATCGCTTCATATCCCGGCTCGGGTGCGAGTTGCTGCGCCTCGATCGCGCGCTGCTTGATGCCCCAATAGGCCTCCTCGCCATGCACGTCGGGCTGCACCGGGAAGTTGAAGGGCGGCGGCGGCGAGGTCGTCGACCATTCCAGGCTGCGGCCGTCCCACGGATCGCCGGTCTTGTCGCACAACCGCTCGCGGTCGCGGATGCTCACCACCAGCTGCACGACTTGCGCGGCGACGCCGATCATCATGAAGCCGACGCCGAGCGAGGCGACATGCAGCCACGGCACCCATTCATCGACCTCGATATGCTGCAACCGCCGGGTCATGCCCTCCAGTCCCACCACGTACAGCGCGCCGAAGGTTAGGACAAAGCCGCCAACCGATGGCCAGAACGCGATCTTGCCCCAGCGCTCATCGAGCCGGAAGCCGAACGCCTTTGGGAACCAGAAGGTATAGCCGGCAAACGCGCCGAACACGACGCCGCCCACGATCACGTTGTGGAAGTGCGCAACCAGGAACATCGAATTGTGCAGCATGAAGTCAGCCGGCGGCACGGCGAGCAGCACGCCGGTCATGCCGCCGATCACAAACGTCACCATGAACGCCATCGACCACAGCATCGGCGTCGGATAGCGGATGCGGCCGCCGTACATCGTGAACAGCCAGTTGTAGATCTTCACCCCCGTGCCCACCGCGATGACTGAGGTGGCGATGCCGAAGAAGGCGTTTACGTCCGCACCCGCCCCCATCGTGAAGAAATGGTGCAGCCAGACGAAGAACGACACCACCACGATGAACAACGTGGCGGCGACCATCGAACGGTATCCGAACAACGGCTTGCCCGAGAAGGTTGAGATCACCTCCGAGAAGATGCCGAAAGCCGGCAGGATCAGAATGTAGACCTCCGGATGCCCCCACGCCCAGATCAGGTTGACGAACATCATCATGTTGCCACCCGCTTCATTGGTGAAGAAGTGGAATCCCATGTACCGGTCGAGCGTCAGCATTGCGAGCGTGGCGGTCAGGATCGGGAAGGCCGCGACGATCAGCATGTTTGATCCGAGCGCTGTCCAGCAGAACATCGGCATGCGGAAATAGGACATGCCAGGCGCGCGTATTTTGAGTATCGTCGTCACCAGATTGATGCCCGACATCAGCGTGCCTACTCCCGATATCTGGATCGCCCAAAGGTAGTAATCCACGCCGACTCCGGGCGAATAGGTCGTCTCGCTAAGTGGCGCGTAGGGCAGCCAGCCGGTGCGGGCGAACTCGCCGATCACCAGACTGACGTTGACGAGCAGCGCACCCGATGCGGTCAGCCAGAAACTGACCGAGTTGAGCGTCGGAAAGGCGACGTCGCGCGCGCCGAGTTGCAGCGGCACGACGAAGTTCATCAGCCCGATCACGAACGGCATCGCGCCGAAGAAGATCATGATCGTGCCGTGCGCGGAAAAGATCTGATCGTAATGTTCGGGCGGCAGATAGCCCTGATGCCCGCCGGTCGCGAGCGACTGCTGGCTGCGCATCATGATAGCGTCGATGAAGCCTCGCACCAGCATGACGATGCCGAGCATTGTGTACATCACGCCGATTCGCTTGTGATCGACGCTGGTGATCCACTCACCCCAGAAATATGACCAGTAGCCGCGCTTGGTGACCCAGCCGAGCAACGCGAACATGCCAAGCATGACGACACCCGCCGCGACGAGCGGGATCGGCTGTTCCGTCGGGATCGCCGACCAGTTGAGCTTGCCGAACATCATCGGGTTCCCGCTGTACCGGGTGAAACATGCGGATCGCCGCCCCGCCCTTGCTGTGGTCCGGGCGCGGGCTGCAGCCGTTGCGCGACAATGGCGTCGAATAGGCCGGGCTGAACCGCACGGTAGGTGTAGGGTCGCACGTCCTGGCTCTGCCGGGCGAGCCAGGTGTAGCCGCGTGCGTCGAGCACCTGCCCTTTCTGGCGGGCACGCGAGGCCCAAGCGTTGAATTGCGCAACCGGAACCGCCGTCACGACGAAGTTCATATCGGAAAAGCCGTCACCGCTGAAATGCGCCGATTGTCCGTACATCCGGGTCGCCCGGTCGGCGACCAGGTTCAGGTTCGTCTCCATCCCGTTCATGGTGTAGATCTGCGATCCGAGCTGCGGCACGAAGAAGCTGTTCATCACGCTTGCCGAGGTGAGCCGGAACCGCGCCGGGAGGCCGACCGGCACAACCAGAGCGTTGACAGAAGCGACACCCTGCCCAGGATAGATGAACAGCCATTTCCAGTCGAGCGAGACAACCTGCACCTCAAGCGGACGCACGCGCGACGGAAGCGGCCGGCCGGGATCGAGGTCGTGGCTGCCGGCCCAGATCACGCCTCCTAGGAACAGGATGACGAGGATCGGGATCGACCAGACGATCATTTCGATCCGGCCCGAATAGACAAAATCGGGACGGAACCGCGCGCGCGTGTTGCCGGCGCGGAACCACCACGCAAAAGCGAGCGTGGCGAGGATCGTCGGAACGACGATCGCCAGCATGATCGTCAGTGCGTTGAGCAGGATCGTGCGATTCGCCGCCGCGATCGCACCTTGCGGCGTCAGGATGCTCGTCGGTGCGCAACCAGCGAGTGTGATCGCCAACAGCATCGCGCCGCCTGCCCATACCCTCGCGCTAAATGAGGCAAGCCACATGCGCGCCTTTGACGAAACCGAGACGACGATATCTCGCCTGCGCCGCAAGGTCTGCGCCTTTCCTGACCCAGACGACGTGCACTCCCAACAAGTTTCCGCCCACGTCCGACAGGCAGTACAAAACACCGTTTCCTCTAGCGACATCACCTCGTTGTGCGGCAACGCACGTGCGGCACAACAAGCACTTCCGCTTGCGGTCGGGAGAAGCCGAAACGTGACGGGCATCGCGGATGAAGGAAAATAGCCTTGATCCTGCATTCCATCGGCCGGTCCCCGCGAGCGCTCCCGCTTCTTTCGCAAGTCGCGGGAGACGCCGCAATTACCTGGTTTCGAAAGGTAAGTTAAATTGGTCACAGGACGCGACAGGAACAGCGGAGGATTGCGGCGCTATCTTATCCCATGCTGAAAATGCATGTTGCTGTGCCATTCCTCCGCAGTCCCTATCGTGCGCGCCCAACACGTACGTCCACACGGGACACTGCGGAATGAGCGACCAAGGCGCTGGGATCGAACCTCTCGAACAACACGACATCGAGATTCAGAACTACACGATCAACTTCGGCCCGCAGCACCCGGCCGCACATGGTGTATTGCGGCTGGTCCTGGAATTCGACGGAGAGATCATCGAGCGGATCGATCCGCACGTAAGGTTTCTGCACCGCGGCACTGAAAAGTTCATCGAGGACAAGCCATATAATGCAAACGGTGCCGTATTTCGATCGCCTCGATTATTGCTCGCCAATGTGCATGGAGCACACCTACGTTCTCGCGATCGAGACGCTGCTTGATCTCGAGATGCCGATCCGTGCGCAATGTCTGCGGGTATTTTTTGCCGAACTGACACGCATCAAAAATCATCTGCTCAACCTTGGCAGTCACATCATGGATGTCGACGCGATGACGCCGAACCTCTGGCTGTTTGAACTGGGCGAGGACTGCATGAACTTCTACGAGCGCGCATCCGGTGCACGCGTGCACGCCAACTTCTTCCGCGTCGGTGGGGTGCATCAGGACGCGCCGCTGAAACTGCTGAACGACATCGCGACCTGGCTCGACACGCGGCTGCCTAAACTGTTCGAAAATGCGATTAGCCTCGTCGCTGACAATCGCGTGTTCAAGCAGCGCAACGTCGATATCGGTACGGTCAGTCGCGACGATGCAATCCGATAGGGCTTTTCGGGGCCGCCGTTAGCTGGTCGATTGCGCCGAACATTATCGACCAGGATTTTACGGCGACGACGCCCAACCAGAAATGGGGCATGGACATCTTGTATGTCTGGACGCGGGAGGGCGGAACCGGTCAAGGTTCCAGCGATGCGCAGCTTCGTTGGAAAGCCGGTGGACGGTGGCTCTATCTGGCGGTGGCCATCGACCTGTTCTCCCGCCGCGTGATCGGCTGGGCCGTCGGCGACCGCCTGCATCGCGATCTGGCGCTGGCCGCGTTGGGCAAGGCCCTCGTCATGCGGCGTCCGCCCGAAGGGCTCATTCATCATTTGGACCGCGGCAGCCAATACTGCTCGGTGGACTATCAGGCTGAGCTGCGCCGCCACGGCATCCGCATCTCCATGTCGGGAAAGGGAAATTGCTACGATAATGCGATGGCCGAGACGTTCTTCAACACGATCAAATCCGAGCTCGTCCGGCGCACCGTCTTCTATACCCGCGACCAAGCCGCGCCGGCCATTGCCCGCTATATCGACGGCTTCTACAACCCGGTCCGGCGCCACTCCGCGCTCGACTACATCAGCCCCGCGCAGTTCGAATGAACCGTGTCACGCTGAGAAAATGCCTCTCCACTTAAGCGGGGCAAGTCCATTTTGCTTCCGGTTCGAGTTGGGAGGGATCACGGCTACAGTGCCTCTCTCGTTCAACTCGGCACGCAACCAGTCAGCATCGAAGGCCTGCGATATGGCTCAGCCAACTGTCCGCCTTCTTGAGTCGCTTCAGCAACCCGACATCGGAGAGCTTCGCGATGCCGCAGGCGGTCGCCCAGGTCGCTGCCGCTCGTAAACTCGTTCCTCTAGGAGGGCAGGCAAGCGCGAGTCGAAGCAGTGTTGCGCCATGCTCGCGCACGCTTTCATCAAGATCCAGACTGTCAGGAAACCGCGCCAGGACTTCCCGCCAGGCAACGTCGGAGTGAGGATGGGTTTCAAGGTCCATCCCCCTCTTTAGTCAAAGACCGATTCTCACAGTCCAGTCACAAAGTTAGCGCGTATGGGGATCTCCCCTACGTGGCGTTACTTCTTGCGGGCTTTCCGTGCCGCGTACTTGGCGTCGCGCAACGCCTTCTTTTCGGCGTCGGTCATTTCCGCCTTCTGCGCGGCTTCCTCGGCGGCTCGCTTGGCCTCTTCGGCCTTGGCGATCTTGTCGAGCTTGGCCTGCTCCATTGCGGCCTTCTTGTCGGCGCGCTTCTGGGCCTCGGCGGCTTCCTTAGCCTCGCGCGCGGCAAGGCGCTCGGCGACGACGGCCGGGTCGAGCGGCGGCTTCGCCTTCAGCTTCTCGAGTGCACGCTGTTTGGCATCCGCCGAGAGCGATGCGCGATCCTTGAACGAAGGTTCCTTATAAGCCATGCGGCGGTCTTACGATCCCAGTCTACGAGAGGAAGTGGCGGAGAGGGTGGGATTCGAACCCACGGTGAGCTTGCACCCACGCCGCATTTCGAGTGCGGTACATTCGACCACTCTGCCACCTCTCCGCGAGGTCATATGATGCGTGTCCACAGTCGCCCGCAGACCAGCACCGGTCGGTGAGCGGGGGCCTCTAACGCAAAGCACATGGGGGCACAAGTCCGATCGTCGCAATCTTCTTGTGCGGGCGCGAACAAACCCTAGATTGGGGGTATGCAGCGATCGACCCTTTCCGTTCCGCCGTTCGACACGGCCACTCCCCTGCCCCCGGTCGCGCACGCCCGTTTCGCGATCGGCGACGTGGTGCGCCACCGCAGCTTCGACTTTCGCGGCGTGATTTTCGATGTCGATCCGGTCTTCGCCAACAGCGAGGAATGGTACGAATCGATCCCTGAAAGCGCACGCCCGCGCAAGGACCAGCCGTTCTACCATCTGCTCGCCGAGAACATGGAGTCGACCTATGTCGCCTATGTCAGCCAGCAGAATCTGGTGGCGGACGATACCGATGAGCCGGTCGATCATCCCGCCATTTCCGGATTGTTCACCGATTTCGCGGATGGCCGCTACACGCTGCGGCGCGAGCATCGCCACTGATCTGACCTTGGCGTTCTGCTCTCGCCCGGCCCTGATCGGGGAAGGCGAAGAAGCGATGGGCGGCAACCTTTTCTGGTCGCCGCCCACCACCCGTTACATCACCAGCGCAGCGTCGCGCGGGCGTAATAATAGCCGCCGTTGATGCCGAACGGCGAGAACGTCGGATACACGTTGGTCGAGTAGGTCCGCGAGCCGGATGCGAGCTGCGCGCCACGAATGTTCTCGAACGACGTCCTGGTCGGATAGTGGTTGGTCAGGTTGTTCGCGCCGATCGAGAGTTTGAGCGGCTTCAGTACCTGGAAACCGAGTTCGAGATCGGTCAGGAACGACGGCGCGATGCGGACCTCGTAGTCCGCGCCTTTGAGCGGACTGTTGCCGGGCGTGGCGACCAAATTCTTCGTCACCGAATAGAAGCTCTCGCGCAGGTTCAGGCTGAACTTGCCAAGCTCCCAATATGCGGCCGCGGTCGCACGGAACTTCGGCGTGCTCTCCTCGAGCTGGCTGACGCTGTAGCGGTCGATCAACTGCGTCTTGGTCGGCTGGGTAGTGGACGTGTAGAGCGCCGACGGCAGTGCGTTGATGCCCAGCACCTTGTTATCGTTGTAGTTCGCGGTGAACGACCAGTCGACATGGCCAAGGCTGTCGAAGTTCGTCGAGTAATTCGCCACAAAATCAATGCCGCGCGTGCGCATCTTCACGCCGTTTACGAACGACTGGATAGAGACCGAACCGTCGATGTTGCGCGTGCCGAGGTTGTTGAGCAGCACGTAGCTCGGGATGCTGCCGCCAAGCGCACCGGCGACCGCGTTGAGCACGACCTGCTGATTCTGGATCGCATAATTGTCCGCGTTGAACGGTTGGCAGCCGGTGGCGGTGACGCCCTGCGGGCAGTACCCGCCGCTGAAGCCCGAAAAGCTGCTCGAGATGACGATGCGATTGCGGATCTCGATCCAGTAGCCGTCGAGCGTGAAGGTCACGCGCGGGGCCGGATTGACGACGAAGCCAAGGCTGAAGTTGGTCGACTTCTCCGGCTTCAACCCGCCGAAGCCTAGCGATGCCGCACCCGCCGAGTTCGGCGGCAGCACGCCGCTGACCGAACTCGGCCCGACGTTGATGCCCGAGTAGAAGCCCTCCGCCAGCGTCGGCGCACGGAACCCGGTGGAGACCGTACCGCGCACCGCAAAGGCGGTCGACAGATCGAAGCGGCTGGTCAGCTTGAACACGGTGGTGTCGCCGAAATCGCTATAGTGTTCGTGGCGTACCGCGCCGTCGATCAGCCAAGGCTCGACCGGCTTCACGCTGACGTCGAGATATTGCGCGAACACGTTGCGCGTGTTCGAGCTCGCATCGTTGGGGCTGTAGCCGAAGAACGATTGCGCGCCGCCACCGTAATACGACGCGGGATCGCCGGCGAGAAGCTGGTACTTTTCGTGGCGGTATTCGAGGCCTGCCGCGACGTTGAGATCACCCGCCAGCCCGATGTCGAACGGGTGCGTCACGTCGAGCGTGTTGTCCAGCTGGCTGTTGACGAAATCGCCGTCGTGGAAGGTGGTCGGCGTGCTGCCGGTCGCCTTGTAGAGCTGCGCGTTGGCGGAATTCAGCACGTATACGCCGACGAAATCGCGCCCATAGGTCGAGGCGAGGTCGAACGTGGTTTCGCCGAACGCACCCTTGAAACCGCCGGTGAACGAATAGTCGGTCTCACGGATCGACTCCTGCGGCTGGAACCCGCCCGCATAGAACGGCACGCCGGCGACACTGCCCGCCGCGATCGTGCCGGCACCGCTCACCACCGTGTCGGGCGGACGCGTGTTTTCATAGGCGCTGGCGATCTTGTGGCCGTAGCTGCCGAAGCTGTAGAGTTCGAAGTCGCCGAACTTGTAGCCGGCATTGTACATCACCGAGGTCTGGTCGATCTTCGGATCGCCCTCGATCCGGTTGGTGTAGGGGTAGTAGGGCAGATCCTTGATCGCCGGATATTTGGCCAGATAGGCGAGTGCGCCAGGCGTGCTGCCATAGACCTGCGGATTGACGTCGCCGCGGAAGCTGTAGTCCTTGAACTTCTTTTCCGCCGTGATGTTCAGATATGCCCCGTCAAAGGGCGCAAGGCCGATGTTGCCGCTGACGGTGTACGACTTGCCGCCCTGGTCGAAATACTGGCCGCCGGTGGCGCTGAGCACGCCGCCGTGATCGGCCGTTTTCTGGATGAAGTTGATGACGCCGGCGATCGCGTCCGTGCCGTATTGGGCGGCGGCACCGTCCTGCAGGACTTCGACGTGATCGATCGAATCGGGCAGGATGAAGCTGATATCCGGCGCGGCGCTGCCGCCGTAAGGGCCGCCCGCGACCGACACGTTGGCAGTGCCGTGGCGGCGCTTGCCGTTGACGAGGATCAGCGTGTGGTTCGGGCTGAGGCCGCGCAGCTTCAGCTGAAGGTTGTGCGCCTGAAGATCGCTGCCGAACGACTGCGCCTGGATCGAGGGCAGGTTCTGCGCGAGGCTCTGGATCAGGTCGGGCGAGCCGGTCCGCTTCAGCGCGTCGTTGCCGAGGATCTGGATCGGCGCCGGGCTGTCCGCCGCGCGCATGCCCGTGGTGCGGGTGCCGGTGACGATGATGTCGGTGCCGCCGCTTTCCTCGACTTGCGGATCGGCGGGTGCGACAGCCGGTGCTGGAGGGTCCGCCGGTGCAGATCCAGGCACTGCGGCTGCGAATGCCGGTGCGCCCCACACACTGGCGCATGCCAGTGCGAACAAGGAAATCGAGTGTCGCATCATTGACTTCTGTCCCCCAGGTAAATCCGATTCCGTCAGACGTCCGCTCCCAATTTCTCGTTCTTCTTGTCTTCTATCGCGTCACGGCACTCGCCTGTGATGATCACGCCAAGGTTTCGAGTACACACCCCTCCCTGCCTCAAATCAGCATCTGAACATTTCGGAAGTTGTTCCTGCACCCCTTCACGCGAGTTCGGCGCCGGCCGCCTTGCTCGTCTATTGGATACGCAGCTTCACTCGTTCTGAACTCCGTTCAGACCGATCAAGGTGCGTCCCCAACTACGTAAAGACGCCATAACGTTCACCGCATTGCAACATAAACATCGCCACAGCCGCACCGATATCGTTAGGAAACTCGTTTTCCTCCTGATGTGGTGCAGAACTGCAACGGTTTTGCTCACGGTCGCACTACGTCGTTCTGCGGTTGACAGCGCGGCCACCGTGCCATAGCTGGCGCTTCTTTCCCGCGCCGGGCCCGTCCTGAGCGTGGGGTATCGATGTTTTGAAAGTGATGAGGGCCATGTTCGCAATCGTGCGCACGGGCGGCAAGCAATACCGCGTTGCCGCTGGAGACAAGATCGTCGTCGAGAAGCTCGACGGTGAAGCCGGTTCGTCGATTACGCTCGGCGATATTCTGCTTGCGGGCGAAGGCTCCGAGCTGAAGTCGGTCGAGGGGCTGACGGTCTCCGCCGAGATCATCGCGCAGGCGAAGGCCGACAAGGTCATCGTCTTCAAGAAGCGTCGTCGTCACAACTATCGCCGCAAGAACGGGCATCGTCAGCAGCACACGATCCTGAAGATCACCGCCATCGGCGGTGAGTCGGCGCAGGCGTAAGGAGTCTCACGATATGGCACATAAGAAAGCAGGCGGTTCGTCGCGCAACGGTCGCGATTCGGCCGGTCGTCGTCTCGGCGTGAAGAAGTTCGGTGGCGAGATCGCCATTCCGGGCAACATTCTCGTGCGTCAGCGCGGCACCAAGTTCTACCCGGGCACAAACGTCGGCATGGGCAAGGATCATACCCTCTTCGCGCTCGTCGAAGGCCGCGTGACCTTCAAAGAGGGCAAGCTTGGCCGCAAGTTCTGCTCGGTCGAAGCACTGGCGCTAGCCGCCGAATAACGGGCAACCGGCCGGGTTGCCCACCAGGGCGATCCGGGTGTCCGTCAGGATACCGAAAAAGGGAGACGGGTCGCCCCGGCTCCCTTTTTTCATGCTCCCTCCACGGCGCTGTCGCGGTCATGTCATCCCGGCATGGCAGGCGTCCGCGCAAAGACGAGGAGAGTTTTCAAGATGTTCGCCCGGACTCCGAGATTGACGCTGCGCCCCGGCTGGCCGGAAGACGCGCCCGCCGTCGCTCAGGCGATCGCGCATGAGAGCGTCGCGCGCAATCTGTCGCGCGTGCCGTGGCCCTATACCGAGCGTGACGCGCACGACTGGCTGGCGATTGCGCGCGCGCCGACGGACATCTGCCTGCTGATCCTGGCGCACGACGCCCCCGCCCCCCGCCTGATCGGGGCGATCTCGATCAAGCAGGCGGCGGATGGAGCGCCCGAACTCGGCTACTGGCTAACACCGTCGGCCTGGGGCCGCGGCTATGCCACCGAGGCCGGGCGGGCAGTGTTGCACATGGCGCGGCACGCACGCGGCATGCAGCAGGTCCGGTCGCGCTATTTCGTCGATAACGCGGCATCCGCCCGCGTGCTCGGCAAGCTCGGGTTTCGCGAAACCGGGCGGGCGGCAACGCTGTCGCGGTCGCGCGGGCGTGAGGTGGCAAGCGTGACGATGGCGTGCGACCTCGGAGACGCCCCGCCGCAAGACATCCCGCTCGCGGCATGACGCCCCCGCGCGGCATCGGTGGCAAAGGCTAGGCGGCGGCGGACACGGGCAGCACCGCCGCCGCATAGTCGCTTTCGGCGCGGGCGATCAGCGGCCGATCGTCGCTGTTCCACGGATGGAAGCCGGGGAGGAAGTAGCTCGCCCACGCGCCGAGGATCTTGCGTACCATCCCCGGCCGCACGAACGCATAGGAGAGCACGCCGAGGTGAGCGCGCGGCCCGGTGATGCCGTCCTGCCGCAGCAGTTCGACGATACCGAGATAGAGCCCGACGAAGAACTTGCGCGTGGTGGTGAGCATCACCAGCGACTTCACCGCCCAGCGGCGCAGGCGTGGCCAGTCGCGCGTGGCGTGCAGCCAGGTGTCGTAGGCGACGCCCTTGTGCTCGATCTCCTCGGCAGCGTGCCAGCGCCACATCGCCGCCGCCTGTGGCTCGGCGCCGTCTAGGTGGCGCGGATCGGCGAGCAGGGCGTGCGCGAGGATCGCGGTGAAATGCTCAAGTGCCATCGTCGCGGCCAGTCGCGCGATCGCCGGCTTGCCATCGGTCAGCGCCAGCGCTTCGTCGACATGCGCGTCGAGCAGCGACACGTCGTAGCCCTGATCGGTGACGTGCCGGTTGAAGGCGACGTGCTCGCGCGTGTGCATCACCTCCTGTTTGATGAAGGCGTTGATTTCGGCAGTCAGGCGCGGCGGCGTACCTTCGCGAAACGCCCGCACGCTGTCGATGAAATAGCCCTCCCCCTTCGGGAAGGTGACGGAGAGGGCGTTGTAGAAGGCGGTGGCGACGGGATCGCCGTTCATCCACCAGCGCGTGCGCCGCATGCCTCGGCCGAAGCGCAGATCGCGCGGCGTGATCGTCAGATCGGCGGGCGTGGTTGCTTTCGCCATGGAAACCTCCAGACAAGATTGAACGCCGTATTTGGGTATTACTTACACAAGTGTCAATAACGCCGAAACGCCTTAGCCCGGAACAGTCGCGCCTCGCCGCGATCGATGCCGCGCGCGACCTTCTCATCCACGATGGGCCACAGGCGGTGACGTTGAAGGCGGTGGCGGCGCGGGTCGGGCGCACGCACGCCAATCTGCTCCACCATTTCGGCAGCGCCGCGGGGCTGCAGAACGCGCTCATCACGCATCTGGCCGACACGATCACCGCGCGGATCGGCGATGCCGCACGGCGCGCGCGCGCCGGTGAGGCCGATCCGCGCGAGGTGGTGGACCTTACGTTCGATGCGTTCGCGCATGGCGGCGGCGCGATGGCGAGCTGGATGATCCTGTCGGGCAAGCACGACGCGCTCGATCCGGTGCTGAGCGCGATCCACCGGCTGGTCGACGACCTTGCCGAGGGCGACGACGTGGAACGGGTACGGGCGGAGACCTTGCAGCTGGTGCTGGCGGCGATGGGCGACGCGCTGCTTGGGCAAGCGATGGCGAAGGCGCTCGGGGTGCCGCGTGAGAGTGCGCGGGAGCTGGCTACGCAGGCACTGGTGGCGTCCCGGTTGGCGGCTGGTTCGGAGGAGGTGCGCCGCGGCTAAGCCGCGTCGTCGGTCGTCGCTGGTAGCGGCGCCGGCCGGGCGCGCTCTGGTCTCGCTTTAGCAGCGCTAAAGCGTTAGAGCGCGCTATGCATTTTCTCGATCAAGCAAAAATCTTCGTCCGCTCGGGCGCGGGCGGCCCCGGCGCCGTCAGCTTCCGGCGCGAGAAGTTCATCGAATATGGCGGCCCTGACGGCGGCAACGGCGGCAAGGGCGGCGACATCATCTTCGAGGCGGTGGCCGGTCTGAACACGCTGATCGACTTCCGCTACACGCAGCATTTCCGTGCCCCGCGCGGCCACGGCGGTTCGGGCTCGAACCGCACAGGTGCTGGCGGCGACGATCTCGTCATCCGTGTGCCGGTCGGCACCCAGATCATGGATGAGGAACGCGAGGAAGTACTGCTCGACTTCACGCATGTCGGCCAGCGCGAGGTGTTCCTGCGCGGCGGCGATGGCGGTCGCGGCAACGCCACCTACAAGACCTCCACCAATCGCGCGCCGCGCCAGCACGGTACCGGCTGGCCGTATCAGGAGGCGTGGCTGTGGCTGCGGCTCAAGCTGCTCGCCGATGCGGGCCTCGTCGGGCTGCCCAATGCGGGCAAGTCGACCTTCATCAACTCCGTCACCAACGCGCAGGCCAAGGTCGGCGCCTATGCCTTCACCACGACGCGCCCGCAGCTTGGCGTGGTTCGCCACCACCAGCGCGAATTCGTCATCGCCGACATTCCCGGCCTGATCGAGGGTGCGGCGGAGGGTGCCGGCATCGGCGACCGGTTCCTTGGCCATATCGAGCGCTGCAAGGTGCTACTCCATCTTGTCGATGCGAATGACGACGACGTGGCGGAAAGCTACCGCATCGTGCGCGACGAACTGGAGAATTACGGCGGCGGGTTGACCGACAAGCCGATCGTGGTCGCGCTCAACAAGGTCGACACGCTTGACGACGAGTTGATCGCCGCCCTGCTCGGCGAGCTGGAGGACGCAAGCGGTGCCGAAGTCATCGCGATTTCGGGCGCGGCCGGGACCGGCACCGACTGGGCGCTGGACCGGCTGCTGGAGGCGATCGGGCCGGAAGCCGTTACCGTCGATGAGAATGACGAGGGCGAAGATTCGATCGAGTGGTCGCCGCTCTGATTCGGCTAATTTCGAATCGCCTGCGAAACGAGGGAGCCTTGTGCGAAGATGCGCGTTGGACCGGCGCGCAGCAGATAAAGCTGCTCTTTTTCTCAGGAGTGAACCGATGAAGCTGATGATGCTCGCCGCCCTCGCGGTTGCCGCCCCGGTCGCCGCTTTCGCCCAGACGACTCCGGCTCCGGCCGATCCCGCAATGGCGCAGCCGGCACCCGGTGCCGACGCGGCCCAGACTACGCCTGCTCCGGCTGATCCCGCTGCCGCTGCTCCGGCAGACCCCGCCGCTGGCGCAGCCGCCGCGCCCATGGCCGGCGCAACGCAGATGGGTGCCGCCACGTCCAACCCGGCGCCTGCCGCGCAGGATAGCTATCCGGTCTGTTCGGCGACCGTGCATGATCAGTGCCGTGAAGGCGCCGGCGGCAAGCACAGGATGATGCATCGCAAGCACAAGTAAGCGGTTCGGGGCGGGCGCCGATGCGCCCGCCCCGCTCACATCGCGACGATGCGCGTGCCGATCCGCTCCGCCTCGCCGCAATCGTGCGTGACCATCAGGATCGGCAGACGCAGCACATCGCGGACATGCTCGATGGCGGTGAGAATCTCCTCACGCCTCGCCCGATCGAGCGAGGATAATGGCTCATCGAGCAACAGGAACTCAGGCGCGCTGAGCAATGCCCGCCCGATACTGACGCGCCGTGCTTCGCCCCCCGACAGCGTTTTCGGCCAACGATCGAGCAAATGCGCGATGCCGAGGAAGGCGATACTGCCGAAGTCGGGCGGAGCACCCCGAACGCCATAGCGTAGATTATCCCTTACCCGCATGTGCGGAAACAGCCGTGCGTCCTGGAAGACGTAGCCGACGGAGCGCCGTTCGGGCGGGACGTTCACGCGCGTGGCGCGATCGTACAGCGTCCTGCCACCCACACGAACATGCCCCTCATCGGGCAGCAACAACCCCGCGATCATATTCAGCACGCTCGTCTTGCCCGCACCCGACGGAGCGAACAACACGGTCGCGCCATCGCCAGCATCGAGCGTGAAGTCGACCCGCGTATCGCCGAGCCGTTTGCGAAGGCGAACGTCAAATGCCACCCTCCCCCCTTCCTGCGCGCCGTACGAGCAGTTCGGATGCGACCAGCGCTAGCAGCGACAGAACCACCGAGATCGTCGCCAGCCGCCATACCAGCGCATCGCCGCCGGGTTGCTGGAGTGCGCTGTAGATCGCGAGCGGCAGCGTCTGCGTCTCACCCGGAACGTTCGACACGAACGTGATCGTCGCGCCGAATTCGCCGAGACCGCGCGCGAAACCGAGTACCAGCCCCGCCAGCACGCCCGGCAGGCTCAACGGCAGCGTAATCGTGCGGAATACGCGCCACTGACTGGCGCCAAGTGTGCGCGCGGCATTCTCCAGCTTCCGGTCGACCGCTTCGATCGACAGCCGGATTGCGCGCACCATCAGCGGCAGCGCCATCACACCGGCCGCGATCGCCGCGCCACTCCAGCGGAACAGCACGCTTACGCCGAACCATCGATCGAACCAGAAGCCGATCGGCCCCTGCGGCGCGAACAGGATCAGCAACACCCAGCCGGTCACCACCGGTGGCACCACCAGCGGTAGATGCACGAGCGCGTCGACCAGCAACTTGCCGGGGAAAGTGACCCGCGCGAGCAACCACGCGAGCGCGAATGCAATCGGCAGCGTTGTCGCGATCGCGACGACGCCGATGCGGAGCGACAGCGCCACGATCTGCCATTCGGTCGCAGTCAGCATCGACGCGGCGACGCCGGCGTCATGCCGGTGGTGCGTGGAAGGAATGCCGAGCCGATGCCGATCACACCGGTATTCGTCCCGGTCATTTTGCTTCCGCCGCGTTCCTCGAGCGCGTCCGGGCTGAACGCCATGCCGTCAGGTACACGCTGTCGCACCCCGGCTCTCATCTTGCCGAGAAACCGTAGCGCACGAAGATCGCCTTGCCCGCACCGCTCAGCAGGAAGCGACGAAACCCCTCGCCTTCCGGATTTTTCGCCCCCGCCAGCCGCGCCACCGGGTAGGTGATCGGCGGATGCGTGTTCTCGGGAAACACGCCGGCGATCCGCACCTTGGCCGAAGCGCGCGCGTCGGTCGCATAGACGATGCCAAGCGGCGCGGCGCCGCGCTCGACCAACGCCAAGGTGGCACGGACGTTTTCGGCCGAAACGATGTGCGGCTGCGCCGCCGCCAGCACGCCAAGCTTGGTCAGCGCCTCGCGACCGTATTTGCCGGCTGGCACGGAGGGGTCCGCCATCGCCAACGGCCCGCCGGACAGGAATCGCGCAAGCCGGGTGCCGCCGGCGGGCGCACGCATGCGGCTGCCGACGGCCGCGACGATCACCAGTCGATTGCCGAGAAAGGTCGCGCGAGTGCCGGGCACGATCAGTCGCCTGGCCGCGACCTCGTCCATCCAGCCCTGGTCGGCGGACACGAACAGATCGGCACGCGCCCCCGCCTCGATCTGCCGGGCAAGCGCGGAGGAACCTGCGAACGACACCACCGGGCGCGGGTGGCCGCGTGCCGCCCAGGCATCGGCGGCAGCGTTCATCGATTCCTGCAAACTCGCGGCGGCAAGCACCAGTGGCGGCACCGGCGCCGCCGCAACAGCCGCGCTCCCGATCGAGAGCAGGATCAACGCGCTGACGCGACGGCAGAGACGGTTCAACATATCCGCCGATATACAGCCTCCGCGCCGCAGCGCTACAGGTTGACCCGGCCGGTGCGTGCGAGCTTGCCCCAGCCCACCTTCGGCCCGCGCAGCGCCTGCGTGATCGCCTTCAGCACGACGTAGTACATCACTTGCCGATAGCCGATTCGTTGCGGGATGAGCAGCCACAGCAGCTTCCAGTTTTCACGCCGCTCCAGCGCAAAGGCGATAGTGGCGGCGAGCAGATCGATCGCGGTGAACACCAGCCAGTAGATCAGCATCGTTTCGACATCGTGCTGGGTCTGCGCCCAGCCATGCGCGCGCACCGCGATGTACGTCATGATGAAACTCAGGATCAGCGCGAGATCGATGATCGGCGAGATCGCCGCCAGCACGATCTGGAACAGGATCGCTTGCGGCAAACCGACCCGCGCGAGGCCTGCGGGTTTGCCACGGGTGATGACGACGCCATGCTTCCACAGGCATTGCAGCGTGCCGTAGGCCCAGCGGAAGCGCTGCTTGGCGAGGCCCTTCAGGCTTTCCGGGCTTTCCGTCCAGGCGACGGCATATTGATCGTAATCGACCCGCCAGCCCGCACGCTGGATCGCGATGGTGAGATCCTGATCTTCCGCCAGCGTATCGTCGGGATACCCGCCGACGCTGCGAATCGCCTCGAGCCGCCACGCACCGACCGCGCCGGGCACCACGGTCATTGCGTTGAGCCGCGCAAGCGCACGCCGTTCAAGGTTTTGCGCGGTGATATATTCGAGCGCCTGCCAGCGGGTAATCAGGTTCACGCGATTGCCGACCTTTGCGTTACCCGCGACCGCACCGAGAGCCGGATCGACGAACCAGCGCGCCAGCCGCGCGATCGTGGTCGGCTCGAACTGGGTGTCCGCATCAAGCGCGATGACGATCTCGCCGGTCGCGAGCGCAAGCGCCTGGTTGAGCGCGCGCGCCTTGCCGCCATTCTCCAGCGTCAGCAGTCGCACGCGCGGGTCGTCGGCGAATGCGCTGCGGACCACCGCACTGGTGTCGTCGCTCGACCCGTCGTCGATGACGATCACCTCGAGCCGCACTTCCGTACTCGCCAGCACGCCGCGCACGGCGCGTTCGATCACCGTCTCCTCGTTGAAAGCGGGGATCATCACCGTGACGAAGCGATTCGGATCGATCGGCGGGAAGATCGTCAGCCCCTCGCGCCGTGCTTGGATAAGCGCCAGCGCCGACAGCGTCAGCGCCCGCGCAATGCCGATCGTGATCGCGAAGAAGAAGATCCAGCCCAGCGCGACCACCGTAGTGCCGAGCGCTGTGAACACGAGCAGGTCCGCCGAGGACGCAAGACGGTCGCTCTGGGAGATCGGCGGCATGGCGACGTCGCGTGGAATGCCGGCAAGCGTAGACACCGGAACGAAGCGGATGCCACGCGCCCGCAGTTCACGGATGATGACAGGCAACGCCTCGATCGTCTGCTGGCGGTTGCCGCCGCCATCGTGGAGCAGGATGATGTTGCGGCTGCAAGCCGCGTCCGATTGCGCATTGCAGACCGGCGGCGGGTAAGCCTCACTCACGACCTTGTCGATGATCGCCTGCACGCCCGGGCGCTTCCAATCATCCGGGTCGACATGCAGACCGACCGAGATGTAGCCGCGATTCTGCGCCTGAAGCGCCGGCTCGATTTCGTCGGCCGTGGTCGGCTCGGCATCGCCGAAATAGGGCGCGCGGAACAGCCGCAGCGATCGGCCGGTGAACGCCTGGAACAGCCGCTGCGTGGTATTGAGCTGGAAGGCCGTCTCGGTGTCGGTCGATCCCGCCATGTTCGGATGCGTGTAGCTGTGGCTGCCGACCTCGTGGCCTTCGCGCACCATCCGTTCGAGCAACGACCGCTGGGTCAGCGCATTCTCGCCGATGACGAAGAACGTGGCCGGCACGTTGTTCGCCTTCAGGATGTCGAGGATCTTCGGCGTCCAGGTCGGATCCGGACCATCGTCGAAGGTCAGCGCGACCTCGCCTGGTTTGTACCCGGTGCGCTGCACCACATAGGGCGACGGCAGACGGGTGAAATCGACGCGGTCGATCAATCCGTTGGTGGCTAACGCATTGCGTTGCCCGGTGACGGGGGTGCCGGCGATCTTCAGGATCTCTCCGTTACCGTCGATATCGACATCGGTGCCGACCGGGATGGCGTTCATCACCGATGGCGGAGGCAGCGTACGATGCGGGCGCCCGAAGATCGACCACAGGCCGGGATCTTCCGATCCCAACCGCCACAGCGCGACCGCGCCGAGCTTTGCGCGGGCGAGGAACTGCATCTGGTTATAAGCCGATGGCGCATCAAGCAGCCACAAGACGTGGCGGATGTTGCCTTCCTGGTAGGCGAAACTGGTGTTGCCGCTGGTCTTGTCGAACACCGGAGTCGCCCCGGATTCGCGCGCCGCTTCCCACGCTTCGTCGATTGCGACCGGATCGCCACCGGCGTCGCTGTCGCCATGCCAGTCGTAACCATAATTGCCGATCGCGACGACGATCTTGTTGCGCGGCAAGCCATTTGCCGCGCGCGCGACCGCACGCTCGAACCACGCCTGCGAGGCGATCGGTCCGGGCGGGCTGCTCAGTTCATGCTCGTCATACGCCATCAGGAACAGGCGATCGACCACCGGCGCGAACGCCTTCAGGTTCCAGGCGTCCTCGCCGACCGGCACCGCGATCGCGATGATCCAGCCGCGTTTGGCGAACCGGGTCTTCGCCTCGCGCAGGAACGCGCGGTAATCGGGCAGCGCAGTGCGGGGCAGTTCTTCGAAATCGAAGAACGCGCCCCCGGCCTGGTTGGCGGCAAGCCACGGCTCAAGCTTGTCGAGCAGCGCCTTACGATCGGCTGGGTTGTGCAGCAGTGCGGTGATCCCCGCGGCATCCCAATTTCCCTGCACCGCGTTCTGGATCATCGGCAGCAACAGGGGACGACGCTGCGCGCGGTTCAGGATTTCCTTGCCCGCCGTATCGCGGAACACCGTGATATGGTGGTTCGCGCCTGTTACGCTCACCCAGCCGGGGATCAGCCAGTCGAGATCGTTGACGTGACGGCGCAGCGAGGAGGCGCTCGACGGATCCCACGGCACGTGGAAGGCGATCGCGAGCGGCGCGTTGTCGCCGGGCTGGACACCGCGCGCAGGCGCGCCGGTGAGCATCCGCGCATAATCGAGCAACTGCCGACGCGTGCGCTTCAGCAACGGCTCGTGCGGCGGTGGCAGCCGGACCAACGCGGGATGTTCCGCGCTGACGGGCAGCAGCGGCGCACGCGGCACCACGCCGATCGAAAGCGCAAGCGCGACGACCGAGAGGATGGCGAGTACGACGAAAGCACCGACCGCGACAGCGAACCGCCGCCGTCTGCGTCCCGACGCATCGAAAAAAACCGGTGCGTTCGCCATAACCCGTAGAGTTCTCCCGTTACGGCCGCATCCTTATCAGCGCTGCCGTCACCCCGGAAGCGGCCTTGGCGATGACAAAGCGTTCATCCAGGGCGCGGAGATTACACGCGCATCCGTCACATCGTCCAATTAAGGCTTGATCGCCCAGGACCATCCCGCTAGGGGCGCTCTCCTGCAATGTGTCGGGGCGTGGCGCAGTCTGGTAGCGCACTGGTCTCGGGGTCCAGGGGTCGTAGGTTCGAATCCTATCGCCCCGACCATTGCAGCATTTCCCCACATCCGGTGAGACCCTGAGCGACGGTGCCGCAACCGCCCGTTGCGGCCAGGCGCACTCGCCTCGGTTAACGCTCTTGCAGGTCAGCCTTTCTTGGCGAGCGCCTTTACCGCCGTCATCGTTCCGGAAACGTGGCCTTCCGGGCTCGGCTCCGACAGGACGTAGGCGATCGTGCCGTCCTTCGCGATCACGAACGAGGTGCGGTTGGTCCAGCCGGTCTTTTGCGGCAGTTTCACATCGTAGCCGCTGATCGTCGCGGGTGTGGCGACGCCAACGGGGAACTTGTTGCGGCACTCCTGCACCGAAAATTCCTTGATGCGGTCGACATTGCCGGCGGTGAGGCCAATCAGCGTGGCGCCGTTCTTCTTGTACTCGTCGGCCGCTTCGGCGAACTCATGCGCCTCGATCGTGCAGCCCGACGTGAAGGCGGCAGGGAAGAAATACAGCACCACCGGCCCCTTCTTCAGCGCATTTTGCAGCGTGAATGTGAAGCTCTTGCCACCCACCGCTGCCTGCGTGGTGAACAGCGGCGCCTTGGCACCGATCGCGATCGCGGCATGCGCGGGGGCGACCAGCGCGAGCGAAGCGGCGGCGAAGGCGGACACGAACTTCAGCATGGGGATCTCCTGTCGAACAGATCGAACGACCCGCTTCTACGCGTTGGGTCGTTCCGCCGCCAGCATGATCACGCGTCGCGCTTTGGCTTATCGGCCAAGCAATGCTATCGGCGCGGATCGAACCCGCATCACAGAATGGCGCACGTGACCACTCCACTCGAAAAGATCCGTAATTTCAGCATCATCGCGCATATCGACCATGGCAAGTCGACGCTGGCCGATCGGCTGATCCAACAGACCGGGGGCCTTACCGACCGCGAGATGTCGGAGCAGGTGCTCGACAACATGGATATCGAGAAGGAGCGCGGCATCACCATCAAGGCGCAGACGGTGCGCCTGTCCTACAAGGCGGAGGATGGCGAGACCTATACGCTGAACCTGATGGACACGCCCGGCCACGTCGATTTCGCCTATGAAGTGTCGCGCAGCCTCGCCGCGTGCGAAGGCGCGCTGCTGGTGGTGGACGCCGCGCAAGGGGTGGAGGCGCAGACGCTCGCCAACGTGTACCAGTCGATCGAGCATGACCATGAGATCGTGCCCGTCATCAACAAGATCGACCTGCCCGCCGCCGATGCCGAGAAGGTGAAGGCGGAAATCGAGGAGGTGATCGGCCTCGACGCCAGCCAGGCGGTGCTGACCTCCGCCAAATCGGGCATCGGCATCCGCGAGACGCTGGAGGCGATCGTCACGCGCATCCCGCACCCCAAGGGCGACGCCACCGCACCGCTGAAGGCGATGCTGGTGGATAGCTGGTACGACCCGTATCTCGGCGTCGTCATCCTGATCCGCGTGATCGACGGGGTTCTGAAGAAGGGCCAGCACGTCAAGTTCATGCAGGCCGGCACCGAGCATCTGGTCGACCGGGTCGGCTGCTTCCGCCCCAAGATCGAGCAGTTGCAGGATCTCGGGCCGGGCGAGATCGGCTTCATCACAGCGCAGATCAAGGATGTCGCGCAGGCGCGCGTCGGCGATACGCTTACCGATGTGAAGCGCCCTGCCCTCGAGGCGCTGGCGGGCTTCAAGGAAGTGCAGCCGGTGGTGTTCTGCGGGCTGTTCCCGGTCGATGCCGCCGATTTCGAGAAACTGCGCGAGAGCATCTCGCGGCTGCGGCTGAACGATGCGAGCTTCTCCTTCGAGATGGAAACGTCCGCCGCGCTGGGCTTCGGCTTCCGTTGCGGGTTCCTCGGCCTGCTGCATCTGGAGATCATCCAGGAGCGGCTGACGCGCGAATACGACCTCGACCTCATCACCACCGCGCCGTCGGTGGTGTACGAGATCGAGTTGACGCACGGCGGCGGGCATATGGAACTCCACAACCCCGCCGACATGCCCGAACCCAACAAGATCGAGAGCATCGCCGAGCCGTGGATCCAGGCGGTGATCTACGTGCCCGACGAATATCTCGGCTCGATCCTGAAACTGTGTCAGGACAGGCGGGGCATCCAGAAGGACCTCACCTATGTCGGTGGGCGCGCGCAGGCGACGTATGAACTGCCGCTCAACGAAGTGGTGTTCGATTTCTACGACCGGCTGAAATCGCTGTCGAAGGGCTATGCCAGCTTCGACTACAACCAGATCGGCTATCGCGAAGGCGATCTCGTCAAGATGGGCATCCTCGTCAACGAGGAGCCGGTCGACGCGCTCAGCATGATCGTCCACCGCAGCACCGCCGAGGTGCGCGGGCGCGGCATGGTCGAGCGGCTGAAGGAACTGATCCCGCGCCACATGTTCAAGATCCCGATCCAGGCGGCGATCGGCGGCAAGGTGATCGCGCGCGAGACGATCAGCGCGATGCGCAAGGACGTGACCGCGAAATGCTACGGCGGCGACGCGACGCGCAAGCGCAAGCTGCTCGACAAGCAGAAGAAGGGCAAGGCGCGGATGCGCGAGTACGGCTCGGTTTCGATCCCGCAGGAAGCGTTCATCGCCGCCCTGAGAATGGGCGACGAGAATTAGGGAACGCGTCAGGCTAAGCGCAGCTTAGCCTCGGATCGAAACCGGCCCGGCCGGCGGCGCGAACGCGCCGTCCGACGACGCGGCTTTGCCGCGGCGGGAAGAGATAGAAACGAGGTGCCACCTGGCACAGCCTAACGCTCGGTTGGATATTCTGGACAGAACCGATCAGCGACGTTCCTGCTACTGTGACACGCTACGCAGGGATGGAGATTACGCGCGATAATGCAGGACGCGCGAGGCGTGTCATAATCGTGTGAGGGCACGCCCGTTATACGGGGAAGCTAAGCTCGCATCTTGTCAGAGTTGTCCTCTCGCATAGCTCTAGCAAAATTAGGTCGTAGGCACTTCAACGCGGCTTCGGTTCGTCGCAACCGCAGTTGCCTTCTAACGGCCATCTAATAAGCTGCCGTTGCCGGTTCACGGTATCCGCTTTGCGGAGGACAAGGGAGACCGGCTATGACCTAAAGTGACCTAAGCGCTACGAATGCCTAGCGACCTTTGAATGCAGAAGTGCCCTAACAGCATGCTCCCTTTCGGTTGGCGGTCCCATAAGAACCCAGATTCCGATATCAGCAGAACCTGAGGACTAATGCTCAGAAGGCAAGCAAAGCAAGGCCCATCCTTTCAGGAGATAGCCTATGTCGTGCATGAACCCCATTATTCACATGGACCGTGATTATATGTGGCGTTGGTATATCACCAATTCCGCCGGTAAGACTCGGTGCATGTCAACGCGTAACTTCTTTAACTATGAAGATGCGCGGCGGGACTTCGATGCTACGCGTAAGCGCTTTCTGCACTAAGCAGTAGCGCCCGCCCTCGGCTTAACAACGTGAACCGGTCGGGCGGCTCGAAAGGGTCGCCCGTTCTCGTTAGCCGCCTTGCGTCATACTCGGCCAAACTGTTAAATCAGGCAATGCCAGCCGTTGCAGCGGCTTAGAAGAAACGTTTATTTATAAGTTCTTAGCGGGATTTTTAACGGCTCACCTCGGCTCCACTTTCAGATATCTCCCCAACAATTAAACCTGCCGCGATGAGGGCGCTACATTAGCCCCCTCCCCACACCACGCCGCCCAAGTCTCCTCCTTCGCCGCCGCCTCCCACACTGCCTGCGCCTTGGCGATCTGCCGCTGCGCCCTGCGTTGCGCCGTCTCGCGCTCCTGATAGGTCGGGCCACCCATAAACGAACGCGGCCGGTCGTAGTGCGGGTTGGTGTCGGGGCGCGGCGACGCATCTTCCCGCGCCCAGACGTCACGGCGGACCTCCTCCATCATCTTGCAGAATTCGCTGGCATAGGTCGGCGCGGACTCGGCCCCGGCGATGCTGTCGGTCCAGAGTTCGATCGCGCGGGCGCCGAGCCCCGCCGAGCCAAGCATCAGTTCGATACAGGTGAGCTGGCGCACGGTGAAGTCGGCGGCGACCACCTCCCCGGCGCGGCGGGCGCGGCGTTCGTAGGCGATCTTGGCCTTATAGCGATCGAGCGTGGCGGCGAGCCAGGTGAGCCGCTCCAGCTTCTCTTCCTCGGGCAGATTGTCCTCGGCCTCGGCCGCCTCGCGCGCGGCCTTGCAGACCGGGCAGTTCTCCTCCGCCTCGCGCTCGATCGTCTCGCGACTGCGGGTGCCGTGGGCGAGGCCGGGGCCGCCGTAGCGATCGGCGAGGTGGTGGCGCAGGATGAACATCAGCAGCCGGTCGTTGTACTTGCGTTTCTCGCCGACGACCTCGCCGCGCCAGAAGACGGGATCGGCGACGCCTTCGGTCGCGCGGTCGATGGCGATATCGGCGAGGCGCTGCACGCCGTGGTCGAGCGCGGCGGTCCAGGCGGCGCGGAAGCTTTCGGCGCCGGGCTGGCGGCGGAGGTAATAGGCGCCCTCCGCGCTCATGTTGATGCGCTTGGCGGCGGCCTTGACCGAACCGAGTTCGGCGAGCGCGTCGATAAAGGCGCGTTGCCGTTCGGGCGTCCAGCCGTCGTAGCGGGCTTTGCGGGGGACGGGCTCGAACTCGGGCACCGGGCGGAGCGTGGGGGTGAGGTTCTGCATGGGGCGCGGCGCTAACTGATCTGGTTTGTGTAGGACAGACGGTTTGGCACCGCGCGAGCGCGTCGAGGTGACGGCTGTTATTGCGGAGCGAAACGGCGTGGCGCGCCGGCGGCGCCGTTCGTCGGGGCAAGTTGCGCTCGTTTCGGGCGGATAACATTAACTCGCCTATGAATAAGACAGGCGTGCACGCGGGGTTTTTCGCGCGGTGCCGGGGGGTTGACGGAATGGTGTCCGTCTTGAGGAGGACCGTGTGATTTCGAGATACCGGCTGTTGCCGTTGTTGCTGGCTGCGTCGTGCGCGGGCGTGCCGGGGGTGGTTGCGCAGGCGGACGCGCAGACTGCGGGGATCGGCACCGCTGCGAACGGGGTGGGCACCGCGTTCGAGCTGGCGTTCTGGCAATCGGTCGCCACCAGCAGCGATCCGGCGATGTACGCCGCCTATCTCGAGCAGTATCCGGGCGGCACCTTCGCCGCGCTCGCCCGCGCCAAGGTGGCGGCGAGCCGGCGTGCGGATCCGGCGGCGGTCGCGGTGGTGGCGAGCCCCGCGCCCGCGCCTGCTGTCGCTCCGGTGGCGGCGGTCGCGCCGGTCATGGTGGCGCCCGTGCCGGTCGTGGCGGCGGCACCGGCCCCGGTGGCGGTGGCGGAGATGCGGATCATCCCGGCGATGGTCGCGCCGTTCCCGGTGCAGGCGGCCCCTGCCCCGGTCGCGCCGCAGCCGCCGGTTTCGGTGCTGGGCAACGCCGCGTTGCTTGCCGCGCTGGCACAGTCGCAGGTGTCGGGGGCGGCGACGGGCACGGCGTCGATCCTGCCCGCCCCGCCCGTTCTGGCCGCGCTGCCGACGCTGACGGTGCCGGACCATTTCTGCTCGGCGCAGGCGCGCAACCAATATCACGACACCGTCTACAAGCCGGCGATGGCGATGGCGGCGGCGAACAACGCCAGTGCGATCGGCTATCTGAAGGCGCTCGACGTGAAGTACCGCGCCTTCGGGGTGCAGAGCGATGCGAGCGGCATGAACGCGGTAGCGGCGGGATCGAGGGCGTATCAGCCGGTGGCGAACGCGGCGTTCGCGACCAGCAACGTCTATCTGCGGCTGTTCGACCGGATCATGGCGACACCGATCAAGGGGTGCCCACGCGGATGAAGCGCGCGTCGTTCGGGATGGTGGCGGCTGTGCTCGCCATGCAGTGCGGCAACGCCGCCGCCGTCACGCTGGACCCGGCGGCGTGCTGGGACAACCGGACGCTCGCCGCCGCGCGCGTGTTCGAGTTTCGCGCGATCGGGCTGAACGTGCAGTTGCGGTGCCGGCTGATCGGGCTCGACATCATGCCGGGTTATGCGGGCGTGCTGGAGCGGTACCATGGCGACTTCGATGCGGCGGAGGGCGCGATCAAGGCGCATTACCACGCCGAGGACAGCCGCGCGCACTGGCTCGACTACCAGCGCTACCTCACCCACGTCACCAACATCTACGGCGGTGGCGCGACCACGGCGGTGCTGTGCCGCACGTTCGCTGGCGTGCTGGGCGAGCTGTCATCCCCCGCGACGCCGGTGACCGCGCTCGAAGCGGTGGCGGTTGCGATGGTCAAGGACCCGCATATCGACACGGCCGTATGCCAGTAACGCGAACCGGCCGGACGCGCTCCCGCACGCCCGGCCGCTCCGTCAATCCTTACAGCCCGTAGGACAGGCGCAGATAGCCGAACTGGCCCGGCAGATCGTAGGTGGTCGGATCGAAATTGGCGCTGTCGCAGGTGTTGCACGACGGTGGCGCCTTGTTGAACACGTTGTTCACGCCCGCGGTCAGCCGCATCCGGCTGTTGAGCCAGCCCGGCGAGACATAGACCTGCACGTCGCCGTAGAAGGTCGCGCCCATGCGGTGGCCGTCGCTTTCGTACACCGCGCTGATGTAGCGCGCGGTGAAGCTCGCGCCGAATGCCGCGCTCGACCAGTCGAGCGTGGAGTTCAGCTTGAACTCGGGGAACGCCTGATCGGTGTTGAGGCAGCGTTCGGTGCCGACGCAGCGCAGCGTAGGTGCGTTGAGTTCGGCGGGCGGTGCGACGTCGTACTTGATGATGTACGCCGCGTTGGCGCTCAGCCCGATCGTGCCGCCGTATACCGCGGGCGAGCGGTAGAGGAACGTCGCGTCGAGGCCGGAGGTGTTGATCGCGTTGAGGTTCTGGAGCGTGCCGTTGATGCCCGCCACTTCGCCCGACACGGTGCGGGTGATGTTGGCGCAGCTGACCGGATCGCCATTGAACGCGCAGCGGTTGAGCGTGAGCGTGCCGGGGACCGAATCGACCGCGTTCTTCAGCTCGATGCTGTAGTAGTTGACCTCGAGGCTCATGGTGCTGGCGAAGCTACCTCGCGCCCAGGACGGGCTGTAGACGCCGCCTGCGGTCCAGGTGGTGGAGGTTTCGGGTTTGAGCGCGGTCGAGCCTTGCGAGAAGATGCCGATCTGCCCGCCCTGCGATTCGGCGTAGCTGCCGTTTGCGGGCACGCCATTGGCGATGCAGTTGGCGCGGACGGTCGCGTTGCTCTGGAACGACCCGCCGCTCGCGCTGGTGCACGGATCGTTGATGGTCGCATCAAAGCGCGAACGGCCGGCGTAGAGTTCGCCGAGGCTCGGTGCGCGCAGGCTCTGCGCGTAGCCGCCGCGGAACAGCAGGTCGGGCACCGGCTTCCACAGGCCCGATGCGGTGAACACGGTGTTGCCGCCGAACGTCGAGTAATCCGAATGGCGCACCGCGCCGTCGACTTCGAGGCGGTGGAAGAACGGCATGTTGGCGAGGATCGGCACGCGGATTTCGCCGTACACCTCGTCCGTGTTGTAGCTGCCGCGCGCCGGGCTGGTCGGCACATCGGCGCCCAGCCCGGCGACGATGATCGGATCGGGATCGTAGCTCGCCTTCTGGTCGCGATGTTCGTAGCCGATCGCGATGCCGACTGCGCCCGCCGGCAGTTCGAACAGATCGCCCGACAGGTTGGCGGTGAAGTCGGCCAGGCGCTGCTGGCTCTTGTCGTGTTCGTCGAACGTCACATACTTCAGCATCGCCGGCGTGATCGTGCCGGGGCCGGCGACCGCCGCACCGCCGAAGATGTTGAACGGCACGCAATCGCCGGTGCAGTTCGCCACCGGGCCAAGTGCCTGCGCGAGCCGCGCCGCGTTGAGGTTGCCGGTGAAGATCTGATGCGCGTCGTTGAGGCCCCAGACGCCGTTGACGTCCCAGTACCATTTACGCTCACCGACATGGAACGACCCATCGAGCGTGGCGGACGCCGTGAAGGTGTTGACGTCCTGCGAGAAGGTGCGCTGCCCGCCCTCGACGAAGCGGCGGTTGATCGCGACGTAATTGGCCGGCGTGCCATTCGCGCCGGACGAAAGCGTGACGCCGAACGGATTGTACGGGTTGGTCGCATCGACCGAGATCGTGTCGAGCAGATTGCCGTTGCCCGCGCCCGGCCCGATCGCGAGCGGCAGGAACGCGGCTTCGGTGGTCGAGTTGCGCTTGTTGTAGACGATCTTGGTGCGGAAGTGCACCGCGTCGGACAGGTCCTGCTTGAAGTTGAAGAACGCGCCGTAACGCTCGTTCGGGGTGAGCAGATAGTTGAACGGCGAGAAGTTGAACCGGTCCGCATCGGTGAACGTCTTGAAGTCGGACAGGGTTGTGGCGCGGCCGGTGACCGGTGCCTTCAACGTCAGGTTCTGTCCCAGCACACGGTAGCGGCCGAGCGGCGGCGTGCCGCTACAGCCGACGCCATCCGGAAAGTTTGGATCGACGCAGCTCGTCGCGTACGGCGCGGGATATTGCGAGATCGCGCGGTCTGCGGTGCGGACCGGATCCTGCTTGGTGTAATAGCCGCCGAACACGGCGGAGGTGCCGCTGTCCGGCTTCTGGATGCCGTAGCTCAGCTCGTAGTTCTGGGTGTGGCCGTCGCCCTGACGGTACGTGCCGAACTGCGCGTTGGCCTGCAGCCCCTTCTGGCTCTGCTTGGTGATGATGTTGACCACACCCGCGACCGCGTCCGAACCGTACAGCGGCGAAGCGCCCGATTGCAGCACCTCGACGCGCTCGATCATGTTGGTCGGGATCTCGTTGAGATCGACCGAAGCGGGGATGCCGCCCGCCGAGGAGCCGTTGACGTAGCGCATGCCGTCGACCAGCACGAGCGTCCGCTTCGCACCGAGATAGCGCAGGTCGATTTCCGCCGAGCCCGAGCTGACGCCGGTGCCGTCCGGCGGCCCGCCGATGTTGCCGGCGTTGTTGACCTTGGTGTTTAAACCGCCGCCCGCGCTCGGCAGGCGCTGCAGCACGTCCGCGATCGAGGAAAGCCCGGTCTTGCCGATCGCCGATTGATCGACGGTGATGACGGGCTTGTCCTGATCGAGCGGATCGCGACGGATGCGCGAACCGGTAACGACGATATCGTCGCCGCCTGCGGCTGGTGCATCGGCCGGCGCACTGATCTGCGCGTTGGCCGGCATCGCCAGCGTGGCTGCGACGATCGCGAGCACGGCTGACCCTGAAAACTCACTGAACTTCATCTTGTGCATCGAATATGTCCCCTATTCGCGCTCCAAGACATCCTCCCTGTTATCGCGCGGCATAGAGACGAAACTTTATATCGCTGACAAGTGCAGGGAAGCCACACTAGGCAGGATTCGGACGTAATATCCGTTTATCAACAGGAATATTCGTGCTGCCTTGGTCGAGCGGCGTCTCCCGTCGGGTTGCAGGCTCGCGTGCGATGACGATCCGCGTGCGCGGCGGGATCAGCGGTTCCGCTGCTCAGGGCGGCGGCGCAGGATCACGTACAGCGCGCCGGTGCCGCCGTGCCGGGGATGCGCGTTGCGGACGGCGGCGATGTGCGCGCCGTGGCGCGAGCCGGCCAGCCAGTCCGCAATGGCCGCGCGGATCGCGCCGCGCGCGTGCGGCCGCTCGCTTTCCGCGCGCGGCGGCTTGCCGGTGATGACGAGCAACACGCGCTGGCCGCTCGCCACCGCGAACTCCAGCGCGGCGTCGAGCCGCGCGTAGGCCGAACCGAGCGTATGCCCGTGCAGGTCGATCGAGCTGTCCGGCACGGTACGGCCGCGCGCGAGATCGCGATCCCAGGATCCGTCAAGCGTGTTGGCGGTGATCGGGCGCGGCGGCGCGGCGACGACGGGTGGGAGCAGCGGCGCAGGCACCCGGCCGCGCACCTTCTTCACCGGCGCGGGGGGTGGTGATGCAACCGGTTCCGGCGGCCTGACCGGCAGGGCGGTGGTGCGCACCGGGCGGGGTGCGACGCGCATCGGGCGGACGCTGGCGACGACGCGCGCCCACAGCGCCGCCTCCTCAGCGCTGAGCGGGCGCTTTCCCATACGGCCTTTCCGACGCGAGCCGCGCGAGCGTTCCCACCGGCAGCAGCAGGAACGCGGTGCCGTGCGCGGACATGCCGCCGGCGGTCGCCTCCGCCTGCTCACCGCCGCCCCAATAGGTGTCGAAGCGGTTGGCACCCTTGATCGCGCCACCGGTATCCTGCGCGATCCAGATGCCGTTCGCATCGGCGCGGTCCATCGACAGCAGCACCGGCGCGCCGAGCGGAACGAACTTTGGATCGGCGGCGACGCTGACGCCGCCGGTCACCGCATAGCCGAGCGCGCCCATCGGCGGCGTGTCGAGTACGCGGAAGAACACGAAGCTCTTGTTCTCGCGCATCAGGTCGCGGCCCTCGGCGGGATGCGCGCGCAGCCACGCGACGATGCCCTGCATGGTCGCCTGCCCCGGCGCGAGCAGACCGCGTTGCCGCATCAGCGCGCCGATGCCGGTGTAATCGCGGCCGTTCTGCGTGGCGTACCCGACCCGCATCGACGAGCCATCGGGCAGACGCAGCCGCCCGGAGCCCTGGATCTGCAGGAAGAACAGCTCGACCGGGTCCGCCGCCCAGGCGATGACCGGCGCGCGGGTTGCGAGCGCACCGTTCTCGATCGCGGCGCGGTCGTAATATGGCACGAAGTTGCTGCCATCGACGCGGCCGCGAATCTTCTTGCCCTTCAGGCTGTCGCTGAACGCGCCGAGATCGACATCGACGAGATCAGTGGGGCGGCCGTAGATCGGCGCATCATAGCCACGGCGATGGTCGCGCGAGCCGGCGATTTCCGGCTCGTAATAGCCGGTCGCAAAAGCCTTCCCGTCCCCGACCTGCACCGTCTCGAAATATTGCGCGAAGAAACTGCGCGCCTCGCCGCGCGCGACGCTCGCGGCAGCATCGCAGGCGGGCACCCAATCGGTACCGCGCGTCAGGCCTGAGGAGTCGGTGCGTTTGCGCAAGCTCGGGCAGGACAGCCGGAACGCGGCGAGCGACCGTGCGGCCTGCGTTTCGTCGATCGGCAGCGAATAGATCGGCGGCCCCGCCACCACTCCCGCATCGCGCGCGCCCGGCCCGGCGGTGGGGGTTGCGACCGCAACGGGCGGCAACGGTCGCGCTGCGGCTGGCGGACGCCGTACCGGCGCCAAGCCGGCGCTGGGCAAACCCACGCCCGGTCGCGCTTGTTCCGATGGGCTGACGCATGCGCTGAGCAACGCAGCCGCCGCGAGCGCCCCCCAGCGCTTCCCCCCTTGCATCATGTGCGAACTCAAGCTTCGTCGGTGTCGGCGAGCTTCCAGTTCGGATCGCTGCTCTTCAGCGTCCGTGCGAAGGTCCAGACATCATGCGTCTCGACCGCATCGGTCATCGAACCCGCCACGACGACACCGTCGCGGTCGCGGGTGACGGCGGCGATATCCGCATCGAAGCGCACCGTGATGCGCGCCGCCTTGCCGACCAGCGACGCGTCGGTGATCGACGCGCGTTCGATCGTGACGAGGCGATTGTCGAGCGTGTGCCCGGCCTCGGCGCGCTCCGCGATCGCGCCGGTGAAAGCGTCGCGCACCTCAGCCTCCGTCAGCCAGTCGAGCTGCTGCTCGTCACCCTGCCAATAGGCCTCGAGAATCATCCGGTAGGCGGACTGCGCACCCTCCAGGAAGCGTGCCACGTCGAAACCCGGCTCCGCCGCGACGATCGCGCGGAGACCCGGCTCCGCGCGCGGCGCGATGTTGCGATTGGCGAGTTCGCGCGACTGCGACTGGTTTTCGATAGGGCGCGGCAGCACCGTTACCGGCGCGCGATCTTCCGCGGGCTTGGGCAAGGGCTGCTCATGCCCGGTGCGCTTGCCGAGAACCATGTAGAGACGCAACGCCAGAAAACAGGCGACCATCCCGAGCAGAACGACGTAAAACACTTTGCCTCCTGAACTTCGGCGAACACCCGATATAGGCGCAACGCGCGACGGTTACAAATGGCCCCGCCAACTGCGTGCCGCCACACATGTTGAACTGCCGCGCCACCCCTGCTAGGCGCCGCGCTTCGGCAGCGCCAGTGCTTCTGGCTGCATATCTTCGACGAGATTAAGGGCGAGTTTTCCATGGACGAACAGGACGACGGCATCATCACCAGCAACGCGCCGTTCGCGAACGGTGAAGACGAGGCACCGCAGGCCGGGCTGATCTCGCAATACGTCAAGGATCTGTCGTTCGAGAACCCGAACGCGCCGGCGATCTACCAGTCGCAGACCGCGCCGGCGATCGACGTGCAGTTCAATATCGCCGCCAATCAGGTCGGCGAGGACGTGCACGAGGTCGTGCTGCGGATCGAGGTTCGCGCCGACAGCGAAGGCACCGTCGCGTTCCTGGTCGACCTGTCGTTCGCCGGCCTGTTCGGCCTGCGCAACATTCCGGCCGAGCATGTCCAGCCGTTCCTGCTGGGCGAAGCGCCGCGTCTGGTGTTCCCGTTCGCCCGCCGCGTGCTGGCCGATGCGGTTCGCGACGGCGGTTTCCCCGCGCTGATGCTGGAGCCGATCGACTTCGGCGCGCTGTACCTCCAGCAGGCGGCGCAGCAGAACGGCAACGTCAACGTGACCGGCCACGCCTGATCGTCCGTAGCGGGCCGGGCCGCGAACGATGAATCTCGCGCGCGCGCTCGGCTCGGTCGGCGGGCTGACGCTCGCCAGCCGCGTGCTGGGGCTGGTGCGTGATTCGCTGTTCGCCCGCTATGTCGGCGCGAGCTTCGCGTCGGATGCGTTCCTGATCGCGTTCCGCCTCCCCAACATGTTCCGCGCACTGTTCGCGGAAGGGGCGTTCTCCGCCGCGTTCATCCCGATGTTCAACAAGAAGGTCGGCGATGAGGCCGGCAACGGGCTGCCCGACGGCATCACCTTCGCGCAGGACGTGCTGTCGGTGCTGCTGCCGATCCTGATCGTGATGACGGTGATCCTCGAACTGGCTGCCTGGCCGGTGACACTGGCGCTGTCCGGCGGGTTCCACGGCGTAACCGATGCGCAGTTCGCGCAGGCGGTGATGTTCTCGCGCTTCACCATTCCGTATCTGATGCTCATCAGCATCGTGTCGCTGCTCGGCGGCATCCTCAATTCGCTGCACAAATTCTGGGTCAACGCGGCGGCGCCGATCCTGCTCAACATCACGCAGATTTCCGCATTGCTGCTGTTCCATAGCCCCGACCCGATCATGACCGGCCGCAATCAGGCGATTGCCGTCAGCGTGTCGGGCGCGTTGCAACTGGCGTGGCTGGCGTGGGCGTGCCGCGCCAACGGCGTCGGCATCCGCCCGCGCCTGCCGCGCATGAGCCCCGACGTGAAGCGGATGCTCGCGCTGATCTGGCCGGCCGCTGCCGGGGCCGGCGCGGTGCAGATCAATCTCGTCGTGTCCTCCGCCCTCGCCGCGCATTTCCTCTCACACGGCTCGGTCACGTATATCTACATGGCCGACCGGGTGAACCAGTTGCCGCTCGGGCTGATCGGCATCGGGCTTGGCACGGTGCTGCTACCGATGATCTCGCGCCAGCTTGGCAGCGGTCAGGACGCGGCGGCGATGGAGACGCAGAACCGCGGGCTGGAACTGGCGTTGCTGCTCACCCTGCCCGCCACGGTCGCGCTGATCGTGTGCGGCGGGCCGATCGTCGCGGCGCTGTTCGAACATGGCCGGTTCGATGCCGAGGATACGCTCTACACCGCGCAGGCGCTCGCCGCGTTTTCGATCGGGTTGCCGAGCTACATCCTCGTCAAAGTGCTGACCCCGGGCTTCTACGCGCGCGCCGATACGCGCACGCCGGTACGCTATGCGACCATCTCGATGGTGGTGAACCTCGTGCTCAATCTCGCGCTGATCCTGCCGCTGAAGCACATGGGTCCGCCGCTGGCGACCGCGCTCGCCTCCACCGTCAACACCGCGTTGCTGTACCGGGCTTTGCGCAAACGCGGCCATTTCGCACCCGATGCGCGGTTGCGGCGGCGGGCATGGCGGCTGGCGGCGGCGGCGCTGGCGATGGGGCTGGTGCTGTGGTTGCTGCAAGGGCTGCTGACGCCTTATACGCACGGCAGCTGGGTTGTGCGGAGCGGCGCGATGGTGGTGCTGGTCGGCGCGGGCGGCGTGGTCTATGCGATCGCCACCTTCGTCCTCGGCGCGTTCACCCGCGCCGACCTCGCCTTTCTGCGGCGCCGTCGCGCCGCCTGACACGAAAGACTGCAATGCGCGTCGTCTCCGGCATCCAGCCTACCGGCAACCTCCACCTCGGCAATTACCTCGGCGCTATCCGGCAGTGGGTGGCGATGCAGGATGCGATGGGACCGGACGACACCTGCCTGTTCTTCCTCGCCGATCTCCACGCGCTGTCGCAGCCGGTGGTCGCGGCCGAACTCCACGCCAACACGATCGAGATGGCCGCCACCCTGCTCGCCTGCGGGATCGACCCGGCCCGCTCGATCCTGTTCAATCAGGCGCGCGTGCCCGCGCACAGCGAGCTGTGCTGGCTGCTGAGCGGCACGGCGCGGATGGGCTGGCTCAACCGCATGACGCAGTGGAAGGACAAGGCGGGCAAGAGCGGCGAGACGCAATCGGTCGCGCTGTTCACCTACCCCGTGCTGCAAGCTGCCGACGTGCTGCTCTACAAGGCGACGCACGTGCCGGTCGGTCACGACCAGAAGCAGCATCTCGAACTGGCACGGGATATCGCCACCAAGTTCAATGGCGACTTCGGCGTCGACCTGTTCCCGCTGCCCGAGCCGCTGATTTCCAAGGCGGCGCCGCGCATCATGAGCTTGCGCGACGGGTCGGCAAAGATGTCCAAGTCCGATCCGTCGGATGCGTCGCGCATCAACCTGATCGACAGCGACGACACGATCGCTGCCAAGTTCCGCAAGGCCAAGAGCGACGCCGACGTGCTGCCCGAGACGGTCGCCGGGCTGGAAGGCCGCGCCGAGGCGCTCAACCTCGTGACGATCTACGCCGCGCTCGCTGGCGTGGAGCCGCAGGCGGTGCTGACGGATCATGCCGGCAAGGGCTTTGGCGCGTTCAAGCCGGCGCTCGCCGATCTCGCCATCGCGACGCTGGGGCCGATCCGCGATCGGTTGACCGGGTTGCTCGCCGACCGGCCGGCCGTGGCGGCGGCGCTGGCGGATGGCGCGGCGAAGGCGGCGGCGCTCGGCGCGCCGACGCTGCGGGCCGCGCAAGAGGCGGTCGGCCTGCATCTGTAAGCGATGCCCTTGCGGGATTTACCGCGCGGCACAACATGAATGGAAGGTTTGCAGGGCCGGACGCGACAACGATCCGTCCTATGCAGATGTCCGTTCAACCGTTATTCATGCCAGATACGGCATCGTGACGGCCGTGGCGCTTCTTCGCAAGCGTGTCGCTTCCAACAAGGTCGTGAAATCATGAAGATGTTTTCTCTCGCTGCCGTCGCGCTCCTCGCGCTCGGCGGCTGTGCCCAGCCGTTCGCGGCAAAAGTTTCGCGTTTTCAACAGCTCGCGCCGGCAACCGGCCAGACCTTCGTCGTGCAGGCGACCGATCCCAACCTGCGCGGTGGGCTGGAGTTCAGCGAATATGCCAACATGGTCGCCGGCAAGCTCGCGCAGCAGGGCTATCGTCCCGCGCAGGGTGGCCCGGCCGATCTGGTCGTCAAGGTGGCCTATGGCGTCGATCATGGGCGTGAGCGCACGGTGACGACGCCGGGTCTTGGCGGTTATGGCGGCTATGGCGGCGGCTTTGGTGGGTTCGGCGGCTGGGGCGGCTCGCGCTTCGGCTACTACGGCCGCAGCCGCTTCGCCTACGGCTTCAACGATCCGTTCCTGTTCGGCGGCGGCTTCGGCCCGGACGTGTCGAGCTACACCGTCTACACCAGTGAACTGATGGTCACGATCCAGCGGGCCGACACCGGCGCGCATGTGTTCGAGGGCACCGCCAAGGCGCAGTCGCGCACCGACGACCTGCCCTATCTGGTGCCGCGTCTGGTCGAGGCGATGTTCACCGGCTTCCCCGGGAACAGCGGCGAGACGGTAAAGATCACGATTGCGCCCGAGAAGAGGGGCTGATCTGGACGGGGGAGCAGGGTTGGCCTGCTCCCTTTTTTTTGCGGCTTGTTTGGTTGGGTAGCGGCGACGGCAAAGCCGCCGCCGTCGGTCGGGTTCGCTGGCGCGACCCGCCGGCCGTGCCGGGTAGTGCGGGCTTGCCGCACCGGCCAGCAGCGTGCTGGCCTCTACCCGTCAGTCCTCCTTTGCGATCGTTACCTTCAGGCCGTCCAGCGCGTCGCTGAACGGAAGCTGGCACGACAGGCGCGAGGTCGCGTTGCGGTCGCTGGTCGAATCGAGCAGGTCGTCCTCGTCCGGGCTCATCGTCGGCAGTTTGGCCGCAAACTCCGGGTCGACATGGACGTGGCAGGTGGCGCACGAACAGCAGCCGCCACACAGCGCGAGCAGTTCGTCGATCCCGGCGTCGCGGATGATCTCCATCACGCTGTGGCCGGCCTGACCGTCCAGTGCGCGTTCTTCCCCTTCGCGGGTCACGACGATAAGCTTGGGCATTGAAACGTCTCCGGGTGCTTTCGCGCCCGCCATGCCGCGCACGCCGGGCCAAATCAAGGATGCTTCCATGGGCCTCACTGCCGAGCAACTCCGCAGCGAACTCGATTCGCTGGCCCGGATCGAACCGGCGTTCGCCGCCGCGATCGTGCGGGCGGGCTATCCGGCGCCGCGCATCAACGCACGCGGCCACGCCACCTTGCTGCGCACCATCATCGGCCAGCAGGTCAGCGCGCTTTCGGCAGACAGCACGTATCGCAAGCTGGAGGGGCTGGTCGGATCGCTCGACGATCCCGGCAATATCGCGCGTGCCAGCGACGAGACGCTGCGCGCCGCCGGCCTGTCGCGCCAGAAGGCCAGCTACGCGCGTAGCCTTGCCGAGGAGGTGACGAGCGGCCGGCTCGACTTCGAGGCGCTGCCGGCGGACGACGAGGAGGCGATCGCGGCGCTGGTGCGGATCAAGGGCATCGGCCGCTGGTCGGCGGAAATCTACCTGCTGTTCGCGGAAGGGCGGCTGGATATCTGGCCGGCGGGCGATCTGGCGGTGCAGATCGAGATCGGCCGCCTGCTGGGGCATGAGGCACGGCCGAGCGAGAAGCTGGTGCGCGAGCTGGCAGAGGCGTGGCGCCCGCATCGCGGCGCGCTCGCGATCTTTACGTGGCATCATTACAATAGCGAGATGGTGGTGATCTGATGCCGGGCGCAGGCGCGCCGGCGCGCCGATGCGGCCAAGCCGCAGCGCCCGGCACGGCCGGCGGGTCGGCGTAAACGCCGAACCCGGCCGACGGCTTTGCCGGCGGCCCTCCCCCGCGCCGGAGACCCAGACAAGCCGGCCGACACCCACACCATCAACAGCCTTGCGCGCGGGGAAGGCTTCGGCTCAAGACCATCGCCAAATCGCAGCAGCCCAGGAAACTCCTCAATGACCAAATGGACGATCGGCATCATCGGCGGCTCCGGCCTGTACGCGATCGAGGGGTTGCAGAACGCCGAGTGGCGCCGCGTCGAGACGCCGTGGGGCGAACCCTCCGACGAACTGCTGTTCGGATCGATCGGCGACGTCGATCTGGTGTTCCTGCCGCGGCACGGTCGCGGCCACCGGATCAGCCCGTCCGACCTCAACTTTCGCGCCAATATCGATGCGCTGAAACGCAGCGGCGTGACCGATATTCTCGCCATCTCGTCGATCGGCAGCCTTCAGGAACAGTATGAGCCGGGCAAGTTCGTGATCGTCGACCAGTTCATCGACCGGACCGTCGCGCGTGCCTCCAGCTTCTTCGGCACCGGCATGGTCGCGCATGTGTCGATGGCGGAACCGATCTGCCCGCGCCTGTCCGGCTTCGCGGCGGATGCGGTGGCGGCGGCGGGTGGCAAGGTCGCCACCGGCTGCACGTACGTGGCGATGGAGGGGCCGCAATTCTCGAGCCGGGCGGAGAGCCTGTTGTACCGACAGTGGGGCGCCGACGTGATCGGCATGACGGCCATGCCGGAGGCAAAGCTCGCGCGTGAGGCGGAGATCCCCTATGCGTTGATCGGCATGGTGACGGATTACGATTGCTGGCGGACAAGCGAAGCGCATGTCGAGGTGAGCGAAGTCGTCAGGCAGATGCAGGCGAACGGCGACACGGCGCGGAAAACGGTATCGGCGTTCGTGGCAGGGTTGCCGGCGGAGCGCGCACCCTCGCCGCTCGACACCGTGCTCGACCATGCGCTCATCACCGCGCCCGAAGCGCGTGACCCGGCGTTGTTGGCGAAACTGGACAAGATCATGGCGCGCGTGCTGGGGCGCTGAACGAGAAAAACGGAGAGATGACATGGCCGGCATGAGCGCGTTCGACTGGGCGGACCCCTTCTTCCTCGACGATCAGTTGAGCGAGGAGGAACGGATGATCCGCGATACCGCACGCGCCTATGCCGACGATCGCCTCGCGCCGCGCATTGTCGCCGCGTTCCGCGACGAGGAAACCGACCCGGAGATCTTCCGCGAGATGGGTGCGCTAGGCCTGCTCGGCGCGACGGTGCCGGCGGAATATGGCGGTGTCGGCGCGTCCTACGTCGCCTACGGGCTGGTCGCGCGTGAGGTGGAGCGGGTCGATTCCGGCTACCGCTCGATGATGTCGGTGCAGTCGAGCCTCGTCATGTACCCGATCCTCGCGTTCGGATCGGAAGCGCAGAAGACGAAGTACCTGCCACGCCTCGCGACTGGCGAATGGATCGGTGCGTTCGGGCTGACCGAGCCGGATGCCGGCTCCGACCCCGCCGGCATGACGACGCGCGCGGTGAAGACCACCGACGGCTACCGCATCACAGGCGCGAAGACGTGGATCACGAACGCGCCGATCGCCGACGTGTTCGTGGTGTGGGCGAAATCCGACGCGCATGACGGCGCGATCCGCGGTTTCGTGCTGGAACGTGGGCTAGCCGGGCTGTCGACGCCGAAGATCGACAACAAGCTGTCGCTGCGGGCTTCCGTCACCGGCATGATCGTCATGGAAGACGTCGAGGTCGGCGAGGACGCGCTGTTCCCGGAGGTGTCGGGGTTGAAGGGGCCGTTCTCCTGCCTCAACCGCGCGCGCTACGGCATCAGTTGGGGGGCGCTCGGCGCGGCGGAGTTCTGTTTCCATGCCGCGCGGCAATATGGACTGGATCGCAAGCAGTTCGGCCGGCCTCTCGCCGCGACGCAGTTGTTCCAGAAGAAGCTCGCCGACATGCAGACCGAGATCGCACTCGGGCTACAGGCGAGCCTGCGGGTCGGGCGGCTGATGGACGAAGGCCGGTTCGCGCCGGAGATGGTGTCGATGGTCAAGCGCAACAATGTCGGCAAGGCGCTCGATATCGCACGGGTGGCGCGCGACATGCACGGCGGCAACGGCATTTCGGGGGAATATCAGGTGATGCGCCACCTGATGAACCTCGAAACAGTCAACACCTATGAGGGCGCGCACGACGTCCATGCGCTGATCCTCGGGCGCGGCATCACCGGCATTTCGGCGTTCTAGGCTGCCGGTTGGAACAGGAGTAGGACTATGACCCGCTTCACCGTCAACAATCAGCCGGTCCAGTACCGGCTCGACCCGAAGACGCCGCTGCTGTGGGCGCTGCGCGACGCGTCCAACCTGACCGGCGCGAAATACGGCTGTGGCACGGGGGATTGCGGCGCGTGCACCGTCGATGTCGATGGCGAAGCGGTGAAGTCCTGCCAGACGATGATCGGCGCGATCGAAGGCAGCTTCGTCACCACGATCGAAGGGTTGTCGCGCGACCGCTCGCACCCCGTGCAACTGGCGTGGCTCGCCAAGAACGTCACGCAGTGCGGCTTCTGCATTCCCGGCATGGTGATGGCGGCGGCGGTGTTCCTGAAGAAGAACCACAACCCGAGCGAAGACGAGATCCGCGCCGGCATTACCAATCTATGTCGGTGCGGGGTCTATCCGCGCGTGGTCGATGCGGTTTTACAGGCGGCGCGCGTGGCGCGTGGTGACGAGAATGTCGAGGCGGGGGCATCGCCCGGCACCTCGCCCGACGAAGCGGCGAAGCGGGTGCCCGCATTGACGCCGACACCGCAATGAATCCTTTCTGGATGCTGTCACGATAGTTCAGACAAGGATCAGCGGCCGGACTGCATACCGCAGCATCGGCCGCGAATCGTTCGGTGGCCCGGAGGAGGATTTCCCGATGCGTAAGTATCTGCTTGCGGCGATCATGGCCGCATCGGCGCTGGTGCCGGCGGCGGCATTCGCGCAGGACCATCGCGATTGGCGCGGCGGCGGGCAGCGTGGTGACGGCGGGCAGCGCGCGCAGGGTCAGTCCCGGCCGCAGGCACAGCCCCAAGCTCAGCAGCCGGCTCAGCCGCAGGCGCAAGCTCAGCCACAGGCGCGTCCGCACGCTCAGCAACCCGCGCAGGCGCAGCAGGGCCAGGGGCGCTGGCAGGCGCGCGGTAACGACGGCAACAATCGCCCGCAATATCAGGGTGGTCGCGGCTGGCAGGGCGGCGGCAACCCCGGCGTTACCGGCCAGCAGGCAGGGCCGCAGGGCGTGGGCGACGGCCGCGAGGGCTTCCGGGGTCGCGACGGCGACGGGCGCAACTGGCAGGGCCGCGATCAGATGCGCGTTGTCGGCCAGCGCGGCGATCAGCCGCGCGCCGGCTGGCAGGGTGGCGACCGTGGCGATCAGGGCCGGCCAGGCAATCCCGGCTGGCAGGGCAATCAGGGTCGTCCCGGTGGCCCCGGCTGGCAGGGCAACGATCCGCGTCGGGATGATCGCGCGGATGGGCGCACAGACGGGCGCGGCGGCAACTGGCAGGGCCGGCGGGACGATCGTGGCGGCGCGTTCGGCGATAATCGCAGCCGCGCCGACTGGAACCGCGGCGCGGGCGTGAACGGCCGTGGCAATGGCGGACGTGACTGGAACCGCGACTGGCGGCGGGACAACCGCTACAACTATAACGCGTATCGCAGCAGCAATCGCGGCGCGTACCACCTGCCGCGTTATTATGCGCCGTCGGGCTGGGGCTACGGCTATCGCCGCTTCGGGGTCGGCCTGACGCTCGATTCGATCCTGTACAACCAGAGTTACTGGATCGACGACGCGGATTATTACCGGCTGCCACCTGCGTACGGCCCATATCGCTGGGTGCGCTATTACAACGACGCGCTGCTGGTCGACATCTACACCGGGCGCGTGGTCGACACGGTGTACGACATCTTCTGGTAAGCCGAACGACGAGGCCGGACGAAGCATCGTCCGGCCTCTTGTTTTTCGCGTGGCATCCGGGTGAAAAGCACGCCCATGTTCTTCAAGAAGAAACCCTCCAAGGCTTCACCGGTGCGCGCCTTCTACTGCGAATCGGTCGGGGCGCGGCTCGAAGCCAACCCTGCCATCACGCGCGCCAGAAACGACGCGGTGCAGTTGTACCACCATCCCGATTTCCTGAGCGCGGTGCAATGCGCGCGGCTGCGCGCGATGATCGACGCCAATCGCCGCCCCTCCACCGTGCTGTCCACTGCCGATCCGGATTATCGCACCAGCGAAAGTTGCGACATGGATCGCTGGTCACCCGACGTGCGCCCGACCGACGAGGCGATCGCCGGGCTGCTCGGGCTCGATGCCGTGCACGGCGAGACGATGCAGGGCCAGCGTTACGCACCCGGCCAGCAGTTTCGCGCGCATTGCGACTGGTTCAGCGAGGACCAGCCCTATTGGCCGGCGATGCAGCAATGCGGCGGGCAGCGCACCTGGACGGCGATGATCTACCTCAACGATGTGGAGGAAGGCGGCGCAACCTGGTTTCCGCTGGCGGGCCTGCGCGTGAACCCGAAGCGCGGGCTGCTGATCGCGTGGAACAACATGAACGCGGACGGCAGCCCCAACGACAATGCGCTCCACGAAGGCGTCGCGGTGATGAAGGGGACGAAATACATCGTGACCAAGTGGTTCCGCGAGGGCAACTGGATCAAGGAATAGGGCGAGGCCCACTTCCCGAATCCGTTTGCCCGCGCGAGGGCGAGCTGCGCCCGAAACGAACGGTCGCGCTTACCCTCGCGACACCTGGAACCCCGCGAAGCTCTGCCGCACCGGCATCAGTTCCAGCGTGTTGATGTTGAGGTGCGGCGGCAGCGTTGCCACCCACGCGATCGTCGCGGCGATGTCCTCCGCCGTCATCGGCTCGGCACCGCCGTACAGCGTGTCGGACGCCTGCTGGTTGCCACCGGTGCGGATCAGGGTGAACTCGGTCTCCACCATGCCCGGTTCGATCGACGTCACCCGCACGCCGGTGCCCGCGAGATCGGAGCGCAGGCCGAGGCTGAACTGGTGCACGAACGCCTTGGTGCCGCCGTACACGTTGCCGCCGGTATAGGGGTAAGTCGCCGCCACCGACGACAGGTTGATGATCGCACCCTTGCGCGCCACCAGTCCCGGCAGCAGCCGGTGCGTGACGGTGGTGAGCGCGGTGACGTTGGTGTCGATCATCGTGCGCCAGTCGTCGAGCTTCGCCTCGTGCGCGGGCGCAGTGCCGAGCGCGAGGCCGGCATTGTTGACGAGCAGGTCGATCGCGTCGAACGGCGCCGGCAGTGCGGACAGCGCCGCCTCGAACGCGGCCTCGTCGCGCACGTCGAATGCGGCGACGTGGACGAGATCGCCGACTTCGGCGGCGAGCGCCTCGAGCCGGTCGGCGCGGCGGCCGGTGGCGACGACGTGCCAGCCCACGCTCGCCAGTTCACGCACGGTGGCGGCGCCGATGCCGGAGGTGGCGCCGGTGATGAAGGCGGTTGGCATCGGCAGGACTCCTTGGGGTTACGCCGCTCTCATGTCGCGGGCGGCGGGCGGATTGCAAGCCCCCGCCCGCGCTCCGGTCAGAACAACAGCTTGCGCACCGAGAAGCGGATCGTGCGGCCGAGCGGGTTGAGATAGCCCGGCTGGTAGCTGATCGGCGTTACCCCTTGCGCGTCCGTCACGGTCTGGCGCGTGTCGAACAGGTTGTTGATGGCGAACGCCACCCGCATGCCCCGCACCCACGGATGCGCGCGCACCAGCTTCAACTGCTGACCAAAATCGGCGAACAGCCGCAGGTTGATCGTGCCGAGCGCGGAGAAGCGCAGCGGGTTGGGGTCGCCGATCGTGCCGCCGTTGACATCGGTCGCGCTCTGCCAGTTGGCGGAGAGGCGCGCGCCGAAGCCGTTGTTGCTGTAGCCGGCCTGCCCTTCGAGTTCATGGCGCGGCTGGCCGCCGCCCGAACCGACTGTGTCGCCGTTGAGCAGATCGAGCGCCGGTCCGCCCTGTGCGACCAGCACGCGATCGGTGAAATGCCACGTGTGGTAGAGCGCGAATTGCAGGCGGCCACCACCCTGCCCGCCGCGCCCGCCACCGCCGCCGAAGCCCCGGCGACCACCGCCGAAACCGCCGCCGCCACCGGGACCACCGCCGCCCGGGCCGCCAAAGCCGCCGCCGCGCGGGCCATCACCGCCGCCGGGCGGAGGACCACCGTCGGACCCGCCGCGCGGGCCGCCGTCAGGCCCGCCGCCCGGCCGCCGACCGCCCGGCGGGATCAGACCTTCGAGCGGGTTCGGCCCCTTGCCCGCCCGGAACGCCTCGAACGCCTTCTGGATATGCGATTTCAGCCGGATCGAGACGTTCACGCCGTAGCGCAGTTCCGACCGGCTCGATTCCGCGAAGTTGATCGGCCGCGAATCGACCTGCAACAGGTCGCCATCGGCATCGCGCATGAACCGCTGCGGGAACACGCTCTCGATCGCCGCGGTCGCGCCGGGGAAGGCCGCGACCGGGTTCTCGGTCCGCACGTCGATGTAATTGGCGACAAGGCTGATGTCCTTTGCCGCCCACGGCTTCAGCGTCGCCTCCAGCTTCTTGGTGTGGGTGGTGCTGGCGACCAAGGCGCGGTTGCCGCCGCTGATCGACGTGACGATCGCGTTGGTGCCGGTGACGTAATCGAACACGCGCACGTTGGGCGTGACGATGCTGGGGTTGCCGAGCTGCTGCGCGGTCGGCGCGTCGTCCCGGTCGGTGGCGGAGGCGAGGATGCGCAAGGCGGGGATCGGCGCCCAGTTCACGCCGTAGCCGATCGTCGTGAGCGTGCCGAAGTCCGACAGGTGATCGACCGCGATGTTGACGTTGGCCGACAGCGTGCCGATCGCGCCGAGTACGTGCCTGGCGCGGCTGGTGAGCGGCAGATCGAGGTTGATCTGGCCGTTGACGATGTCGCGCTGGACGTTGCCGACCTGTTCGATGTTCGAACGGTACGAGCGGCTGTCGAAACTGTTGGTCTGCGCGCCGACGCGGATCGAGGTGGAGATCGCCCCCGCCGGCAGCTTGAACAACTGCCCGCTGAACAAGGCGTCCGCGCCGCCGGTCTGCGATGTCGAATAGCCGCGGTTGACCGGCAGCCCGGTGAACTGCCCGGCAAGCGGCCCGTAGGGGTTGGCGGTGGGATCGCCCGCGTTCAGCCGCGCCTGGAACGCCGAGGTGTCGACGCCGAGGTCGGTGAACGTCTCGCTCTCGGTCCGGTCGTAATTGCCCGTGACCGACCATTGCCACTTGGCGAGCGTACCGTTCAGCGTGGTGCCGAAATGGGTGATGACGCTCGAATTCTGCTGGCGCAGCGGGATGTAGCCGTCGCCCAGCGCACGGTTCACCACCACCGCTTGCGAAAACGGCGAGAACGGATTGCCGGCAGGCACCGTCAGCGTCGCGGTCGGCAGGCCGACGAGACCCTGGCTGTCGGTCACTTCGAGGCGCCCGTTCACGGTTGCGCTGACATTGTTGAAGATCGACGTCGCGTAGACCGTGTTGGCGGAGAAATCCCGGCTGGAGGGCACGAGCGTGCGGTACTGGCCCTGATTGGTGACATTGGCGGCGGTCGCGGCGAAATCGCCGATCGTCGGGTTGGTGGTCGCCGCGCTGCCGGGCACGCCGACGATGGTGGCGGTGCCGAGCGCGGGATCGATCGCGCCGCCGCCGACGCCGGTGATGTTGCCGCCGGTCGCATAGTTGCTCGGGCTGGCGGTGATGTCGCGTTCCGCCTCGGTCAGCGCGGAACTGGCCTTGTACGACAGGTGGACGTTGGCGCGCTTGCCGGCCTGGATCTTGAGCAGGTCGGCCTCGATGCCGGGCGTGTTGCTGCCGCCCTCGGTCGGTTGCGAATCGGCGAGTTCGGTGGTGAGCGCGCGGAAACGGCGGCGCAGCACGATGTTCACCACGCGCTGATCGGCCCGGTAGCCGTATTTCAGCGCGACTTCTTCGGGCAGGATCTCGGCACGCAGGATCGCCTCGGTCGGGATGTCGCGGATCTCGGCGAAGCTCGATATGCGCTTGCCGTCGAGCAGCACCACCGGCGCGCCGCCGCTACCGCGATCGCTGCGCGTTTGCGGCGACAGTTCGTTGAGCAGATCGGCAACCGAACTGACCCCGTAGGAGCGGATGTCCGCTGGCCCGAGCGTCTGTTCGGGCGGAATGTCCCCCACCACCGAGCCGGGCGGCTTCACGCCCTGCACCACGATATCGGCCGGGTCCTCGCCCTCGTCGCTCGGCGCGGTCTGGTGCGGCCGCTGCGGCGCGGGTGCGGGCGCGGCCGACTGCGCGATGGCGGCGGTCGCGGTGCCGGCAAGCGCGACGGACAGAATGATGGACGTGCGACGCATGAAGGCCCCCTGAGATGATGAGGCCCGAATGCCCGCAGTTTGTCGCAGGATTATGCCAGTTCGGCCACAACGCGCATCATTGTGCGTCGCAGCCGGTGGTGCGCGACGACCAACTGGCATTGGCGATCTTCCACGTGCCGCCTTCGCGGATCAGGTCGAAATGGTCGATGCCGCAATGCTGCACCTTGCCGTTCACGCGGAACACATAGGGCGCCCACACCATCGCGATGTCGCCATCGCTCTCGATCGCGGGATCGCTGATGCGTTCCTCGAAGCGGTCGCCGCCGGGTGCGAAGCGCGCCGCCACCTCCGCCCAGCTGCGGCGCGTGATGCTGCGCGTGCCGTCCGGGTTCTCCACCGCATAGGTCACGCCGCCATCGGGCCGCACCACCGCCGCGATCGCCTTCGGATCGCTGGCGGCGATACCGGCGAGGAAGGCGTTGACCGGCGCCATCACGTCGCGTGTGTCCGCCTCGGCCAGCGGGATCGGATTGGCGGGCGGCAGCTTGTCGGACGCGCTCGCCTGCGGGGCGAGCAACAGGGCGGCGAGGATCAGGCTCATCGGTTCACTCCGGATCGAATGGCAGGGAAATCAGGCAGGCAGCATCGCCTTCAGCGGCACATCCGTATCGGCAAGCGCGCCCGGATCGATCGCCGCCCCCGCCAGCACCAGCGCGCGGCCCTGCACATAATCCTTGACCGCATTGACGCAGTCGAGCGCGATCACCCGGCCCGCCTTCAGGTAGATCACCGAGAAGCTGCGCGTCGCAGGCACGCCGCGCACCACTACCGCGTCATAGCCGATCGACAGGCCGACCGTCTGGAGCCGCAGGTCGTACTGGTTCGACCAGAACCACGGTACCGCATGATAGCCGACCGTCTCGCCGACGATGGTCTTCGCCGCGACCGTCGCCTGGTCGTTGGCGTTCTGCACCGATTCGAGCCGGATCGTCGCGCCGTCCGCAAAGCGATTGGCGTGCGCCGCGCAATCGCCGATCGCAAATACGTCGGCCAGGCTGGTGCGGCACTGCGCATCGACTGTGACGCCGTTACCACCGTCGGCTCCGGCCGCGAGCAGCGGCGCGACCGCGGGGATGATGCCGATGCCGACGATCACCATCTCGCACGGCAGCACCGTGTCGTCCGCCAGCCGCACGCCGCACGCCGCGCCGTCCCGCTCCTCGATGCACACCACGCTCGCGCCGAGGTGCAGGTCGACGCCGTGCGCGCGGTGCTCCGCCTCGTAAAAGCGTGACAACGGTTCGCCGGCGACCCGCGCCAGCACGCGCTCCTGCGCCTCCAGCACAGTCACGTGCTTGCCGAACTTCGATAGCACCGCCGCAGCCTCCAGCCCGATATAGCCGCCGCCGACCACGACGACGCGCGTCACCTGTGGCAGTTCGCGCATCAACTGGTCGACATCGGCGCGCGTGCGCACGCCGTGCACCCCGCGCAGATCGTGTCCGGCGCAGCTAAGCCGCCGGGGACTGCCGCCGGTCGCCCAGATCAGCTTGCCAAAACCGATCACCGCGCCCGCCGCCGTTTCCAGCATACGGGCCTCGGCATCGACGCGGACGACGGGCGAGCCGAGCAGCATCGTCACCCCGCGCTCCTCCCAGAAGGCGGGCTGGCGGATCAGGATACGTTCGAAGCTCTTGTCGCCGGCGAGATAGTCCTTGGACAGTGGCGGCCGCTCGTAGGGGATCTCCGGCTCGTCGCCGATCATCGCGATCGTGCCCGCGAAACCGTTCTGGCGCAGTGCGATCGCAGCCTGCGCACCGCCATGCCCGGCACCGACGATCACGACATCAAAACTGTCCAAGCCACCCTCCATCCGTTTGCGCGACGCTGTGCCCGCCTGCCCCCGCGATGTCGAGATGGCGCGCGGTGTCCGTTTGGCGTAGGCCGTGCGGATGAGCGAAGATCGATTCGAGCGCCACCGCCAGCCGTGGACCACCGACGAAATCCAGAAGCTGCACACGCTGGCCAAAAAGGGCATGGCGCTGAAGGCAATCGCCAAGGCGCTGAAGCGGAGCGAGGAATCGACCAAGGATCGCGCCAAGGCCGATGGCCTGAGCATCGCCAAATTGCGGTAAGCCCGAATCGGGCGTGTTGCGCTGCAAAATAATGCGGCTAATGCTGTAGTTAATGCTCCGACATAAGCGTTCGGTAGTTGTTGCGTTGACCACATCACCGCGACACCCGGATCGGTGCCGGACATGCGATGGAGAAACGATGACGCTCGCCCAGTTCCGCCGTCCCGTCCTGACCTCTCCCGTCTCTCTCATCCCCGCGATCGCCCTGCTCTGCACGGCCACGCTCGCCGGGTGTTCGGGATCGGGCGCGCAAGGCGGAGCGGGTGGAAAGGGCAAGGGCCCGCAGGGTCCGCCCGAAGTCGGCTACATCATCGCCAAGCAGAGCAGCGTACCGATCGTTACCGAACTGGCCGGTCGCACCTCCGCCTATGAAAGCTCGGACGTGCGACCGCAGGTGTCGGGCGTGATCTACAAGCGCTTCTTCAAGGAAGGCGCGCTGGTTCGCCGCGGCCAGCCGCTCTATGAAATCGACCCGAGCCTGTACCGCGCATCGACCAGTCAGGCGCAGGCCAATCTGCAAAGCGCGCAGGCGAACGCCGAATCGACTCGTATCCGGGCCGAGCGGTACAAGCCGCTCGCCGAGATCGAAGCCGTGGCGAAGCAGGATTATACCGACGCGCAGGCTGCCGCGCGGCAGGCCGCCGCCGCCGTCGCGCAGCAACGCGCTGCGCTGCAAACCGCGAAGATTAACCTGCGCTTCACCACCGTTCCCGCGCCGATCACCGGTCGGATCGGGCGATCGCTGTTTACCGCCGGCGCGCTCGTCACTGCCGGTCAGACCGATCCGCTGACGACGATTCAGCGCCTCGACCCGATCTATGTCGACATCCAGCAATCGAGCAGCGATCTGCTCAACCTGCGCCGCGCGCTCGCGACCAGTGGCGTGGTGCCGACCACCGCCTCCGTCACGCTGAGGCTGGAGGACGGGACGGACTACGGCATCAAGGGCAAGGTCGAATTTTCCGAAGTGGTGGTCGATCCGACCACCGGCACGGTTACGGTGCGTGCGGTGTTCCCCAACCCGCAGGGGCTGCTGCTGCCCGGCATGTTCGTGCGCGCGAGCTTTGCGCAATCGGTCGACAACAACGCCATTCTCGTGCCGCAACCGGCGGTCGCGCGCACCGCCAAGGGCGACGCCACCGTGTTCGTGCTGAACGGCGACAAGGCCGTGCTGCGTGACGTCACCGCGACGCGCACGGTCGGCACCGACTGGGTCGTGACCGGCGGGCTGAAGCCGGGCGACAAGGTGATCGTCCAGGGCGTTGGCAAGACCAAACCGAACATGAAGGTGAAGGCGGTTCCGGCGGGTTCGCCGCAGAAGATCGAGGTGCCGAAGAAATCCGGCGCGAGCAGCGCCAACGGCTCGAAGGGCTGACGCGCCCGTGATCTCGCGCATCTTCATCGACCGGCCGATCTTCGCCTGGGTCATCGCCATCATCATCATGCTGGCCGGCATCGGCGCGATCTACTCGCTGCCGATCGAACAATATCCCGACGTCGCACCGCCGACCGTCAACATCCGCGCGACCTACCCGGGCGCGTCCGCCGGCACGCTTGAAAACAGCGTGACGCAGGTGATCGAGCAACAGCTTACCGGACTCGACGGGCTGCTGTATTTCTCGTCCAGCTCCACCTCGCGCGGGCGGGTGACGATCACCGCCACCTTCCAGAAGGGCACCGATCCCGACATTGCGCAGGTGCAGGTGCAGAACAAGGTGCAGCAGTCGGTCTCCCGCCTGCCGCAACAGGTGCAGCAGCAGGGCCTGACCGTCACCAAGTCGAACCCGGACTTCCTGATCGTCGCGGCGATCTACGACACGTCCGACCGCGTCACCAACGAGGATGTGTCGGACTATCTCGTCTCGCAGATGCAGGAGCCGATCGGCCGCCTGAAGGGCGTCGGCGATACTAACGTGTTCGGCTCGCAATATGCCATGCGCGTGTGGCTGAACCCGGACAAGCTCGCCAGCTTCAGCCTGATGCCGAGCGACGTCATCACCGCGATACAGGCGCAGAATGCCGAGGTTGCCGCAGGCGAGGTCGGCGGCGCGCCCAATCCGCCGACCCAGGTGCTCGACGCGACCGTTACCGCGCAGTCGCGCCTGGAGACGCCCGAACAGTTCCGCGACATCGTCGTGAAGACCCAGCCCGACGGGTCGGCGGTGCGGATCCGCGATATCGGCACCGTGCAGTTGGGTGCGGAAAGCTACGGCATCGTCAGCCGCTACAACGGCCATCCCGGCGCGGGCATGGCGGTGAGCCTCGCGCCTGGCGCGGACGCCATGTCCACCGCAGAACTGGTCCGCGCCGAGTTCAAGAAGCAGGCCAAGAGCTTCCCGCACGGCTTTGCCTATTCGTTTCCGCAGGATTCGACCGAGTTCATCAAACTGTCGGTCGACGAAGTGGTCGTCACGCTGATTGAGGCGATCGTCCTCGTCGTGATCGTCATGTTCGTGTTCCTGCAAAGCTGGCGCGCGACCTTGATCCCGACAATCGCGGTGCCGGTGGTGCTGCTCGGCACGTTTGGCGTGTTTGCGGTCGCCGGTTTCTCGATCAACACGCTGACGTTGTTCGGGCTGGTGCTGGCAATCGGTCTGCTCGTCGACGACGCCATCGTGGTGGTCGAAAACGTCGAACGATTGATGGACGAAGACCCGTCGCTTTCGCCGCGAGACGCGACGATCCGCTCGATGGACGAGATTACCGTCGCGCTGGTGGCGATCGCGCTGGTGTTGTCGGCGGTGTTCCTGCCGATGGCGTTCTTCGGCGGCTCGACCGGCGTGATCTACAAGCAGTTCTCGGTCACGATCGTCTCGGCGATGGTACTGTCGGTGATCGTCGCGCTGGTGCTGACCCCCGCCCTCACCGCCACTTTGCTCAAGCGCAAGGACGAGGAGAAGCACGACGGCTGGTTCGCGCGCAAATCACAGGGAGCGAAGGACTGGTTCAACAACGGTTTCGACCGGACGATCGATCGCTACGGCAACGCCGTCACCCGCGTGATCGACCGCAAATGGCTGTTCCTGCTGATCTATGCGGGCGTGGTCGCGATCCTCGCGCTGATGTTCGTGCGCCTGCCGACCGGATTCCTGCCGACCGAGGATCAGGGGATCGCCTCGATCCAGTTCAATCTCGCGCCGGGTGCGACGATCAACAAGACCGAACTCGCGCAGCGCGAGATCGAGAAATACTTCCTGACGCAGGAAAAGGCCAATGTCGAAGGCGTGCTGACGGTGGCCGGTGTCGGCGGCAATTCGGGCGGCGGCCAGAACTCCGGACGCGGCTTCGTCGCGTTCAAGGACTGGTCGGATCGCAAGGGCAAGGCAAATGCCGCCCCCGCCATCACCCAGCGCGCGACTGCGGCACTCGGCGCATTGCGCGATGTGGAGTTCTACGCGATCCAGCCGAGCGCGGTGCGGGGTCTCGGCCAGGGCAACGGCTTCACACTGGAATTGCAGAACACCAGCGGCATGAGCCGGGATGATTTCAAGGCGGCACGCGACAAGCTGCTCGCCGCCGCCCGCGCCGACGAACGGCTGGAAGCGGTGCGCCCGACCGATCTCGATGACCAGCCGACGCTGAAGGTCGATGTCGACCCGCTCAAGCTCAGCACGCTTGGCCTCAACCAGGCGCAGGTCAACGCAACGCTGTCGACCGCATGGGGCGGCAGCTACGTCAACGACTTCAACGATCGCGGTCGCGTGAAGCGGGTCTATGTGCAGGGCGAGGCCGAATATCGCTCGCGGCCGGAGGACATCGCCCGCTGGTACGTGCGTGGCACCACCGGCACGATGGCACCGTTCTCCTCGTTCGCGACGACGAGCTGGAACACCGCGCCGAACTCGCTCGCGCGCTTCCAGGGCATCTCCTCCTACGAAATCCAGGGTCAGGCGGCACCGGGGCAAAGCTCGGGCGATGCGATGAAGGTGATGACCGATCTCGCCGCGAAGATCCCCGGCACCAGTGTGGCGTGGAGCGGCCTGTCCTATCAGGAACGGCTGTCGACCGGACAGGCGCCGTTCCTCTACGGCATTTCGCTGCTGGTGGTGTTCCTGTGCCTTGCTGCTCTGTACGAAAGCTGGACGGTCCCGATCGCGGTACTTCTCGTCATTCCGCTTGGTCTGGTCGGCGCGATCTTCGCGGTGACGCTGCGCGGGCTTCAGAACGACGTCTATCTCCAGATCGGGCTGCTGACGACGATGGGCCTCGCTTCCAAGAACGCGATCCTGATGATCGAGTTCGCCGAACAGGCCGAGAAGCACGGCAAGCGCGTGATCGACGCGGCGCTGGAGGCCGCGCGCATCCGTTTGCGCCCGATCCTAATGACCAGCTTCGCGTTCATCTTTGGCGTGCTGCCGCTGGCGATCTCGACCGGAGCGGGCGCGAACAGCCGTGTCGCGATCGGCACGGCGGTGATCGGCGGGATGCTGACCGCGACGATCCTGGCGATCTTCTACATCCCGTTGTTCTTCGTGCTGGTGCGGCGCGGCGCGCGGGACGGCTTGAAGGCGGTGCGCAACCGGCTCCACCACGAACCCCGCCCGGAGGAGACGGCATGAACCGCACATTTGCGAGCGTGTTCGCGCTTGCCGCGCTGGGTGGCTGCTCGCTGGCGCCGAAATATATCCGCCCGGAGCCGCCGGTGCCAATGTCGTGGCCGACCGGCGACGCCTATCTGCGCACCAGCGAGGCGACGCTGCCCAGCGTCAGCTACCGCGATATCTTCCGCGACGTGCGGCTTCAGAAGATCATCGAACAGGCGCTCGTCAACAATCGCGATCTGCGCATCGCCGCCGGCAACATCGCAACCGCGCGCGCGCAATACCACATCCAGCGCGCCGAATTGCTACCGGAGATCGGCGCGACGGGCAGCTATTCGCGACGAAGGACGAGCTCGGCCGGCGGCAACACCACCACCGGCATCGGCGGGATTGGCACGGGCGGGACCGGGACCGGAACCGGCGGAACGAATGCTGGCGGCACCGGCACGGGCACGGGCACCGGCACAGGCGGGACCGGCAACGGTGGCGGCGGCACGGGCACCGGCGGCACCGGCACGGTCGTGTCCGGCACGTCCGGTAATCTGGGGGGAACCAGCAACAGCTTCTCGGCGAACGTCGGCATCACCGCGTTCGAACTCGATCTGTTCGGGCGGGTCCGCTCGCTGACGCAGGCCGCACAGAACCGCTATTTCGAAACCGAGGCGACCGCGCGTGCGACGCGCCTCACGCTGATCGGCGACATCGCCACCGGCTGGCTGACCTACGCCTCCGACAAGAGCCTGCTGCGCATCGCCGAGCAGACCGCCGCGATCGCGCAGAAGAGTGTGGTGCTAACCACGCGACGGCTGAACGGCGGCATCGCCCCACGCACCGATCTCGCCCAGGCGCAGATCACCTTGCAGACTGCCTTGTCCGATCTCGCCGAACAGAAAACGCTGCTCGTGCAGGACGTGAACGCGCTGCAACTGCTGGTCGGCGCACCGGTCGATGCGGCGTTGTTGCCGGACGGGATCGAACAGGCCGGGCAAACCGTTGCCGAACTCCCCGCCGGGCTCGATTCACGCGTGCTGCTGCGCCGCCCCGACGTGGTGGAGGCCGAGTACGAGTTGCGCGCGGCCAATGCCGAGATCGGCGCCGCGCGCGCCGAACTGTTCCCGACCATCTCGTTGACCGCGCTCACCGGCTTCGCATCGAGCGCCTTATCCAACCTGTTCACTGGCGGCGCGTTCACCTATTCGGTGGCGCCGAGCGTGAACTATTCGATCTTCCGTGCCGGCGCCGGCAAGGCGACCGTCGCACAGTCGCGCGCGCAGCGTGATGTCGCGCTCGCCACCTATGAACGCGCGATCCAGACCGCGTTTCGCGAAGTTTCCGATGCGCTGGCGCGGCGCGGCACGATCGCCGAACAGAGCCGCGCGCAACAGGCGCTCACCGCCGCATCGCGCGAGAATTTCGAATTGTCGAACGCGCGCTATCGCGGCGGCATCGACACGTATTTGCAGAGCCTGACCGCGCAGCAGTCCTTCTACTCGTCGCAGCGATCGCTGGTCGACACGCAGCTTACCGCGGCGGCCAATCTGGTGACGCTGTACCGCACGCTCGGCGGGGATGCGACGCTCAATGTCGCACCGGACGATCGGCGGCCGCCACCCGCTACGAAGTAGCGACTCCGCGGCCTGCGTTGCGACGCGCGGTCACGAACCGCAACGCCAGCTTACGCGCGCACCATAACCGCGCCCGCCTCCTCGTCGGGGGGCGTCGACCGCGACAAGGCTACTCGCTTTTTTCGGGCGTAACCACGTCACGGCCGAACTTCATGATGAGTTCGCCAATCTCGCGGGCCTGCGTCATCGATCGGTTGCTCTGTTCGCGAATGAAGTCGCCCTGGATCTTCATCACCTGCGAAAGATCCTTCGCCTCGGCCACCTGACGCATTGCGGCGAACGCCTCGCGCGTGTTCGACTCGGCCTGATCGAGCATGCGCAAGCCCAGGTTCGAGCCGCCCTCGACGAACTTCATGCCGGCCTTGCGCGCCGGATCGGCGAACGCCTCGTCGAAGCTTCCCTTGGCCTTGTTGGCGAACTCGTTGATATCGACCACCTGGCGGCTCCTTCTCTCGAGTGCCGGATCGCCCCCGGCCGGGTTCGGCGCTGCGGCCGGAAACGCGCGGGCTGGCCCCATGTCGTTCCTTGCTACCGACAATAGGAGCGCCCCACGGCACAGGCAACGCCCACCACACTTTTACCGCCCGCTAACCACGGCCGTGCGATGCTTCCCGACGACCCAACCGGAAGCCCTCCCCTTGTCCGCAACGCGCATCACGCCCCCTTCCGTCCTGCTCTCGCTCGCTGCGGCGGCGGTGCTGTACGCGCTGCTGTCGCCTCCGGGTCCGACGATGCCGGTGGCGCTCGTCGGTACGCTTGCCCTGACCGGCGCGGTGTGGCGGTTGCTGCGGACGCTGAACGTGCCGCATGCCGCGCGGTGGGCGGCGGTGACGCTGGCGCTGCCCGCCACGGCGCTCAACGCAGGTCTGCTCGGCCAGAGCGATGCGATTTGGGCCGCGCCGTGCCTGCTCGCCCTCGACGCAGCGATCCGACGCCGCCACGGCACGATGCTGCTGTGGTGCGGGATCGGCTTCGCAATCGGGACGCAGCCACTGATGCTCGCTCCGTTCGTGATGGCGGTGCTCATCAACCGGCGTGCGTCGCTTGCGGTGTGGCTGCTTGCGGCGGCGACGGTGCTCACGCTCCTGCTTGGTTGGCCACTACACGATCTTGCGGTGGCGGGGCGGCAGCCGTCAGCTAGCGCGGGCGACGTCTGGTGGCTTGCTGGGGCGGTGCTGCCGCTCGAGCGGGCACAGTTGGTTGGGCTCGCCATCGTCAGTACGGTCGGGGCGAGCGCATGGTATGTCGCGCGCTTCTCCGCGCAGTTGCCGACCGCACCGGTGCGGCTGCTTCCGATCGCCCTGCTCGGCGATCTGCTTACCGCCGGGCTGTCGCCGTACCGGCTCGATGGCTGCCTCCTCTTCGCCGGCTTGGTCGCGGTGGTCTGGGCGATCGCCGCGCAGGAGCGAAGGGCATGGCAGGTGGCCGTGTTGATCCAGGCGGGGTCCGTCCTGACGCTTGGCGGCGACCTGTCTGGTCAAGGCACGCTCGGTGCAGTCGGCTTCGCGGCTCTCGCACTGGCGACATGGCGGATGGTGCAACCGATCGTTCAGCCAGCGGCAAACGACAACGCGCCGATTCCGGGCGCGTGGCGGCGCGGACCGCTGCCGGCGATGTGAGTTGCCCGGCGCGGCGGCTATCGCGCCGCCGCGCGGCCGGATATCACAAGGCGCCCGCACCATCGCGCGCTGCCGATCAGGAGCATTCGCCCATGCCACAACCCGCTTTGCCATGGGACGCCGGCTGCCGGTGCGGCGCCGTCCGCTTCCGCATCACGAAACCGGCACTGATGACGGTCGCCTGCCATTGCACAGGTTGCCAGAAGATGACCGGCAGTGCGTTCTCGACCTCGATCATGGTGCCGGCCGACGCGGTGGACATCGTGTCCGGCAAGACGGTGCGCGGCGGCGCAGGCGAAGGCATGTTGCACCACCAGCATTGCGATGCGTGCAAAAGCTGGCTGTTCACCCGCTTCGAGCCGGACCCCGGCTTCATCAACGTCCGTGCGACGGTGCTGGACGACGCCCGCTGGTACGCGCCGTTCGCCGAGACCTATACGAGCGAGGCGCTGCCGTGGGCGGAGACCGGCGCCATCGTCAGCTTCGAGCGTTTCCCCGCGCCTGAGGAGCATGGCAAACTGCTCGCGGACTTCGCCGCGCGGGTATGAACCGCCCGTCCCGAACGCAGCCGTTCCCGGCGCAGCGCTGCGCCGGGAACGTCGCCTGACGCTTACTTGACCCGTTCGCCACCCTTGATGACCGCCGCCGGATGCTCCAGCACGCGCACATCGGCGAGCGGATCGCTGTCCACCGCAACGATATCGCCGTAATGGCCGACCGCGATCTGGCCGATGTCGTCGCTCTTGTCGAGCGCCTCGGCCGCGCTCAGCGTCGCGGCGCGGATCGCCTGTAGCGGCGTCATCCCCCACTTCACCATCGTCGCGAACTGCCGGGCGTTGTCGCCGTGCGGGTAGACGCCGGCGTCGGTGCCGAACAGCAGCGGCACGCCCGCCTTCACCGCGCGGCTGAAGGTCTGGCGCTGCTTCAGACCGATCGCGCGTTCCTTGTCGAGGCTCTGTTGCTCGGTGCCGTTCTTGGTGCCGGTGGCGAGGATATAGTCGTCGTTATAGATATCCATGTCGAACCAGGTGTGATGCTGGATCGCGAGTTTGATCGCCTCGTCCGACGCCAGGCTGCAATGCTCGATCGTGTCGATGCCCGCCAGGATCGCCGCCTTGATGCCTTCGTCGCCGTGCGCATGCGCCGCGACGCGGAGGTGGAGCATGTGCGCCTCGTCGGCGATCGCCTTCATCTCCTCGAACGAAAGCTGCTGCCCGCCGACGCTGTCACCCAGCGAGAACACGCCGCCGGTCGCGCAGATCTTGATGACGGTCGCGCCGTATTTGTGCAGCCAGCGCACCTTCGCGCGCGCCTCTTCGGGTGAGTTGATGACCGAGGGCTGCTGCTTGTCGAGGCTCGGCGGCAGCGCGTTGTCGTCGCAATGGCCGCCGGTCGCGCCGATCGCGTAGGTGGCGGTGGTCATGCGCGGGCCGGGAATCCAGCCGCCATCGATCGCCTGCCGCAGCCCCACGTCGTCAAAATCCGCCGAGCCGACGTTGCGGACCGAGGTAAAGCCCGCCTCCAGCGTCTTCTTCGCATTGGCGGTGCCGACCGCCTGCCAGAAGCTGTCGGTGTATTTCAGGCCGGTATAGCCGCCGATCTCCGCCAGCGCGGTGAGGTGGACGTGCATGTCGATCAGCCCCGGCAGGATCGTCTTGCCGGGAAGATCGATGCGGGTAGCGCCCGCCGGAATGATCGGCCGCGCGTTCGCCCCCGTCACCACCGAGGCGATGCGCCCGTCGGTGATGACCACGATCGGATCGTCCAGCGTCTTGCCCGACGCGACATCGAGCATGTGTGCGGCGGTGACGACGACGCTCTCCGCCATTGCCGGCGCGGCGACGGACGCGAGCAGCGCCGCCGCGAGTAATCTGCGAACCATGTAAGCCCCCTTAGATTTGATTCCCAATGGCTTGTTGCGCGCCTGTGGCCGCCTGTCCAGCGCGCCCGTTCCAGTCGAGCATCGCCGTGTAGCCGGGCGGCGGTGCCGGCAGTACCGCACGTGCGATCAGGCCCGCGGCGACCACCGCCACCAGTGCCACACAGCACCGCCACACCAGCCGACGCGGCACGCCTTCGCTGGCGAGCAGGATCGCAGCGAGCGCACTCGCGAGCATCGGCCACAGGTGGTAGCGCAGATCGGAGGCGATGCTCACCACCGCGAAGCTCGCCTCCAGCGCGAGCGCAGACACCGCGAGCGCCAGCGCGAGATCGCGGATCACCGTGCGCGCGGTGGCGCAGGCAATCGCCACCACACCGGCCGCGACGACGATCCACGCGACCGGCCAGCCAAGCGGCGACGCCGCCATCCACGCCGCGGCCACGACGACTGGCGCCACCGCCGTGCCGGGCGTGCCGAGCCCGATCGTATTCACCTCCGACCGCGCGGGCGGCACGGCGCTGGTCCAGCCCGCCGGCACCAGCCACCGCGTGGTGGAATCGAGATGCGCAAGCCGGTGCCGCGCATAGCCGAGCGGATGTCGCACGATCGCGGTCGCCCAGCCGCGCTGAAGGACCCCTGCTGGCGCTGCTGCGAATCGCTCGGAAATCGCCCCGCAGTGGCCGGGGCTGCCGATCGGATCCCAGAAGAACGGCTGGTAACAGTGCCGCGCCACGATCAGCGCGCGCTCGTCCGCCGTCAGCACGCCGTCATCCCCGGCGAAATGCGCGATGCCAGCAAGATCGAACAGCGGCAGCGTGTTGCCGACGCTGGTCGGCTGCGCGGCGAACAGCCGGTGGTTGATGATCGGCGAGACCGCCAGCACGGCCAGCGTCAGCCCGGCAATGGCGCCTGCCCGCGCGACCCAGCGCCGCCGCCCCGGCGCCAGCATCACGACGAGCGGCACCACCGCGAACACCG
>Ga0265798_10000599_pt1 | contig 58781 bp, 52 predicted proteins | sample P3T30metagenome_FD_192430 | JGI IMG/M metagenome (GOLD analysis project Ga0265798, IMG submission 192430) | Plant litter microbial communities from East Loma Ridge, Irvine, California - P3 T30 | ecosystem: Environmental > Terrestrial > Plant litter > Unclassified | place: USA: California... | reverse complement strand
GTGATCCGATCCACATTTATTGGTAAACCACCTTGACAGCTCTTGCTTGGAGCCTGGTTCTCTTTCCACCAAGCGATCTTTTGAAGCGCGGTTCATTAGGTGTCTGATCAACAACCGGACAAGCATACCTTTTGGTATCCTGTCGACATACCGTTGTATTATCGGCCGGCTTGGTTTACCGAGACTATCCTACAGCCAGTGGGATACAAGAACTCTGTGTCCAGTCTTTGGCATAGAGAAAAGGGACCAATGACAACCCCAACCCTAACCCTTGCATTTCCTCCTTTTTCATGTCAACGATTCGCTCATGGACCATATAATGGTGTTCTGGTGCAAATCGATCGTGTTGAAGCAAATTGTGTCTCATAATTCAATTCAAAAGTAAGCAGTGTGAGTATGTCTGATGGAATTTCGAGTTATTTAAGTCACTTCCAATCTCATCATCTCCGTTGCCAGCTTCGCGGTGTGGAGGACACCGCACTTCCCACTTCAACACCGCAGACACACGCTTACTCTGCTACATTTATCAGTCCATAACTGTAAATCATGCCTCTACGCTTGTCTTCACCTTCGCCATTCCATCCTAGTGCTCTTCCTTCCAGATCCCACATTCGGCACCCAGGAGGAGATCTCTAGAGCGAAACACAAGCAACATGACATCAGAGCAGGCACAATACGTATACGATCCAGCAAAAGACCCTCACACCGTGCCTCGGAATGAAGCGGCCGTCCAGAACATCCTCAACACCATATCGGACCAGAGCGAACAACTCGACGCCATCACCGAAGCGCGTGGCGTGTGGCGCGTCGACAAAGAAGTACCCGACATTGTGTCCGCATATCTCACAGACGACACCTCTCTGGAAGCCACAGCGGAAAGACTCGCAGCTCCCATCGAGGAATCGTACATGTCAGCAGACGATGGTGCAATGCTCTGGGAGATGGAGATGACCGCAAGGGCATGCCGACCGCTATGTATCTCTCGAGACGAGCTGCTGGAGTTCTGGGGCGAACCGGTCGCTATGTGTGAGCCTGATCCCTCTGGAGATCAGTACAACAGCACCGCAGGAAGACTCAGTCGGCTTTGGTTGGGCCTAGATCACGTTTCGAAGAAAACTCCCTGGGCTGACGACGAGAGCGGCCGCATGCTGAAATTGGTCCGACTGGTTCAGACGCTGAAGATCCGTCCGAATCCGCCTCTACCGGAGGCGACCACGCCTGCACTTCGCAACGACTGGGTATGGAAAACAGGAAAACTTTGGTCTGATCTCACTCTGCTGGGCCCTAGCATGTGTGATAGCTGGAATGATGCGCCTGGAGGTACGATGGGTTTCACGGAGGTGGAGGTCAAGGCTTGGGAGCGGGAGAATGCTTTCGTGGCGCATTTGACTGCTACTGGCACTGCATGCTATATCAACTATGGGCTTTGGGCGATGCGCGACGCTCTTGAGGGTGGTATCGCGCGGATCAATCAATTGAGATGGACACCAAAAATGAAAGAGAAACTGTTCGAGGTCACGCTGGGTGTCATTGTGGTATGGCTGTCGATTGCTGGGAAGGAAATCTACCAGAGCGGTATTGAGACGACAGTGGGGCCTGCAGCGTTGGAGGAAAGTGAAGTACTTCCAACGGGGAGGACCTCGACTGAGATTAGCTGGGTACTCTGGAAGAAACGGCTTGCTAAGTATACTCAAGATGAGAAGCTCAGCGCCTTATCGCGATCTTACGCTGTCAGGGCTAGCATGGAGATGCAACGACTTGAGGAGGCGTACGGTGAAACGCATTGAATGTAAAGATGACTCTTAACGATCAGAGCTAAAGACGGAGAAGACTCCGGTCTTCAAACACCGCACACACAGGTTCGCGATGACTCTCTTCAGTCAATTCCTCCAGCGCGACCTCGTTCATCCAGCCTTCATACTCGAGCTTCCCCGCAACCGTCAACTGCATCACCTCTCGAGCGTCCTCTACAGTCGTCGAAGTGGAGTGCGCTACAGCTCCTAATTCGGTTGTCCAAATCTGTCGGATCAAGACGGTGTCAAGCCCGGCGGCTTTCGCAGCCTGCGTCGCTTGCTGCTGCTGCCAAGTAATCAATTCATGGTACAAAGCGGCATACAGGGTCGGATCGCGGTGCGTCGGACGGAAGTAAAGACCCCTTGGCCGCCAGCGCATTTCGAGATGCTCGGTCTGCGCGTTGAGAGAGGGCTCTTTGAGTGTGTTGTACTCGACTTCCGAACATGGGCCCTGCATATTGGCCAGTCCAGCCCATACGCCAGTATCAAGATCAGTGGCGCCAGTCTTGGGGTTGGGAAGGACACAGACCCAGCAGTGATAGTCGGGCTGTTGGAGCTCCTTTCTGCGAGCATTGAAGGATTTCAAGGCCATCGGAGCGTGCAGTAGATCGTGGTGAAAGATGGTCAGCCATGCTTCGGTCCTCAGACGGGTGTATTTGCGCAGGGATGTGTCGGATAAGGAGGCATCGAGCTTGTGGACTGTGCAGCCGTCGGATTGGGAGATAGCCATTGTGTGGTGTGTCTGTTGGGAGAATGCTTTGGGCGCTGAAGAGAAGAGGGACAGGTAATGTACCTGTGCAGTGAGGATGTGCTGTGGTCGGTCCCCGTCGAATGTGAACACCTTTTACGTCTCTCGAAAGCACTGGGAGCGGACTCCCTCGAGACAGCGAGCCGACCTAATCTAATAGCATTGCTGAGGATTGATGCATTTAGTCACGGTATCTCCATCATGCTTATCATTTTTCCGCATACTACCTCGAGAGCTCCAGCCGATGTACAGCAAAGACGCTGCCGAGAGCTCGAGGCGAGGTTTACGACAGGCCAGTATACAAGGGCTGCACGAGGTGCGTTAGTGCGGCGTTGTTCAGCACAGCCTGTATCGCTAATCAGATAGACCAGCCGAAGTGAGGAAGAGAGGCAGGCGATTAATGGCCATCCAATATCGCGATTTCGAGTGCTTTTGACCGTCGTGAAGGTTCAGATGAGGCTGATATCCAATCTGTCTTTTGGATGGTCAGTCGCGGACTCTGCGATATACCGACCATTGATTAGGTGGAGGATTCAGAGGGTGTTGTAGGAAGCGAGACGCGAGGAATCTCGGTAAAGCAAACCGGAGGCGCGTCTGCGCACAGACCACACCCCCGGTTCCTGCATCATCCAAGGATCCTCATCCTCCGGTGGCCTGAGGATGAACGCTTCAAATTACTCCGTCTCCAACATCTTCAACACTGCAGTAGCTGCAGTCGTTAGCGATCTTGGCAGCACATCGACACACTCGCGGCGAATCGTGATAGACACGAGCCGGCCAGAGCACGAAACCTCCGAGAAGGGCATTTGAACGCGACCATCAACAACTCCATGATGACGCGAGTTCGTTGCAACACACCAGGCAGTGAGCTTGGTACCTCACCTGATCCTCAACGCCCTACAGTCATGTATACCGCCGCCTTCGTTGGGTAATGGTGCGGCCTTCATACCAAAATTGGATCCTTGTACTGCCTCCTACGGTCCTACTTATCCGCCCATGCAGGGACAATGCTTGGTGGAGCATGTACTATGGGGAGATGGTTGCCTTCCTCTTCCAAAGGATTGTCCTGACCTCTCGGATAACAGCAGGCCAAAAGATCCATGTCAGCGTCCCCAACCGCGTGTGATCGATATGGAGGCATTACCCTAACCATGCATACGTTTTCTCGGTTTCCTTCAAGGTAGGTAGGCGAACCAAGCGAACATGTGGCTCCATTCTGTTTGCCGCGGTGAATTCGCCTTCTACCCTCGCACTACTATATCTTGTCGTTGCCAGCATGCTCTATCTGCACGATAATTGACAAGCTGCACTCCTTCCTGCTTGTTGACTTGGACCGTCTTTTACATCTTGAATAGATTCAGCATCCTCTACCCTTGCTCTACGAGCCTACAGAAACGACCCTACCAAACATGGCTGCAACCTCAAAGCGAGATGTTGTTGTCACCGGGACATCATGTCAGCTCGCTCCAGACGTTGACACCCCACAGCGGCTTTTCGACTTCTGTGCAGCCGCACGATGCAGCTCACGACCAATTCCTGCCTCTCGTTGGAATACGGAGTATTATTACCATCCACGCTCCGTGGAGCCTGGCTACTATGATATCAAAGCGGGCGGCTATCTAGATCACGACGTGGCTGCATTCGACGCACCTTTCTTCCACATCAGCGAGGCCGATGCCCGGGCCATAGATCCCCAGATGCGTCTACTGCTCGAAAACGCCTACGTTGCCCTGGAGGAAGCCGGCATCACTTTGCAGGACATTGCCAACAGTCACAAAGTCGGTGTCTTCTCTGGTGCATCGAAGAGCGATTACGCTACCTATCTCGAGACGGACTATGCCACCGCCCCCAAGTCCACAGCCCTCGGGACTGCCACAACCATGTTTGCCAACAGGATATCCTACTTCTTCAACGTTCATGGGCCAAGCATTTCCGTCGACACCGCCTGCTCCAGTAGTCTTACTGCGTTGGACATGGCATGCGACAGCATTCGTTCTGGTCGCTGTGAGGTCGCCATCGTTGGTGGCTGTCTTCTACAACTCACCCCGCTCACCTTGAGTGGAATGGCTGCACTTGGTACTTTGAGTCCAGAAGGCAAGAGTCTGACTTTCGACGAGAACGCAGATGGGTACGGACGTGGCGAGGGTGCTGCTTGTGTGATTCTTACCTCGAGAGAATACGCTATGCAGTCGACTTGTCCAATACGTGCCACTGTCAGGGCCAGTGGCGTCAATCACTGCGGAAGATCGCAAGGCATTGCTTCGCCAGATGGACCCGCTCAAGTCCGGATGATTCAGGACGTCTATGCCAGCGTCGGTTTGGACCCAATCGACACTGCATTCGTTGAAGCACACGGTACCGGCACGCAGCGTGGCGATGAGATTGAGGTCCAATCCATCGCGGAAGCTTTCAAGGTCAACGAACGAGGACCTGGCGAGACACTGCTCGTAGGGAGCTGCAAGTCTAACTTTGGCCATACCGAGGCAGCGAGCGGAATTGTCTCAATCATCAAATGCGTCGGCATGCTTGAGAACCGCGTGATCCTGCCCAATGCCAATTTCGAGACGCCGAACGCCGTGCTGGCAAGTTATGGTTCGAGCATGACCGTGCCTCTCAAATGTCTTCCATGGCCGGAGAACGCACCGCTGCGTATATCAGTCAACAACTTCGGCTTTGGTGGCAGCAATGCTCACGTCATCCTGGAGCGCGATGCGGATACAGAAGATGGCACGTCAAATCGTCTTTATCATGCGCAGCAAGAAAATTCGACTTGCTCGAGCACTGCACAAATTTTCCACTTTTCTGCCCGAGACGAACATACGCTTAAATCTCAATTGGGCGCTTATTCGAGCCTTCTCGGGGACAAGAAGTGGTCAGATGCTGCTGATGAGTCTCAATGGCTCCATGATCTCAGCTACACTCTTTCTTGCAGACGTAGCCGGCTCGATTGGCGAGCGACTGTGGTTGCAGACTCTGCTTCGGAGCTGTACAGCAAGATCTCCACCGGTGATATCACAATGTCTCGTCGGGCACCGAAAACGGGGATCTGTCTTGCATTCACTGGCCAGGGCTCTGCGTACCCGGAGATGGCTGTGTCTCTGATGTCGGTAGACTTGTTTGCACAGGCAATGGAGCAGGCCGATATCGTCTTCAAACAGCTCGGCGCTCAATGGTCGATCCTTGGTAAGTGCTTGTGCGATCATTCGCAAGACCCCCAAAAGCCAGACTAGCTAACAACGAACAGATGAGCTGGCCGCACCGAAAGACACGTCGAGGATCAACTCTGCCGAACTTGCTCAGCCTGCTGTAACCGCAATCCAGCTCGCCATTGTGATCTTGTTACGAGAGTGGAACGTCGTGCCGAACGCTCTCATTGGCCACTCTTCCGGTGAGATTGCGGCGGCATTCGCTGCGAGAGCGCTGGATTTCGACACAGCCTTAGCAATTGCTTACTACCGCGGAAACATCGCCTCTTGCGACGAAATTCCGGAGAGGTTAGGAAAGGGCGCCATGATGGCAGTAGGGGCCTCGCCGATCGAAGTCGAGCCTCTGATTGCCAGTTTGAGCAGCGGCATAGCAATGATAGCTTGCTATAACTCTGCGGATAGTGTGACTGTTGCCGGAGACGAGTGCGCCATCGATGAACTTGTGACCTTGACCAAGGAACTCGGTCTCTTCGCCCGAAAGCTTCAAATCGACCAAGGTTATCACAGCGACCACATGTTGCCGCTCGCAACACCTTATTTCGACATGATTCGTCCAGCTTTACAGAAGTGTCGCACTTCAGCCGGAGTCAAGTCCGCGCAAACGGCTGTGTTCTACTCTTCGGTTGCAGGGACTGCAGTTGCGGCTGACAAACTGAAGTCGGGCTGGTATTGGGCGTCCAACTTGGCATCACCTGTTCTCTTCGCCAGCGCCTTCGAAGAGATGCTCAAGGATTTTGAAAAGTCTCATGACGGAATTCACGTCATCGAGATCGGTTCACACAAGGCTCTCGCAGGGCCGATCAAAGCACTGTGTGACACGAGCACGAGCTTACGAACGACGTACAGTTCCACCCTCATCCGCAAATTTGACGACAAAAGATGCCTTCTTGACACCGCAGCTGAAAGCTCAAGAGCGGGTGTATCCGTGGATATGGGTGCGGTGTTCCAAACCATGCGCAATCAACGAAGAGAAGCAAAGCCACAGTGCCTTGTCGGCCTTCCAAAGTATTCTTTCAACCACACACGTCGGTACTGGCACGCCTCCCGCCTCGCTCACGGTCCGGACATGGAGAACGGACGACCCTGGAATGCCCTTCTCGGGAGACGTGTCGACGCAACGCCCACACCCTCCATTCAATGCCGCAACATATTCAAATTGAGTTGGATACCTTGGTTACGGGATCACGTTGTCAACGGCGCAATCGTGTTTCCACTGGCTGGATTTTTGTGTTGTGCCGTTGAAGCACTAGAGGCTTTCCGTGAAGAGCGCTCGATTGTGGTTCACGGCTTCCAGCTCTCCAAGGTCTCCGTTTCCAAGGCGTTTGCTCTCACCGAAGATGAACAGTATGAGCTTTGGACCACCCTTACCACCAACAGCACCGATTCTACAGAGGTCGATGGTGCTGCCACCCTTAATTTCGAGGTCTCGTCATGGACCGCCGCCCGAGGTTATGTCCAACATTGCAGCGGGACAGCTTCGTTGGTGCTCCAAGACGAAAGCGGCCTCGTCGCGAGCCCAATGGAGGAGCACTCGGAAGCAGCCATCAACCCGGTCAGAACAAAGCTCGCCAGTCTTAGACAGAGCGCGCAGCGGGTTGTGGACAGTGAATTGTACTACCGTCAGCTGGCTCGCGGAGGCCTTGCTTATGGCCCTTACTTCAAAGGCATCCAGGAAATCAAAACTGGCAAAGGTGTGGGCTTCGGCGTAGTGAAAGGCTTTGACACGGCATCATGCATGCCCGGAAGGTTCGAAGGCACCCTGAAAGTCCACCCAGCAACCTTGGATGCTGCTCTCCAAGTGAGTGGTCTTCACGCCGGTTCGCTCGAAGGACAGACTTACATGCCGGTGTTTATGGAACGACTTTTTGTCCTTTCCTCGGCGCAGCACAGTGCCGACATCTCCTTGGACGTCTTTACCTTTGACTCGATTACGCCTGAGAAGTCAAGGACGACCAGCGTCAATTTGTTGATGTGTCTCAGTGGGTCCGACGTTCCAATCATCGAGGTAGAAAAGCTCACTTGCCTGGACGTTGATCAAGCTGCAGAGCGCGTCGGCCCTGCCGAGATGATCAATCCACAAAAGACGATTTGGCTAGATCACCCTCACTTCCTCAGTCTGCAGGAAATCGCTGAGCCAACTACCAGGACTGCCGGGACGGAACCTCAGGACCTGGCAGAACCAAAAGCGTCTTCGGCTATTACCGAACAGGCCTTGCCATCTCTGTTAGGGTTCATCAGGATCTTGACCTACTTGAACCCCTCGATGAGAATCCTCGAAATCGGCGCTGGTATCAGCAGGTTGACTCCACGCATTCAGGAAGTCGTGACTACCAGTTCTGGTCCCAGATACCAGCATTACGAATACAGCGACATATCCTCCGAGACGTTCTCGAAGGCAGAGAATGAGTATCCCAATATTCAATGTCGACGACTGGATCTGATGAAGGATTTGGGCAGTCAAGGTTTCGATTCGCCGTACGATCTGGTCATCGGTTCGCTTGCATCCTACCCGGCGTCAGACGCACCTGAGTGCCTGCGAAAACTCAATATGCTGTTGAAGCCGAATGGCTACGCAGCGCTATTCGGCCTCAACACCTCGTATCCACATGCAGATCTCCCCGATGTGTGCGCACAATTCAGCCAGTCCTTCGGACCCAGCGAACCACAGTGGTCAACAATACTGCAGACCGCAGAGTTCCATGCCATCTCAACATTGCGCCAGAGCGCTAACTCGTGTGCTGTCTGGGCACGAAAGGTATCTCAAACACGTCTGCAGAACGGTGAGGCTACACCTACGCCTGTCGGTCTAGTAGCCAGTCCTGTGGGATGGGACAAAGCCCATGCAATCAAATGTATGTTGGAGTCCAGCAGCAGGGAGGTTACATGGAAGCCTGCCGTGATTTCGCCCAATGAAGCTATGACCTTCACCGGTACCCTCATCTGCTTTGAAGATGTGTCAGTACTCAATCTCGCATCCGCGGACCACGAGAGTTTCAACACAATCCAGCGACTGCTCTGCACTGCAAAGAATATCATTTGGGTCACTTCTCCTGACTACTCTGGTGAAGAATCTTGCAGACAAGCTTTTGCACTTGGCTTCGGACGTGTTCTCCGTGCCGAGGACGCAACACGTCGTTTCGTGGTCTTGCAGGCCGATCCACATAATATCTGTCCCGAGGCGCTCTCGCGTTGCCTCGAAGCTATGTTGATGTACGAAGGTGGCGATTCAACAACCGCGAGCGGCCTGGAGAACGAGTTCCGGCAGCGTGGCGACCGACTGCAATTCGCCCGCCTGGTTCCTGATGAGTCGCTGTACGCTGGTATCGCAAAGCTAGCTGACGCGACAAAGACAACGACAACAACTATCTCCGACAGTTTAGTACCCATATCCGCCACGTGCGACCGCCCGGGCACGATGAGCAGCTTGCACTACGCTGCAAGTCCAGAACCAATTGCTCTCGAAGGCCTGGGAGACTACGAAGTCGTTCTGCAAGTAGAGGCAGTGGGTGTCAACTTCAAAGACTTGCTCATCACGCTCGGCAGAGTGCCTTGGGAGCTACCAGGCAAGGAGTGCAGTGGAATTGTGATTGCTGCAGGCCAAAATGCCAGTTTCGCTCCCGGAGATCGAGTCGTACACTGGGGCGACGGACTTCTTGCCAACCGAATCCTTTGCCACGATTACAGTCTTGCAGCCGTTCCTGCCTTCATGACAATGCAAGAAGCTGCCTCGATACCACTTGTATTTTCCACGGCATACGAGTGCCTGGTCAACGTTGCAAGACTAGAGGGTGGCGAGAGAGTGTTGATCCATGCTGCTTCTGGCGGCGTAGGTCAAGCAGCTATCATGCTGTCTCAGTGGCTCGGTGCTGAGGTCTACTGCACGGTGTCAACCCCAGAGAAGAAGGCCTTGATCATGTCTCGGTATGGCATCCCTGAATCCCGTATATTCTCCAGTCGGTCGCCCGCATTTGCGAAGAGATTGATGGATGAAACGGAAGGGAAGGGTGTTGATGTCGTGCTCAACTCCGTCTCTGGAGACATGCTAAAGGCCACATGGTCTTGTCTGGGCGTCCAAGGCCGCTTCGTAGAAATCGGAAAGCGAGATGCACTCGTCAACAACACACTTGACATGGGGCCTTTTGCGAAAGGTGTGTCCTACAGTGCCGTCGACTTGGGACTTACCATCGGCAACAAGCCAAAGGCAGCCCGACGTCTTTTGAGCAAGGTTATGAGTCTCTTCGAAGAGCGTCAGCACTTCCGACCAGTTGAGCCCATCACAGTCTACCCGGCAGGCGAGGTTCATGATGCACTACGCAAAATGCAGACCGGTAAGCACACTGGCAAACTCGTAGTCTCCATGACTGGCGAGCAGACTGTGGAAGTGAGAAATTCCCGATCTGCCTTCCACGAGAATGCTTCTTACATCATCACCGGCGGCACTGGCGGTTTGGGATGCTCTCTTGTGCGATGGATGGTCTCCCGTGGAGCCCGGAATATTCACCTCTTATCACGCAGTGGAGCCAAAGCTTTGAACACGGCAAGCTGGGACGAGACCTTGGATTTCGCGCGTCAACAAAATGCCACAATTACCGCATATGTCTGTGATATTACCAACATCAACGACGTAGAGCGAACACTCGAAGTCATGACTGCGGCAGGTACTCCCGCTGTCAAAGGCGTCATACATGCGGCTATGGTGTTGAGGGTAAGTCCTTTTCTCTTTTGTTCCCAGTCTCAGCCCCCTTCTCCTTTCAATGATTCCTTGGCTGACGATGATTGTAGGATGCTCTATACGAGTCTACGAATGCTACAGATTGGAACACTGTGATAGCTCCGAAGATCCAGGGCGCAATCAATTTGCACAAAGCGCTGAACGATCGTCCGCTGCTCGATTTTTTCGTGTGCCTCTCGTCCGTGTCGACACTCGGCATCATGCCCGGCCAGACTTCGTACGCTGGAAGCAACAGCGTCCTTGATGCTTTCTGTAACTGGCGTCAGAGTCATGGCTTAGCAGCCTCGTCAATCTCCCTCCCGGCCATTTCGGACGCCGGATACGTTGCTGAGTCCGCTCCGCTACCGGGTCATGAAAAATTAGAAGCGTCCCAGTTGTCTACCCGCGAGGTCAAGATACTTGTCGAGGCTGCACTTGACCGCGAACTCTTCAATTCAACGAGCAACAACAGCCACACAGTGGCAGGTCTAGTCAAGCACCCTGGGACCACGCAGGTGCTGCAAGACAAAGGTCCGCTGTTCAGCGTACTACTCCGCGACAACGCAAACGCGTTCGGTGACGATATTGTGCGCCATTCCGAAGGTTCAACGGTATCGATCAAGGCATCCCTTTCGGAGACCACAAGCCCCGAGGAGGCTGAGAAAGTCGTGGCGGCAGCTCTCGTGGGGAAGCTGGCGAGCATGATGTCGGTATCTGCCGACGATGTGACGATGGAGACGTCGATTGGCAACCTTGGTATTGACTCTCTCGTTGCTGTTGAGTTGCGGAATTGGCTTGCGAAGGAGCTGGAGGCCACTATCCCTGTGCTTACGATTGTGAGTACTGCGTCTGTGTCGGTCCTCGTGGACTTGGTCATGGCGAAATCTTCCCTTGTTGTTGGGAAATACGGGCTTGTAAATGGAGATGTGCCGAAGTAGGCTGCACATTGATTTTACATGTATGATTTGCGGCGTTTTGACTACCAGTTTCGGCTTTTTCCTGGTTCTAGTGAGCTTTTCAGGATATTGAAACGGTTGATTGTGGGATGGCTTCAAAACCATTAACACGCATACCCGGAATCGTGTTTTGTGCACTCACGCGAAAACCGTACGCATTGTCAAGCGAAGCCGGGCTTCATCCGGCAATCTATTTAGCGGTCGATCTGCACGCCACCAAGAGACCCAACCTCTTCAATTTCTTTCCCACGGAAACCTCCCATGCAGACAGGATGAACACCTTCTCCGGTCAGAATTGTTAATGGAAAGCAACATAGGCTCATTACGATACATGTTTCGAGAGCCACCAGCTTGACGCTGACCTGACGACTCGACGGCAACAAAGATCCCATCTATTTGCTCCATTGTCCAGCCTAAATCTGATGTGAACAGGGGTAGGAATGAGGGCAGACACACACGTACCCGATCTCGGTAAGTAAGAGCGCAAAATATCGACGACTATCCGACATGATGAGCGCCCCAAATCACTATCCGAATCTCATCTTTTCGACCGGAATTTCGGTCACAGCACTTTTCGCACATCTTGGGAAGCATATGCTGCCAGTTCTTACAAGCATGAAGCGGTTGTCTCTCGTTCAGGCTCTCACCGGTGTTCTGAGCTTTGCCACAACATCTGCGGCCGAAAGTTTGAGGGCTTTTGAACCACCATCAGTCAACTCCACGAGCGGCCTGCTCATCGGCCATAAGGCAGAACACAGGCCGAACTCTTACGAGTTCTTAGGCGTCAAGTATGGGCAAGCACCGACAGGAGAGCTGAGGTTTGCCTCGCCGAAGCGTTATGTGGCCCCTGAAGGCACTGTTTTCGAGGCTTCCAAATGGGTAAGTTTGCGCTCACTGAATGAGAGTGATACCGTATGACTAACTCAGATGACAGAACGCAGACTGTCCAGCAGGCATACCGCCTGTGACGACTTTCCCCAATTTCACTGGAAACGGCTTCGACATCTTCAACCAGTTCACGGCGCACCTTGGGAACCAACAAGACGAGGATTGCCTTGCCTTGAACATCTGGACGAAATTGCCATCGAAGCCCCAGCGGAATGAAACGGGCAAACCCGTATTTGTGTTTTTCCATGGCGGGCGCTTCACTATCCCAGGGTAACTATGGATGCGATTGTAAGACCACACTTATGCAACTAACGCCCACAGACCTCACTCCCCATTCTACTCCGGCCAGTACTTCGCCGATAATGAAGACGTGGTCGTGGTAACAGTGAACTACCGTCTTGGAATCTTTGGCTTCTCCGGTGCTCCAGGTATCGAACAAAACGCCGGTCTTCGCGACCAACGCTCTGCAGTGGAATGGGTTAAAGACAACATCCTTGGTTTCGGCGGCGACCCTAATCGGATCATCATCTTCGGACAGTCCGCCGGTGGCGCCGCAGTTGACTACTGGGCGTACGCATACCAGCACGATCCCATCGTAGCCGGCATGATTTCGCACTCCGGCACAGCTCTCAGTTACATTCCCAACTCTCCCGAGTACTCGCAACTGATCTACCACAACGTATCAACCACTCTCGGTTGTGGCAACAGTATCGAAGGTCAAGACACACTTTCCTGCCTCCGCCAGAAAAACGTCACAGAAATTCTCGCAGCAGCCCGCAGCGTACCCGCATTGCCAACCCAAGCTCTCGCTCAAGCGACTTTTCATCCCACAGTCGACAACATCACAGTCTTTGCCGACTACGCCGCCCTAGGAGCCGCTGGCTCTTTTGCTAAGATCCCTTACCTAGCAGGATCAGGCGACTACGAAGCGGGCTTCTACCGCGTATCCGCTTTCGGTGCAAATGTGTCTTTGTCCCCAGACAAGTGGGAGCTCTTTAATGAGAGAGCTTTCACCTGCCCGACGAAGTACGCCAACGATTTCCGTGTTGCTCACGATGTATCTACCTGGAGATACCGCTACATGGGCGACTTTGACAACATCCGCTTGTACGACTCTTGGGGCGATTATCCCAACAGCGGATCCTACCACGGCTCGGACTTGACGGCTCTTTTTGGCACTGCGGAAGATGTCACTGGCGAGCCGAGTTCGGACGAGCAGCAGCGCTTTTCGAGGTATATGCAAGGCGCATGGGCTGCTTTCGGGCGTGATCCTGTGCATGGACTTGAGTCGTATGGCTGGCCGAGCTATGCTCCGAGTACTTCCAGCTTGGTTTTGCTCGCGAACGACAATCAGGCGAAGCCGGCGTTCGTTCCGTCTGGACTGTATGATGAGGACTGTCCACCTGTGAGCGAGAATGATCCCACACCCGGGCGGGGAGCATTCTAGCTTGCTTTGATGGTTTGTTATGTTCACAATTGTTGGCGAACGCGGCGTTCGTTTTCTTGTTCGGTCTTGGAGACACAATATCTTTGTTGTTTCAGCCATTGTATCAGAGACAACATATTGGTACAGTCAGCAAGTGGTCTGAAAAGGACTGCCTGAGATTTTGTCTGACCATCTTGATTGAAGACAAACAAGGTTGTGAATCACCCATCACATGTATAAGTAAAATAAACAGTAATTCGAAGGGCCGAAAAACTCTCGAAGTAACATAAAGCTGATCCTCAGATCCATATCTCCTTGCGTCCGACAAAGTATAAATAAAAATCACTTCATTAATCAGCTTTCATTCCCCTTCTCGCTACCTCACTTACAGCCCCAATTACTCGCGCATCGACATCACTCGCCCTCAAAGATACACGATGGTTTTGCCGACAAGTTTCCACTCATGTAAACGACATCGAAACAGCAACGTCACTGAATGCCAGTGAGATACTCGGAAAGCGCCAGCGCCTGTCCTCCGACTCTGGAACCCGTCGAAGGACAACGACCGACCATCAACCATATACTTGGAAAGGCGATCGAAGACTAACGGGATACCCTTGTTCCTCTCTCACTGGACGCGGATCTCTAGGGTGGTGGTTATGTCGTCAAGCGCATCACAAGGGGAGCAACTCCTTGCCAACGAGATACGACGGATGCTGACATTCTCATCGACAGAGGTGTCATCTTATCGGTCGCAAAGTTCGTTACCAAACTTCACTGACTTGGGCGGGCCGTGCGTACGCGTTTGCAGGGCAAATCTATTCGATCTAACCGGGTCATGAAAGTCACTCGTTGTTGAAGTGAATGGACTTTTCGTTTCACTTCACTTGAGACGACACTCGGACGCGGTCACAAACCCGCTTACTTGTATCCTCGACCTCCGGTCCTGGCTCCTTTGACCACAACTCACCCACCAACCAAAAGAAAATTGCAACAGTAAGCACACCACTTGTACCAGTATCCCCCGGGCACAAATAAGACAACAACACAAAGCCGAAGAGACCACCAACATGGCCGACCTCAGCTCCGCCTTCGAGAGCTTGGGCTTCGCACCTAGCACATCAGCTCCTCAGCAACACCACACCCTACACATCATCTACCCGGCGCTGAATCTGTTACCGAATCACGCGCCACCACACCTCTACCCACCGAAAAACCTCCGCCTCCGCCAAAGGCCCAGGCTAGAGCGACATCATCTCACTCCAGCAAACCTGTCATTCTTCCATCGTATCCCAGTCAACAGATTCCTCGGACTGGCCTATGCACCCCTTTACAACAGCTCCCTGCATGCCGGCGAGTTCCTGGACCTCATCAGCTCGCTGGTCAAGGCGCCAGGTCAAAGCAATCCTGAAATCACGTCCTCTGACAGCGGCACGGCAGACGGCGTCTTGCACCTCTTCCGCGCGACGGTGACGTGGGCGAGTACCGTTGAAAACGCTCAACCTACCATTCACACGTGTCAAATGTCAGCAGCGCAGTTCGAAGGGCTGCTCAGGAACAGTGGAGCCGAACGCCACCCTTGGCGCGCCCTCGTCTCGAACCTCATCTATCGCGAGAGTGACCGCGCGTGTCTGCACGTGGCTCACCAACTCCAAGACAGCAACAAACCCGCGCACAGAGGTGAAGGAGCTCGGTGGGCACGCGACTGGGAGACCTCGACGCCCAAGTCCGGATCTTTTCTCTTGGCCTCTCGCCTTCAGTGCCAGCTCGGAGACGGCGGCTGGATCCCTCTACACGAACTCGATCGCGACAATCTGATGGCGCGCACAGCAATGAGCAGATACCATTCCTCCTACCTTGTGGGCACGGCGCCAGTTTCGCGATGAAAGCCTTGAGTATAACCGAGGACAACAAGAGCGCTGAGGTCGCCTGTCTGCAGTGTGGCGAGAAAGTCCTTGGAGACAAAGAACTTGCGGAATTGGCTCTGAGGCTCGAACACCACGAGCGGGCGGATTTCTGCTACTCGGATGCCAAGTTCAGCGATGCAATGATCGCTCTACCGGCTGCGGGTCGTGGTCGGGAGCTCGAGTTCCCGCCAGGAGCTATTCACCGCGCACTGCAAGACGCTTTGGAGTCGCTTCGGGTGCCGGAGTCTGCGTCGCCGCGGGCACAGAGTCTCGTCGATGTTCAGGAGACAAAGGCGGTTTTGCAAGCTCTGCAAACCAAGGCTGGAGCGGCTGGAGCGCAATCGGTGCGTCTCAAGCCGTACGCGCTCTGGGAGGCCCTGATGGAGTCAAGCATGGTGACCCTGACGAGCTTGTTTGAGAATGGGAGTGGAAATCTTCCACCCGGGTTCATGGATTTCGTCGGAAAGTGGTTGACGAGGGCCGTCAATTTGTTGATCGCGGATCAGGGATTGCTTGAAAGCGCTGAGGGAGTAGCGGAGGATCTGAGCTCCCTGATGAGGACTTGCGAGATGCGTTGATCGGTGGTGCGCCTTTCTGGTAAATGAGCTGGAGTCTGTGGGTGCGTAATTTTTCATAGTTTTCCGACGTCAACGAGACTCTTCGTTTTACCTGCGCCGGGTTTTTCAAATGTCATTGGAGTATCATTCATGAATCAAAACTGCGCTATTGTCACAATGCATCCCATACCGTACACCCCTATCCCATCATTTCATTTGTGTGTCGACCCTTTTGACAGACAACCGAACGCCGTTTCGCCCGTGAGTCTCATCAAAACTTGTAAATCCCTTACACGTCCTCGTGGAACATGCTTCTCCGCTCAGTAGGACTGTCGTCCGAATTTCCACTCTTTCCCAAGCTGCTCTGTCCCTTGCGATGCGCGCTCACAGCGCGATGTTTCCCCTGACCAGGCATGGAATCAACCATCGGCCTCGGGCTCGCAGTGCGCATGCTTCCAGCCTCGTTGTCATCTCCAAAAGGGTTCCTAGGCTGCGCGCCGTGCACTTCCTCGTCGTACCTGCTATCCAACTCGCGCTGAATCGAGCGACTGCGACCTCTCTCCTCCGGAATACCACCAACACCAACACCCACCTCGCCGTAGCCGCGTCCGCGGTAAGGACCAGAGTTCGGGTCCTGCAGCCCAAGTTCCTGCTCCTCGTAGTACCCCGTCTGATCGGCCTCGTTGCCTACGCGAGCGTCCCAGGCCTCGTCGGGATCCAGAGCGCCGAATCCACGCCTATCCCGCCCTCTGTTCGCGCCGAAAGAAGTCGACTCGTATGCGCCGCCGGCCGTGCGCTTGTTGCGCAGGGCGTCCCATTTGTCGGTGATCCAACCTTGGATTCCGGCGGGCGCGGGCGCAGGAGCGTGATAGGCGGCTGGATCGTGGCGGCGGGAGGAGCGATTAAAGGGGTTGAAACTGGGTGGTGGAAGACCTAGACGGCGGGCGCGGTAGTAGGAGAGGCTGCGCTTGGGGGTTAGTTATGCTACAGCGGTGGTTTAGTTTCGATTGAACTCACCCTATCCAAGTTGCGCTACCGAAGAAGAGCAGTATGAAGGCGATGATGACGAAGATGCCCCAGCCGGTCATGTTGGCTTGTGCTTTGGGGGTGTGCTTGTGGGAGAGAGGCTACTGGCAAGGATGCACCATGGGGAGGTGGTTTGGCGTGGGCGGAGGTGGGGCTGTCGCAAGTGCTGAACGTGAGTGTAAAGGGTGATAGCGGGCACAGTGAGGAATACAGATCCAATGTCGATGTATGCGAGAAGGTGGTTTCAACAGGAAAGTGTGATGTAAGTGAAGTGTTAATACCGGTCTACAGCTCCAAGTCAGCAAGCAAGCAGGCTGAGGCAGATGTGCAGCCCAATGGAGAACCCCGGATCGAGACAAATACAGTAATTTGGCGTCTGAATCAGGGTTATGCAGCGCGATTGTTAGCGCGAGCTCCATCTCTCTCACTCCACTCCACTCAAGCTGCCTCAGCTGCCTCAGCTCGACAGCCTATTGACATTAATCCTGCCAGGATTGCGTGCGTCCATGTCGCCTCTCATTCTTTCGCTGTCACATCACCGACATCACTATAACCATGTCAACGACTGAGAGAAATCACGGCGAGATTGACGGGCGCCCTGTAACATGGCGTTACCAGCGAACCGAAAATGATCAAGTGGGCAGCTTCAGCTGGGCGGAAGAAGATGGAAAAGCGGCGTGTAAGTGTTTTGCATCATCTTGTGTAGTCTCGTTTGGTCGGCTGCATCTGACCGTGATCAAGCGACTGAGACAGCCATCGCATCCGATTCTATCATCGCCATCATTCCGCAGACATCACAGCGTCAGGGCGAGTACCATGTCCTCTATATTGTTGAGAACGACACAGAGGGAGATAAGAAGGCATCGCCCGTGACATTCAAGAGCCTGACAGTCACCAACCCGCCTGAGCAACTCGTGCATGACTTTTCGCCGAATGGTGAAGCAGGTCTCTACAGTCGCATGACAGCACGCGACCCTCAAAACTTCCACGTCATGGTCTCGACGGGCTCCGGTACAGGACAGACTATCAACGTCTGGGAACAGCTTCTTAAGCCTTTCTTGGATTTGGTCGGCGGTGATGCTATGCAGAAATATCAGCTCCATTTTACCGCCTCAGAGACTAGCATTTCGGATTTCACCCGCGCGGTATTGTTGCCACAGGCCAATGCCGGAGTGGTCCAGTCATTGGTACTCCTCAGTGGCGATGGTGGACTAGTGGACGTGGCAAACACCCTACTCTCTCAGCCCCATTCTCAGCAGTATCGGAAACCCAGCATCGCCATACTACCTCTCGGCACCGGTAATGCTTTGGCCCACAGCAGTGGAATTACCAAAGACAAGACCCTGGGACTTTCGTCCCTTGTTTGCGGGTCTCCCAAAGAAATTCCTCTGTTCAGCGCAACGTTCTCTCCAGGTGCGCGTCTACTCGCCAACGAGGCCCGCGAAGAAGTCGAGCTCCCAACCCATGACAATACCCCTACTTGCCACGGCGCCGTCGTCTGCTCGTGGGGTTTACATGCAGGCCTAGTAGCCGATAGCGACACAGCACACTACCGCCAGTTCGGAGCCGAGAGGTTCCAGATGGCGGCGAAGGAAGCCCTCTATCCTGCAGATGGCTCGCTGCCCCATGCCTATCGCGGTGCAGTGTCCATCATGCGCTCGGGCAGCCAAGAATGGGTCAAACTGGACCGTATCGAGCACGCATATGTTCTCGCAACTTTGGTATCGCAGCTCGAGCGTGGCTTCCACATCTCGCCTGCCTCGCAGCCGCTTGACGGCAAACTGAAGTTAATAGATTTCGGCCCTATGAGCGGAGATGAGGTGATGCAGCTTTTGACGGGTGCGTATCAGGGTGGGAAGCACGTTGAAGACGACAGGGTCTCGTACCAAGACATCTTGGGCTTGCGGATCGAGTTTGACGAGCAAGATGCGCGTTGGAGGAGAGTGTGTATTGATGGCAAGATTGTGCGCGTCGAGCTGGGTGGCTGGGTGGAAGTTACAAATGGCGCGGGTGAGGGTTTGGTGGACTTGGTCGCGATATAGGCCCGCCTTTACACGTCTGCCTATTTCATCTTGAGTCCTCACTCGCTGTGATGTCTTCTAATCGCGATCTATGATGAACACGCCCATGCTGGGGAGCACGACCGCTTAAGCCAGCCTCCCATGTCATTCAATACGTCTGATGTTTCACACAAATTCATGTTCGCGATCAAGATTCCCACGTGAGGTCAAGACATTGGCGGTGGCGTTTTAGCATTCGATCTGCAAGCTTTACTGTATGGAGGCTCGGTGACGCCGGTGTCTCACATTATTCCGTCGATTGGTCTGGAAAGGAAGCAAGAAATTGGCGAAGTCGATGGCGTACTTCCAACAAGCCATCACTTCATGCGACTATACCATACAATAATCAACTCAAACAACTGCATCAACAAGAATGATACTGTAATAGAATCAGATTGTCCTTCCCAAAACAGCCTAAAGCAAATGCCACCTCGACCCACCCTCCGATAGACCAGACCAAACGCCTTGCAGTGTTCCGCCCTTGGCAAATCCTGGGCATTGCTTGCCTCCTGCTGTCTTCAGCTGAACCTCCGCACTCGATATACCAGACCACTACACATGTAGATTGGGACGGGTCTCACTAACCAATACCCTGCAGAACACTGCCTGCCATTATCACTTGGCACCGCCGCGGATACTACACTCGCAGGTGGCGATCTTCTGGCTTTCGTCCATGCTATCTCTTGGCTACCAAAACACAATCTCAGCTTCCTCGTCGAGATGCTGAAAGGTAAGCCATTCATGCAGGTACCTTCGGACGATCGCCGTTTGCCTTGCGTCGCATGTAGCAGGCATCTTTTGATATAAGTATTCTCTCTTCCCCTCTTCCAGGATTTTGTACCTCAAGCTCCTGTTTTGAGTATCCCATCCATTTCTACTACGACCTTGACGAATCCATCATGAAGGTCACTACCGCAGCTGTTCTCGCTGCCTCATCCATTGGCCTGGCTGCCGCTGCCGGAGCACAAGAGGCAAAGTTCTCTAACATCCCATCGACACACCACGGCCCCAGCAAGAAGCCCCCAAAGCCTCCGGGATATCCTCCTCGTTACCCTCCCGGCAAGCCTGGCAGACCTGGGAAACCTGGCAAGCCTGGAAAACCTGAGAAGCCCACCAAGACTGACGGCCATGCCTCTTCTACCGCGGCGCCTACCGGCTACCCAACCGGCACCGCCCCTGCGGCTCCTCTCGTTGACTCCGAGGCTCTCCAAGCAGCCATCAGCATCGACAACCTGCTAGCCAAGGCTCAAGATCTGGAAGACATCGCCTACGCCACCCCCGACCGCAACAGAGTCATGGGCTCCGAGGGCCACAACAACACGGTTACCTACCTGGTTGAGGCCATGGAGGCTCTTGGCGATGGCTGGACCGTCTACAGACAGCCATTCACCGCGCTCTACAGCAACGTGCAGGGTGAGATCACCGTTGACGGCACCGAGTACGAGCCTACATTCTTCGAGTACTCGCCTGGTGGCGATATCACCGCCGAGGTTGTCCCTGTCAACGAATTGGGCTGCGAGGCGGCCGACTACCCTGCTGAGGTAGAGGGCAAGATCGCTCTCATCCAGCGTGGTACTTGCGAGTTTGGTCTCAAGTCTGCTCTCGCTGGCGCTGCCGGTGCTGTGGGTGCCATCATCTACAACAATGCTCCTGCGCCACTTTCTGGCGGTACCCTCGGCGTGCCTCCTCGTCCCGAGGGCGAGTACATTCCAACCGTCGGTGTGTCTCAGGCCAACGCCACTTCCTGGATCGACACTATCACTGGCGGTGCCGCTGTCGAGGCGACCCTGAACATTGACAGCGATCTCTACAACATCACCATGTAAGTCTAACTTGATTCGTCTTGCTCCACGGAGACATCCAGACTAACAATCCCATAGTGAGAACGTCATCGCCGAGACCGTCGGCGGCAACAAAGACTCCGTCCTCGTCATCGGCGGCCACTCAGACTCGGTCTTTGCTGGTCCTGGTATCAACGACGACGGCTCCGGCATCGTCGGCATCCTCGAAGTCGCCGAGCAACTCACCGGTTACTCCGTCAACAACGCCGTCCGTCTCGGCTTCTGGGCTGGTGAAGAGTTCGGCCTGCTCGGCAGCTACCACTACACCGAGAACCTCTCCGCCGAAGAGGCCGCCGCGATCCGCCTGTACCTCAATTTCGACATGATCGCCTCTCCCAACTACATCCTCGGAATCTACGACGGCGACGGAAGCGCCTACAATCAGACCGGCCCAGCCGGTAGCGCACAAGCGGAAGTCTTCTTCGAGGACTTCTTCGCTGCTAACGGCCTCAACTCTGTGCCCACTGACTTCAGCGGCCGCAGCGATTACGCCGGTTTCCTTGACCGCGGCATCGCGTCCGGTGGTCTCTTTACCGGAGCCGAGGTCGTCAAGTCGCAGGAGGAGTTCGAGCTCTTCGGTGGCGAGGTCGGTGTTGCCTACGACATCAACTACCACCAGGCTGGCGACAACATCACCAACCTGGCGCTGGATGCTTTCGAGTGGAACACCAAGGCTATTGCTGCCGCTGTTGCCGAGTACGCTGTCAGCTTCGACAGCCTTGGACCGGTTAACGGCACTGCCGTGCCGGCGAAGTCCAAGAGGTCAGTCCCTGCGCACAAGCACAACCACGAGGGTGGTTGCGGTAAGCAGTCGATGTAAGAAGGAAATTTGGGTGGGACTGTAGAGTAGTTGTGTAGAGTAGTGTAGTATGAGATCATGATCTGGAATGAAGTGAAACTATTTTCTCCTCGTTTTTTGCATGAACTTCTTTCGGTGTTGCTTCGATGGTGATTTGTAGTCTATACCAGGTGATCAGTCGACTTCGTGGCAACATTGGAGAGGTTCGGAATGCGATCCAAATCACTCCATCGCTCCATCGCAGAGACCTTTGACTACCGCCCCAAGCTGATTCGTTTGGCAGTAGCACGCATCGCGGCGCAGAATTCATATGGCTGTCCGCTTCGTCTCGGAACAGTGAAGCTCGCGCTTCACGAGGCTCTATGATGAGAGGCTGCATACTTCGCAGTGTGTTCGCGCGGAGACTCTCGGGCGTCGCAATACCTGATTGTTCATTGTTGAAGGGCCTGGCATGTACCCGCTTGCCTTCAGCACAGTGTCGAACTGCCATCAATGGTGTACTCATGCGACGTCGAGTACGCCCTTACGTTCTCGTTTGCGGAGTGTTCTTCATCATAACATCGAAGAGCCGCGAATCGCATTGCGGAAGTGTTCTGCGGCCACCTTATTTGCAAGTAGTGCCCGGACCGGTTACAGTGAGTCTAGCCGGATGCGGGCGAGCGCCGCCTGAACAGATGGATCTGGTAACGCATGTTCTCGAGCTCAATGGGGTACTGCAGCCCATCGGGAACTCTGAACCATTTGGACTCATCTGTCAGGATCTTCTCCCAGAGAGCTTGTTCGGGATCGGAGCCTAGCAGGGTGTGGTCGAGCAGCCATTGCATGGGGTACTTTTTCTCCGCTCCGTTGATTGATACGGTTGAGTAGCTTCCGGGACTGTCGACGACGAGGAAAAGAGAGCCAATCTTCATGCTTGCCGTGAGATTGTTGAGGAAACGTTGAGTCTTGGGGACGGAAGTCGAGTAAAGTTCGTTCAGAGTGAACATGATGGTGGTGAGATCGACATGACCGGCCTTGCTCATGACAGCCTGTTCGTCCCAGTCCAGGACGTCTGCTTGTTCGCAGCCAGCATGGAAGTTCTCCTTGAGAACCATCGGGGCATTAGCCTCGCGAATGGCAGCTGAGGCATATTTCGAGATTACTGGCATAGACAGCGCCGCTTCGCCCAGCTTGTTCGAGATTGGCTCCCAGGCAGCGATGTCGACAAGATTGATGTCCAAGGACGTCTTGTTGACTTTGGCATCATCAGACGCACGGATAAGATTTAGCCATCCCGCCATACTCACCAGCTCGGCGCCGGCGCCGGCGCCAATCCCAAGCACCTTCAGAGATTCGTCCTCAGGTGCATCCCGTTGTTGCTCAAACACAAATTTGCTGACATCTTCGAAGACCTGCAGATAACCAAGCGAGCGTGCAGCGCTCCAGCGTAATGCATAAGCTTGCAGGTAATGTTCGCTTCCGAATGCTGCGGCGAAGTCCCGGTTGTAGAGATGGCCTTTGACTTCTTGGAGCGTCTTCTGGAAAGCAGCGGAGTCGTTTTCCCACAGGCTATCCCGTAGGATGTTGAGACAGCGCTGCTGGAGGTTGGCGGTGATTTTGCTCGACCGTTTTCGAATCTGGTCTTGGTCTTTGGTGGAACCCTTGCGAGCATTCACTTTTGCCGTTTTGGCTGCTTTTGCATCTTGTTTTGCAGCCCTAAGCTGCAACAGCTTGACTCTGTCGTTGTTCATCTTGGCGATGAGCTTTGGCGAACAGATAGAGTTCGTGTTCAGAATATCGATAAAGAAGGTCTCAACATGGACAAGATCCTTGGATGAGTAGATGTTCAGAAAACCTTCGGCTGCAGACCTGTGACCTTGCCGTGATTGGCTGCGGGACGATCGACGCTAACGGCTGTCCTAGGAGTCTTTGCGCTCCGGATCTCGACCATCTTCCATCGGAATGAGGTCTTGTGTGGTTGATGTGAAAAACGCTGAGCGCTTCTCTATCGCTATTCTCCAATAATGTTTTTTTGAATTTTTTGTATGTGTTTACCAACCACTCCTGGCGATTTTTGGGGGGAAGTCAATGCTTTGGGTCGCCGAGATGCGGAGGAAGTGGAGAAAGAGGGGTCCAGACATCGTGAGCCAACAAGGTAGCAGTCACAAAAGGTGACTGGGACGCCCTTTCAAATGCCGCGGATAGCAAGAACATGTTACTGATAAGTAGAGCTTCATCGCCGTTGAGTATCTGTCGTCTCATCTTCAATCTTTCATCCTCAATCAAAAGACCCCAGTTCGCCAAACACCTCACCACAACCAAACATCTCAACATGCGTCTCCCATACATCCCCGATGACCCTCAGATGGCAACAGAAGAAGATGCCGCCATCGTCCAGCGCGTCAAAGACCGCCGTGGTGGTAAGCTAATCGCCCTCGACAAATCCCTTCTCCACGCACCCGCCGTCGCCAATGGCTGGAACGCCTTCCTTGGAGCCATCCGCACCCAAACTTCCCTTCCAGACAGCATCCGCGAGATCGCCATCTGCCGCGTAGCAGTGCTGAACCACGCATGGTACGAGTGGGACTCACACCGGCCCATCCTGGAGCAATCAGGCGTGTTGAGCGCAGAAGCGATCGAGCACTTGAAAAAGGGGCCTGGAGCGAATGGAGTGGATGCGGCGGCAAGAGGAAAGATGTTTGATGACAAGCATTTGGCCGTCCTGGAGTATACCGATGCCATGACGCTGGGCTGCATTGTGCCCGAACCTCTGTTCCAGAAGCTGAAGGGCTTCTTCAGCGAGAAGGAGGTGGTGGAGATCACGAGCACCGTTGCGGCTTATAATTGCGTTTCGCGGTTCTTGGTTGCTCTCGATGTGGGCGAGATGGCTGAGAAGTACGATGTTGATATGAGTGGGAAGAAGGCATGATTGATGATGTGGAATAGGAAATTTGTATGGAGTAGTGTGAAATGACCCAATGCGCCATTGCATGCGTGTAAATGCTGATGATATCCTCCAACGCCAACGCTGTGAAATAGCAGAGAAACTGAGTCCGCCGGACCCGCTCGTTCATGATGAGTATTGCACCGTGATGGTGTTGCCTGTCAGAGTCAAGATACCCGTATACGCTGCTCTTCCGCTTCCAAAGTCACCATGCCAGATTGCATGATCTCCATTGATGGCGATATCCAGAGCGCCAGGAGCTACCAGGCCATCTGTGCCAGTGGCGAAAAGCTGACCTCTCCTTGTGTAGGGTCCTTTGATGGAATCAGCAGTTGCGTACTCCACCTTGTACTTCGTGGTGGTGTAGCATTGCGGCGAGAAGAACAAGACGTATTTGCCGCCCAGCTTTGTCAAGGTCGGTGCCTCGATGTAGGCTCCATCGCTGGCTCCGTTGGTCAAGATCTGTACAGGGCTTCCGATCTTTGTTCTTCCGTCTTGTGCTACTTGCTGCAGCATCAGAGGTGTGGGAACGATGGGTGCGACAGTGTTGCCGCATTCACCTCCGTGGCCTATTGCGTTGCCGTCGATCTTGTATGTAACCCATCGAGTGCCGTCTGCGTTCGTGTATCCGGCAGGATCGATGGCTCCTCCTTCGGATGTCGGGCATATCCAAGGTTGAGTACTGGAGTCGGTATAAGGTCCAGCAGCCGTCTTGCTGGTGGCATAGCTGACACAGTGCAGCCTGGTTTGAGACTTCAACGCAGCAGTGTAGTACATGATGAAAGAGCCATCGTTGAGCTGTACAGGGTCGGGCGCCCACTGTCGAAGGTCAGTATAAAGTTACTGGGAGACGGCTGTTCTGGTTGGACTGACAACACGGGCATTGCCTGAGTCCACCCAACTCGGCAGGACGGGAAATGCATCCTCGCCTGGGTTGAATTGCCAGTTCTTCCAATCCGATGTGAAAGCCTTCTGCATGTAGACTCGTTTGCCGTTGACTATGGCATTGGTGCTGAACGCCCACCAACCCTGACCTGTCTTGATCACGCCAGGGTCAGGGAAGTTCTGGCCACCCAGTATGGGATTCAAAGTCGCTCGCGTTGATAGCTCATTTTGCACTGGCAGCGCCAGGGCGTTTGCGAACAGCGTGCCATAGATTCCAAGGGTGAGGAATGAGAAGACCATTGGAATGATCTGCTGGAGCTTCCAGATACGCAGGAGGTCGATAAGATAGAACCGAGGCTCCGATTGTCAGGTTAGATTAAGATTAAGTATGCAAACATTAATGGTATTGGTGGTCAACAAGAAAAAGTATGAATGTCGGAGAGCTGTAAGAACTGTGAAGATGGGACGATCACCTCCATTTCGCGCCCGGTATGCTTGTCTTTAACGTCCATGCCATGCCACGCGACGGTGCGGTATGCTAGAGGCATTGCAAGATTGCGCCTTCGTAAAGAGAGAAATGCAAAGAGCGGTGCAGCCGGAAATAGAAATATAGCGCGCTAGAAGCCGGCAATGGCTCGTGTTTTCGAAGCCAAAAAGGCCAGGCGCGCCTTCAGCGAGAGTCAAGACCCTTTTCAAGACACCGTGAGGAGGGCATTGTTGTTGGAAGGCGACTGGCGAGGTTCCATAGCGGACGTGGCGTTGGTACAGTGTGATTGAGGGCTGTAAGTTACTGTATGGTTGGTGGAAGAGAGGTCGCGAAAGATCGACAGGAGATGGCTTGAGCAATTGGCAGGACCCTTTTGAACCTCAGAGGAAAGAGGGCATCAAGTCACCTACCTACTTCCTTGTCGCCGATCATCCATGTTCTGACGAAGATCATAAGATACAATCTGGCCTTCCTCTGGCTCCGAAAGATAGGCTCGCATTCCTCGTGGACGGGACTGGCTAACAAATTGGCTAGACGAGTCGTCGGTCAGATTTGGAATTGGAGGCTGAGGTTTAGCGGCGTCAATATTCAGGGTTAGGGTTGGGGTTAGATACAGCATATCCAAGACGACATACTGATCCCCGTCAGTCTGTTGGTTTCTTGTCTGTATCGTTGACATCCTTGGGAACAGTGCTGAATCGGCACAACAGTCGTAGCTCCTTGCACTGATTCGTGGGCGTGTTCAAGGTTTTCGAAGTTGTTTGATGAACTTCGTCGGTTTCGCGACATTGATCTTTCCGTAAAACAACTACTTCACTTCACATCGCATGAGATCACAATTTTTGACCACACAGATACACAATCACACTAATGCATCTGTGCTACGTTCCATGTTTGCAATCGACCTCAATGTCTTTACCAATCTACTGCAATTCTCAAATCGCCCGTCAAATCTCGTAAAGAAGCCGCCAGCGGAACGGAAAGGTACACATTGGTCGATAGAGCTTGGAGGTACCGTGTTTTGCGGCAACCTCTCTTCGTATACTCCGCGGTCGAAGCCCTTCTCAAGATCCATGATCACGATAATCATCGTGTTTCCTCAAATATAACAAGACCCGACCCGAAGCAAGTCTTGTTGTCCTATAGGTCATCGCTTCAACCCTCGTGAGGCTACCAGCAAAAGTAATCACGTGTGATGATTGCGGTGTCTCCTGCCACTGAGCGGGTGTTTTCCGAATAGCAAGAGTGGAAAGTCCAGATCGTGTGTACTGGCATCTGTGAATGTACTAGGGTACTACTCGTGGCGAAAAGACTCTCGGGCTCTGGCATGTGAATCGATCAGAACTCCAGCGATGAAGCACGTTGCTAGAGGTCGTGGTATCTCGCACGTTGGGGACCACTGACGTGTTGCCAGCCACGTACATGACAGACAGTAGCCCCAAAATGCTGAACTGCACGATAGAGACATGCTGCAGGCTCTCGGGGAACTATGAGACTTTTTAGTAAAGACAAGATGCAACAGAAGTTTGCCATAGCGATCAACGGCTGTAGCGTCGTCGGGCCGAGCGTTTTGTCGCGCATGTATGAAGCAGGGCTGTTGATCTTCAAAGCACCACCGTGGTGACGTACGGCGTACCATGTTCGCAGAGCGGGTACCCGGCATCTGGGTCATAACGCTTGACGATTGTGGAAAGTTGCAAGAGGGATGCAGGTTGATATGTTGAGATAATGGACCCTTGTGGTCGGCAGATCGAAAGAAGTTCCATGGGCTCGAGACGAGAGCCGGCATACGATAGCCAAGACGTGTGTGGTGTGGAATCTTTTGACTATGAAGGCACGTGGGAGGAATACCACTGGTGACATTAGCGACGAAACCGGATGTTGAGATCTTCTAAAGCGCTTCACGGAGTCGCGCTCGACATAACATGGCAGCAATCGCGATTCGTATGGCCGCTCCCTGCAAGACGTGTGGCGGGCCCAGGCAGAAACTTGCATGTTGCCATGACTTACCCACAAGTCTCTTGATACTGTGCCTGGGCAAAAGAGATCGCAGGGGAAAGTGACGACAAGTCATCTGGTATGCTGATACCAGGGGGAATCGAGATGTAGTCCACGGCAAGGGATATTCGGTATCGCCGGCGTGCTGCTATACTCGCTGCAGTCAAAAGATCACACCACACACAACAAGCATACTGCACATCATATCAGTGATTGTATAGTCGAAAGATCAGGCGACAAAAGAGGAGATATTATTACCTGCAGTCGGACAATTCTATTGCTCCGATGTGAACTGCCGGGCGCGCAGAACATCTAATATGTGCTTGTCATTATGATGTGGCGCTTGTCATCAATCTTGGAAAAAAATTGGCGCATCGTGGCGTTGTGAACTCCACGCAGGGTGAAGGGTAGTGGAGATGCCACGATCTCACCGCGAGCATGGGAAGAACACAGCGTTCAGATATGCCGAGTAGTTAGCGGACACGGTTGGTGATGTTCAATACTCCGGGCAGTAGTACAACGTTGCTATCGTCGTGAAGATTGCTAGCAAGAAGGCAAACGGCAAGAGTGAGGTTCGGCAGAAGATTTGGTGGAGTCGTCGGCGGCGAATTTTAGGTGCGGTCCTACTGCCACAATTGGCAATTGCGCTTACGCGTGGGCAGATTCTTCGCGATTCGCGATTCTCGATTTCTCCGACACAAACTCTTGACCAATCCACAGTGGCTGGCTGTCACCGATCTGCCTCTACTCAGCCCGCCATCTTCGGTTCTTCGAGAAGACAACCTTTCGAGTCGGCAACTGCCATTATGCCCAAAGCCATCTAGCGCCGCCGATGTTCAATAGCGTCTGACGGCAGCTTGGGGCCAAGGAGCGGTGGGGAGTGAGATGTCGCGACGTGGATACCACGCATTTGCCAGGATCCCAAATCCTCCATCCTCCCTGCGCACGCGGTAACATGTATATCAGTAGGTCAGCCTCTCGGGGCTCCCCTTCGCGCTCACCATGCACTTACGTGGGATCTCTGCCCGACCTAGAGGCTGGCCGGGCGACAGAGCCACCCAAGAAGCGAAGTTGGTCTTGCATCTCAGCCTTTCTGGAACGATACACGAACTGTTGCAGTCCTCGTTGCTACTGTACTCTGCTGTAGCCTGTCGGCAGCGGGGAGCCGCAGACCCTATACCACAATCCGCAATAGGACGCAAGAGGCTGTAGCCGCTCGGCATGCCGATCAGGCTAAGCTTTTTCTGGAGAGCGCACGCCGCAGCTCACGAACAAAATAATGTGACTGCTGCCGCCCTGCCACGCACGATAACGCAGTCAGCACGTCTTTCGGACCAGCCGCGCCTAATTATAGGAGCCCACTGCAGTGAGCGTGGCTGCCGTGAGACGACAGCCCGCGCAACCACATTGGTTCTGCCCTCCGTCCCGGTTCAGTGGAGCCTACAGTCAACACTAATGCGCCTCAGATCGATGCTTAAATCGGCGTGCCGTCTTCCTCGCACTAAACCAAGGGACTTCAAGACACGAGGTTCGGACAATTTCATGCCACCGCGACTTGCTACCTCCCGCGATGGTTTGGCTTGAACAGAAAACGGTCTTGCAAGCGTGCCATTGTTCACTTACGAGTTGTTGGGGAGATACAACAACACTTGATCGTGCCCGAGTCTCAACTCTCAAACAGCACGAGCATGCAGTCGTTCTGCTATTGCATGTGTCATGCCGGATTGCCGCAAGGTTGCGTGCATCATGCAAGCCCTTGGTTGGAGGCGCAGGCTTAGTGGGCTGATGGCACTCTTTGAGACTGGTTTGGTACCAGCATCCTGTCAGGTCGTACCGCAGTATGCCCAGCTTGCCATTCAGCACCCTGATTGGTTGTGGTGTCTTAGGCTGACGTCTTTTGCGTTCCTGTGTGTCCAACCACTGCCATGTGCCTTGCATGCACATTGCATTCTATTGGAAACTGGGCGATCATACACGCTGTATCGGGTCCCCATCTTCTCAGCACTAGCGACCTCAGCGATGGCCATTTTCGTGCTGGCTAAGACGGTAGAGCGTCGCTAAGCCCTGAGGTCTCAACTGCCTCTCGGTAGGTTGCGCTTACGCTCTGTGCGTCTCCACCTCGTTGTTCGGCGATACCATATTACCATATATCCCCAGCTCCAAGGACGACGAGCTGTTCACATTCTCGAACATCATCGTGTGACCATGTCGCAATCCATCGAACCCGCCCAGGAGCACATGCTCTTCCCTTCAGGCTTTGGCAATGCATCTTCATTGCTCGAGACTTCTGGTCTAACGCCAGAGCTATTCGCCGACGTCTCCCAATCCAAGTTCGTCTGGGCCGTCTCGTTCCTCCTCTTGATCGGTCTTGCTCGGCTTGTTATCTCTGGAAGGCAAAAACTTCCACCTGGAGTGAAGGCGCTTCCTAGACTTCCTGGTAAGTGAATGTTCTCGCCACTTGAACGCCTGCAGTATCGCTAACGAAACAATCAGGTCTTCCATATGCTGGTCGATTCTGGGATGTCCCCGCCGAGGGTGTCAAGGCAGCATGGCACTTCGGCGCTCTTCACAAGAAATACGGCCCAATCTACGAATGGAAGGTGATGGGCACTATCCACATCTGGGTCGAAACCGACAAGATCGCCCGCGACCTGTTTGTTACCAGACAACGCAAGTACTGCGACCGCAACGTGCTCCCAGCTGCTGTCAAAGTCAAGTACGGATCCGAGTTGCTTCCTTTGATGGGTTACGGCGACGCATTTCGCCGCTACAAGAACTTCATGCACTTGATCATGAAGCAATCAAAACCGAAGCAGTTCTACGGCTACCCTGTGTTGGAGAACAAGAAAACGTTGAGACGTCTTATAGAGTCTCCCGAGCAGTGGTCTGAGCACATGATCGTTCACTGTGAGTATATTGCAGAGACCCACATTTGGGATAATCACGCTGACAGTAAGATAGGCGCAAGAACAATCGCAGCCGTTGCATGGGGTGATGCAGCACACGGTACCAAGCTCCTCACCATGGTCCCATACCTTCTGAAGACCGTATCTCCAGCCGGCCCTATCATCAACAAATTGACCTTCCTCCAAAACTTGCCCGAATCGATCTCGCCTTTCAAGCAAGAAGAGAATAAGCAATTCGCCCGAGTACGCGATGCCTTCTACGAGGCTCTCCAGGACGTCAAGGACCGCATTGCAGCTGGCACCGCCGAAGACAGCTGGAGCAAACTTTGGCTGGACGGCGAGAACAAGGAAAAGGCCAACATCAGTCTGAACTGGCACGAGGCTGCCCACGCAATCGGTTCTAGCTCTTTCGTTGCTATTGCTACTATCGGCGGACCTCTGCACTGCTTCTTCACCGCCATGTGCCACTACCCGTCATGGCAGACTAGAGTACAAGAGGAAATTGACCGTGTATGTGGCGACCGCCTGCCAACGGTCGATGACATGCCCCAACTACCCATGCTGCGTGCGACCGTCAAGGAGATTCTACGCTGGCGCCAACCCACTCCTCTCGGCGTTCCACACGTTGCGCTCGAGGACGATGTTTACGACGGCTACTTCATACCCAAGGATGCCATCGTGCACGCAAACCATTAGTAAGTCGGAGAAGACAGACCTCTATCAACATGCATCAGCTAACCATCTACAGCCTCATCTCCCGCGACGAAGAAATGTACCCTGACCCGACCGAATTCAAACCCGAACGCTTCATCGACCCTTCCTACCCGACTTACAAGGAGCCTCTGACTGAGTTCCCCAACCTACGCGGCGACACCTCTTTCGGATACGGCAACCGTGCTTGCCCTGGCGTCGACCTTACAAACCACGAGCTCGTCACCCTTCTCGGCGCCCTCCTTTGGTCCTTCACCGTCAAACGCAAGGAAGGAGCCGAAGGCCTTGCCAACCCCGTCCCCTGGTACGAGACCAACCCCTACGTCATCACCATGTCGAAGCCGTTCGCCTGCGACATCACAGTGCGAAGCGAAGCAAAGCGCAGGTACATCATGGACGGCTGCCCCGACGCCGGATACGTCGTCAAGAAGTCCGAAGACGAGCGCCAGGACCAGTGGGACATTGTGCGACCTGAGAACGAACAGGTGCACTACAGTTGGGAGGGTTTGACGGCGCGCTTCGAGAAGCCGGATGTCATGCCTACCTACCCCGCTGGCGTATAGATGATCCCTTTTTGTTGATCACATTTCCTTTTCGTCATTTGGTACAGATGCTTTTAGCGGGAGTTTCTTTTGTTTTTACCTAAAGTAGCGCGGGTTGGCACATTTGCGAACTTACTTGCTTAGACAACACCAATTTCCTAGACTGTGATGGAGGCACTACGACTTTATTCTAGACAAAACCAAGCATTGCTTGTTCAAAATTTACCATCAAACTGTGAAGATCCGATCTGAAGTTGTGGAGTCGGTGAAGAAAACCCAATCTACGAACTCCACTTCTTCATCCATTGCTCAACATATCTCTCCACCAGACCGTCTTCAACAGGCTGTCTAACACCACCCAACGCTTTGCAGGCCAACAACGTCCTCTTCGTTTCAAACGTCAGACCTGCCGGTACCTCCGAGTCAGTCGCCATAGTCGCGTTACCATACTTCGACCGCCAGAAATCAAGCAGCTTAATGCTCGGATTCTCAGCCGCATCCTGCTCACTCGCCGCCAGCCTGCGGATCCACTCCTGCGGACTCACGATATCAAAGTCCGGCAGCGCGCCGCACTTCTTCAAAGTCGGCAGGAAATCTCCCGACCAATTGAACGTCCGCGGGTTCACGAGATGGTAGACGAGGTCTGCGTCGGCGTCGACGTCTGCAGGCCCGCCGTCAGCACCGTCATCTCGTTTTTGCTGCTGCTGCTGCGGCGGCGGCGTCGTCATCATCGTCATCTCGGGGCTTTCGGCCTCTCTACGACCCGAAAGTGCGAGTTCCACCACGCCTTCCGCGCAAGCGTCCACCGGCAGCCAGCTCGGCGCCTCGTGCAAGGCGGGCAAGGCACGCACTGTCAGCGCGCTGCGGACCATCAGGGCGATGGCTTCGGTGTCGTTCCAGATGGCGCTGCGGCGGTCGCCGCTCAGCTGGCCGATGCGCAGGACGCGGGCGTGCAGGCCTGCCTTGCGCATTGCGTTGCGGGTGATGTGCTCGGTGACGAGCTTGCTTCTGCCGTAGCCTGTGGATTGGGCATGGTTGAGGTCCTCGACGGGTGCTTCGGCGATGGAGGCTGGTTTGGGGGTTCCTGATGCTGTGCTCACGGAGCTGCAGAAGAAGAACTTGGCTGGAGTGGGGAGGTGGGAGCGTAGGCAGAGGTTGATCAGGTTGTGGGTGCCGCGGATGTGTTGTTGCTCGAAAGAGCGGACTCCGAGGTTGAAGTTCACTGCCCAGGCGCTGTGGATGATCGTTGTCGTGGATGAGAGGAAGTGGTTGAGACTTGAGGTGCTGAGGCCGAGATCTGCTCTGCTGAGATCGCTGGGAAGTGCGTGTATCTTGCCTAGCTCGGCGTCTGTGAGGTTGATGTTGCGATTGGAGAGCGATTGCATGAGTCGGGCTCCAGCAGCAGCCTGACCTGGAGCTCGCACAAGCGCCCAAACTTCTGCGACTTCAGGCTTCTTGACCAGCTCTTCGACGATGAATGCACCCAAGTTGCCAGTGGCTCCAGTCACAATCACCACTTCTCTGGTCGGCTGCGTGGCAATCGTTGGGAAGTGAGTCGTGAAGGTGGAATACTTCTCGATCAGGTCTTGCATGACCTTCGTCTCGTCTTCCTCTTCGTCGATATCTCCTCCCATACGGAGTTGGTACAAGTGCTTAGCCAAAGCCTCCACGGTACCTTGTTCAAAGACGGCGTTCTGACTGAGACTCTCAGACCCGCTGCCGAGATCCAGTTCCTGCTTTATCGCTCGCCAGATCCTTGTCGTCTGCAAACTGTCGACGCCTGCAGAGAAGATGTCGGTCGTTTTGTATGCCAGAGGAATGCGAAGGTCTTTTTGGAACTTGGTGAGTAGCCATTCTTCCAATTCAGGCACTGACATCGCCAACTTCGCTCTCCCGTCGTCATTATCAGCATTCAGTCTTCGGTAGGCGCTGGCGATATCAACTTCGAACTGCTGGTAGACCTGAGCTCTGATGAAAGTGCCCTTGTCTGTCTTTGGGTACAGACATTCCGGGCCTTTGACGACGACCAACTCGCGGATCACTCTTGCGAAAGTCTCAGCTTTCGCGTTGGCAGCCTCCACAATGGGCCATACGGCATCCAAGTACTCTTCGTCAGAAAGCTCCAGAGAATTCTCTTGAGCGCGGAAGATGAGAAGACCAGGCATCGTTTGCTGCACTCCAAAGACGACCGCTTCCCGAACGATCTCATGCTGTCGTATGCTGCCCTCTATCGGGATTGGAAGGACTTTCTCACCGTTGACAAGAGTTATGCGGTCGTCTAACCGGCTGAGGTACTTGTAGAAATTACTCTTTTTTGGATCGGGATGTCTGGTAAAGAGGTCTGCAGTTCGGAAACTGTTCTCGGGGTTGGTTTTGCTGTAAGGCGGCTTGCTGTTGCTCGGACCTTTCGAAGGAAGGCCATCGAGACCAACGCACTCGAACACTCCGGGGGCGATTTCGTCGAAAAGTACGTGGTCAGCAACTGGAGACCAGCAGCGCATGTACGACCACTCTTTGTCCCCGGAAGGACGGAAGGAAGTCATTATTTGTCCAGTCTCGGTGGCTCCATAGTTGGCGATAAGGTTGACACCTGCCTCCACAAGGCGGTTTCCGAGCTCGTCAGGACAACTGCTCCCAGCGTACATGACAAGCAACGTCTTGGCCAGAGCGGCGACACCTTCTTCTTTCTCTGCCAGTAGCTTCAAAACGTAGGGCACAGCGCTCACCATCTGTGGCTTCGCGGCTTGCATAGCTTCCAGAAGATTCGTGCTTGTTATGGGCGCTTTATGATTGACCCAAAACATCGCGGCTTTCGTATACAGCGCTCGTCCGAACTCCATAAGCGCGTGCGAGTGAAAGAGTGGCGAAGTGCAGAATGAGCGCAGGTTGAAGCTCTTCTTGAAATTTGCCAGACATTGTCGGTTCGTGAGGAAGATGGGTTTGGGGAAGCCAGTGCTTCCGGACGAATGCAGGATCCACGCAATCTTGCCACCTTCCTTGACGGCGCTGGCATCAGGTCGTGTGATTGGTTTAATAGCTGGCTGAGTATGCCACCCCGCTCTCTCGATGAGAGAGATGCTCGAACATGCTGGCTGTTCGAGTTGGATCTCAGCGGCGACTGATCGGAAGTTCTCGTGTATGATGAGTCGATGTGAATCGGCCATTTCCATGAGTCTGGCATAAGCAGGAGCAGTAAGACGAGTGGACAAGAATAACACGGCGTATCCAAGGCGGTTGAGAGCCAGAAATGTGAGAATCGTCTCGAAACTCGAGCCGGCCAACAGCGCAATGACAGGTGCTTTCTCCAAGGAAGCATCCTGCGAGAACCTGATTAGCTCCTGCCCACCGGCTCACGTCTCACTGGATCATATACTCACTGCTGGCGGTAGTCCGTGATCAATGTAATACTGCGCAGTGATATCGGTACATCTGTCGACCTCGGCAGGCGTGTGTTCCTCAAAGTCGGAGGATGTGTTGACAGGGTAGCATATCGCAGGCTTCTGCTCCCGTTCTGCAGCGTGGCTCCTGAGTAGGCCATCAATGGTCTGAAACCTCTCTATCGGCGGGTAGATGCTATGGTCCATCCGCCCGGCCTGCACAGGCGGCTGCTGGGACACAGTAACAGTCGTTGTGGTAGACATGTCAGCGTGAGTGAACGTCCACTGGATGCCTGTTGTGACGCTTCGAGGTCTAGGAAACACCAAGTATAGTGGGATGATGGGCTTGTGCTCGCAATCTCAGAGGAGGCTTTTATGGCCGTCTTGTTCGCCAGTCGGATGTGCTTTTCCGTATCCGCTGCCGATAACCGACATTTCCACTTCACTCCACAAAGTTGCATATCCGCCTCCATGGGTTGGGAAGTCATTCCGTGCGATCTCGGCATGATATTTCCCCGCTCGATGGCGGCCGATGTTTGTGAGATAAAGCGGCCTGTCCATATTGTGATAGACACCGAACATGTACTTGTGAACATGTCCGGAGAAGCGTCACAGATCCCAGCATGTCATAGGGGCTTCGCAGGCGACGGTCTATACCCTTGGAACAACCAGCCCAGATCTCGGTTGAGATAGCCTTGTCTTCAGGAAAGGGAGAAAGGCCAAGTAGAAGGTCCATAAAAAGTATCATTCGATTTACTCCTCTCCTCCTCAGAAGAAGAGCGAAAACCTCCGGCAAGACCGCTGCAACGCCACTGCTATGCTCAATCCCCAACCGTACTATCTACATACACACAAAAAGCGTACAAGATCTGCCCGAATTGCAAACAAAGGCAAAGTTAAAATAAAAATCTCTAAAGAAAAAAAGCAATGAACACCACTCTATTCCATCCCATTTCCACAGTTTCATCCAAAGTGAAAAGTGTCCCGAAATCAAATAAAAGACCAAAAGAACGCCGCTATGCAAGAGAAGAATGGCGGAACAGCAAGCGACTGTCCGTAAAGAGGAAATACCGATCCAGGAAATTCAACCCCCTCTCTTGAAAACTTCGACACCCAACATCGGCGTCTCGACCAGCCGATTCTCCAGAATGCCCTCGGTCTTCCTGCGTTCAAAGAAACTCTGGCACTCGCCAACGACCATCATCCACTCGGCGAGAGCGCGGCCCGTGTAGCGCGCGTGCTCACGGCTCTGACCCTTAGGCTCAATCGGCTGCATGTGCAATGCACCGTTCGCCTTCGCACATCTACCCTGGAAGAAGAATTCTTGCGCGGGTTTAGGCAGGCGTGGTGGGAATAGGCGGATGGGACCTGGCGCTTTGACGTTCGGGTGGTAGTCGAGCGAGAACTTGAAAGAGAAGTTGCGGTGTGTGGCAATGTTGTTATTAGCCAGATTTGGGTCGGGCATTGAGAGTGTGGTTGCGTTGGTGTTGCGGTGGCGGTCTTGCGAAGGTGAGCGATTGAGGGCGGCGTGCTGGGCGTCGTTGATTGCGTCTGCTTCAGATGGTACGCGATCCGAGAGAGATCGGACTGGGCTCTTGGGGCGGTTTCGGGAAGTCATCATATTGCGGATGATGCTCCGAATGCCTTTGGGCGGGCTCGAACTTTCATCCATTGAGTGTGATGAGCTGGGTCGCGATTCGAGTTCCATCATGGCGTCATTCTCAGAGAAGCGTTTTGCAGCGGACAGGTGCGAGGAGGGATTGGGAGGAACAAAGCCATCGAACGAGATAAACGAGCCGCCGCCAACGTGCGTGGGCGCATCCGTGCGGATGATCAAAAGTCTCCGGCTTGGTGCAGGATTGCAAGGGTTAGTCGGTGGCAGTACGACACGACGCTGCACTGCATCTTCCCGAAGCCAAAGGTAGTGCGACCAAGTCCGCGATAGGTGATCGTGCATCGTTCCCAAAACCTTCAGGTCGCAGTCGAGCGCCTCCCCGTCAAACCTGCCAACCCGCCAACACAATAGGCGCATGTAATATGCCCGTACCATTGGACACCAGTGATTAAATCTGCTTTCGAATATCTCGGGGTCCAGTAGAAAATTAGTACACATGTCGTCCTTGTGGTTGGATTTCGATGCCATGGTATTCCAAATTGTGTAGAGGAAAGCGTAGAGCCGAATCTCGGTCAAGGTGTTCTCACTGCTGGCAATTTTCTTGCACACAGTAGCCCAAAATCTCGAGTCGATCAAAGGCGTGTCGCCGCCAGCGACTTGCTCAAATCGGGCGAGAATCACCAGAGCCTCCTCAAGGAAGTCAAGTAGTGTATAGCAAGCCGAGTGGTCGAACACAGACGTGCCACGAGTGGCGCTCTGCAAAAGGCCATTGAATGACTCTGCGAAAAGCTGCCGGGCGACAGAGTGATCCGCAGCTCGTTCTGAAATGAAGTCGCGTATTAACATTATAAGCCTGTTCTCGGCCATTATTCGAGTGGCGTTGGCCGGAAGGGCGGGTATCGTAGAAGCCACAGCGTCAGGAGCTGTGAAAACATCGTCAAAGGTTGGAGATGAGCCAGGTGCGGAGTCTTTCCCACTTGGCTTTGCATCTCGGTGTATCGTAGAATCCAAGTTGGTCAAGATCTGACCGTGAACCATCAGCATTCCGGGCACGCACATGCGCTCTTTCTTGGTAGAACCCGGAGGCAAAAAGTCGGCAACCAAGATGTGGTAGTGCTTGACAAAGACGTAGAATAGATCACTTTCTCGACCGGTCCACCGTTCGAGCCAGTAACCCCACCAATTGATGTGATTCGTACCTAGTGGAAGCGGAGGCGGTGTGCGGAGTTTACGCATCATTTTAGGCAGCGAGAGGAAGTCGAGGCTCCACAATGCTGGCGGGAAGCAATTGGCAATGGTCTGAGACCTTTCGTCCATCTTGTCGAATTTTCCAATCCCGTTTTCCTCCAGAACTCGGCGGAGCGTATCCACTGAAAGGTCCCACACTCGAATGAGAATGTCAGCCATTCCGGGCACAAACATGAACGCGTACGCACATGCTTTGCCGCAGAATGTGACCAGACTAGCAGAAGCATTTCTCATGGTCATCTTGTCGACCACGAACGCCATTTGAGCACTCAGATTCTGTAGGAAAATATTCCGGACGTTGTGATGGACTGACTCTGTCAAGAAATCTGATGTGCTTGAGGAAGCCGAGGCACAAGACTGGCCGCTGTACGATTTCGCTCTATCATCTCGCAGCATGAGCGAGGAAAAGGGCGACGGTGGCATTCGCCATTCGGGTCGCTCCATGATTCCAGATATGCCGTCCAGGATTGCAGGCCGGTCCGTACCTGATATTGACTGATTGTTGCGGCCGTGTAGCATCTCGAGCAACCCACACCACCACTTGTTCAGGATGCTTGCTCTCCTGTCGAGATCTTCCGGTCTGAGCGTGCTGTTTGATGGGTGCACAGCATACTGTCTCAAGAATGGCAACAGTGTTGAGCGTAAGACGTTGGCCTTGAGCGCTACTGATTTTGAAGAAAACTTCGTATAATCGCCATCCAATGACCGGAAGACGTTCCAGAGCTCGTCCTTCTTTTTCGAAAGAGAAATGTGACTCCCCGAAAATGTCCGTTCTCCAGGCGAGAGCCTAGGTACTGGTACCGACCGGTCGTAGTTTATCGAACTCTTGTGTGTGCTAGGGAGGCGTTCTGTCGAGAACGATTTGTGATATGTTGGAACATCAGGCACGGGCGGCATAAGACCCTCGTCGGCACTCTTTCCTCGTAAGAGGGCAGCTGTCGGCCTCGTTAACTTGTTGCGTAGAGATATCGACTTTCGACGGAGCGTTGTGGGCCGATCGGGAGTCGTGTCAGCGCTGGCTGTTACCAAATCTGGTGTCTGTGGTGGTTCAGTCGGCTGCGGCGCGTTCGAAGAGTCTTTGCGTCGAAGAATTGATTTCCTACTGTTGAGTTTTGGACGGCTAGTGGGCGCTTGAATTTGAACAACATCCTCGCCCAAGGATCCACGTCGCGATATCGATAGCGACTTCTTCTTTTTGACTGGTGAGGGTGAGCGAGAGGTTGGCCTGGAGAAAGATGGAGTCCAGGATCGACGGTTCAACTTGTTAGCGAAGGAAGAAGCCCTGCTCATTTGAGGCCTTGCAGTTGTGGAAGTTGTTGAAGTCGTCGTCGCTGTTGCCGCGGGTGCTGTAGATTCCGCGCTGGTGTCACCAGGGTTCCGCTGAGGAATTACACGAGGCTCAGCCGCGTGTCCGTTCGGTCCTGCCTCGTCGGCTAACTTCTGGAGAACAATCTTTGGGTTGTTTCGCAGCTGGGCTGCCAGGTCGTGTCCAGAGTCGGCTTTGGAGCCGATCTCAAGACCATCTGGTGTGTTCCAGCCTGACGAGTCCGGCGGAGAAGCAGCGTCGTCCGAGCCACTGGAGTCGACTTCTTCGGTGAAGCTTCCCTGAATGGACACTATGTTGGTGTTGACGTACTTGTGTTGATGGTGGGCAGCATTGGGCATGTATGTGTACGAGGCTGACCGCGGCAGTTCCGTTCGTGAGACTGGCGATGGTTCTTTCTCTTTCATGCCAATCAGTGCCGCGGGTGTCTTGTACGCTGAAGCCCTCCTATTATGTTCGCCATTGGGTCGCGAGTGCACCGGCTGCACACCTTCGGCCGCTGCAATAGTTGTCATTCTCTCGGTCTATTCCAGAGGATACGGGTTTCGTCCAGTCGGGACCGGGGTTGTTCGGAAAGGTCGAATGAAATGCGCAGCTCTTCCACCTAGCAATTCGAGGCCATACCGCGCACAGGACAGCGGCAGTGCTCGAGCAAGCGTCCCAGTCCAAGTGCGACGTCGAGTTTCTTCGGTATGTCGAGGTTGGTGCTCGACAGGGCACGTGGCCACGGGGTAGTACCGTACTTGGCTTATCACGACGGCGCTGGTCTCGAAGGCGTGGCTGGGGAGGTGATCTGTGACCTGTAGCGACAGTGGGGGCGACGGTGTGATAGGCGTGCGGCGTGCGGCAGAGGCAGAGGCAAGGATGAGCGACTGTGGATGCAGTGGTAGAGCTGTCTCAGTGCAGTATGCAGTCGAATAGTGGGAACGCACTGCAAGCAGCAGGGAGCAATAACGATAGGTACTGTACAAGGGCTGAGGGGTGGTGAACAATGAATAATGAATAATGGGTGGACGAACGAACGGCTGGCTTGACCTCTGCCTGCTCTGCCCTGCCTTCTTGCCTTGCCTGCCACGGACACACCGGTGGAGGGCCGAAAGTGAGGGTTTGGTCGGCACGCCAGACTCACGGGGCGGGAGATGTACTGAGGGCTCGTGGAGTGATGTTTCAGGAGGATCTGCCACCTCCCAATGAGAGACCCGCTCTCACCTATTCCTGGAGGCAGGGGAGAGGCTGAGAGAGCTGCGGGCTCCACCTTTCAGCTTTGAATTGCCGCGCGTAGGATTCAAGTATTTCACTTGACGGACGTAATAATTGTGCTGCAAGTACATGTAATCACCACCGTACCTACTTGAAGACTGGACGAGACAAGCGTTGGTGGACGAATTTTTCGACAAGACAAGTGTTCGGGAAGGAAGGGAGTCCTGGTATCGTCGTTTCTATCGGCGGGTGTCATGACTAGAGTGCTGTCCACCAGCAACATGAAGATAGCACTACTACATGTAACTAGACAATCTTCCATCTGCTACCTAGATAGCACCGACAAGACAGCAAGATACACCTACCAGCCCCGGAACATGGCGATCCTTCGTGTCTCCGAGCTCTGGCAACGCTATCGACTGTTTGCTGTGGCACGGTGAAAGCTGAGATGCCCTCCACTTACGATCGACGTAGCCGTGAATTTCCCTATCTCAGCTCATGCGGTCAAACGGGGTGGATGTACAGTAGGTACTGCCTGGTCAATCTTCCACTGCTGATGAATGAGCAAGCCTAGTAAGCTTGAAGAGCTCGATGACCTATGTCTCGTTTTGTTCGTTAACAATGACATAACATCCAGAAATGGGTGTCGTATTTCATGGCCAAGCCACCCGTACTATCCGTGATCCGTGATCCCTGACTCGCATTTCGTACATGTAATAATGCAGTAGGAGGATAAAGTCGCTATATGAAATTCCAACGACACAACCGCGACAGATAATCTGCACTCCTGCTGTGTCACCGTGATGATTGTTCGGTCTCACTGCGACGCTTCGCACCGTCGACCATCATCTCGTCGTTGCCCAGCGCACCGTCCTGACATTTGCAAACAAGCCTTGCCCATGTCATCTTAGCCTTGCTCTCGTTAGCCTTGCCATCATTGTTCTAGTTAGCTCTTTCACATCGTTAGCCTCTTCTATTCTCTACTTCTCCCGAATCTCTCTCCACTCACCATGGCATGTGCGCCACACGCTCGCCACGCTTTTCATGTCCGTTCCGATTCTTCTTTCACTAAAGTGCCGCATGCATCTCATCAATTTCCTCATGCGCCACCATCTCACGTAGATTGCCTGCCTTACATAAATCCTTCCGTGGGGCAATCTACCTAACACCGAGTTAGAGGGGTATCGTGTCGTAACCTTCAAACCCAAAATCTGACCCTTCTTTCGAGTAGTCCAACGTCCCAACGTAAAACCATCGTCTTCAGTATACTACAAAGAAAACTCAAAAGTACATGGTACGTACTATAATGTACCACCACCACGCATGCCGGACTCCTACACGTCACGCCAAGGTCGCCGGAGGCCGCACGTCTAGCAACGTATTCGACTGCCGAGTCCGTCTTCTTTTCCAGAGATCCCAGCGTCTCACAGGGCAGGCAGCCGTGCCGTCTCATCACCACCGTCGTAGTCCGGGCTGTAGACCTACCTACCTCCATGTATCATCATCATCAACCTCAGACCCGAGCCGTCGTGTACTGTCAAACTCGAACGTGGCCAATTACAGTAGTAGTACACATAGTCTACCTGATGGTCGTAACCCGCGCTAGGTCCCTCCGGAAATCCTCTCAACCTACCCGACCCACAACCCATAACCAACGGAGTCAACGCCGCCTCGGACAATGCACACTGATGTAATAGTCGTCCCGGAGTAGTGGGAAATGTTTGAAGACGTGTGCGACAACATCACTGTTCCAGTCGGGACGACAAACTGTACCGAGTACTACTCTCGTACAGTACGATTAGCCGTGGAAGGAACACGACATCCTTCCTTGCATGCTTCAGCTCTTCGAGAACAACTCTGTGCGATATTGTTGCAGAGAAGATGTAGGTATGCAAATCTCACCCAAAGAGGTTTCAATCAGCCATCTCCCTTGAGCTGTGCGAATAGTCAAACGCCTTCAGCAAGCCAACTAAATGTGCACCAGCGGCCAACACAACCAATACATGGAAGATCTGATGCGAACTGCCCCAGATGTCGAAGGAGCCTGGGGACCATCGTTCTGGAACTCGAGCCTGTGGTCATATGTCAGTCAGTCAGTCCTTCGCTACAATGCCGGCGATGGATTGCGGCGGTCCACTTACAGCGTAAATGCCGGCTCCGAGAATGTACAGGAACCCTTGCGTGACGAGCCAGGAGAGACCCATTTGCTGGTTCAATCGTTCTACACCAAAGACCCGAATGCCGTGAAACACAGGCACAACAGCGCTCAGGCCCATAGCGACGAACATGAAGGCGCGGAAAGGCCTCCAGGCTGGCGTGCGAAATTGTGGAAACAGCACGACGATGGCAGTTGCCACTCCAATGCTCGTGATCTGTTAGTATATTGAGTCAGTGTGCTGGCTCTAGATTTTGCGAATGCCCAACTCGTTGTAACGTTCTGGAGGAAACGAGAGAACCGATAGGTACTGACCATCACCCAATAAACCCTCACCATTCCCATATCACCCCCGAACCCATAGAAGATCGAAGGAATAAAGCTGCCCCAAATGAGCAGAATGATCCTAGATCACAAGAGTCAGCAAACCCGTCAAGACTCCTCAAATCCTTCGCAAGTCCCCAACAACAACACAGCACAGCGCAACAAAAACTCACCCCAAATAATCCGCCCGATTTCCCCACCCCGCAACCCACAGACTATGATTCGAAAGCAAATGATACCCAGCGGAGATCCCCAAACAAAGCACCGCACCGCCAAAAAACGCAGAGAACACCCTCACATCCTCCGCTGTGGCGTATTCATCGTAGCGGGGTTTGAGGACGGAGCCGTAGACGTATGAGCCGGAGAGCAGGGCTAGGACGGCGCCGAGGAGGTGCGAGTAGACGTTTACAGTCTCGTTGTGAAGGTATGTCAGGCTGGCGATGCTGCGGGTGAAGGAATTGGAGGCGGGGCGGTAGCCGGTATGGATGTGGTGGTTGTCGCGTTGCCAGAGGGGGAGATCTTTCCAGGACACAGTGAGGGGGGAGATGTTAGTTTTGGTTGTGGTGCTTTTCTCGTCGTTGGCTATGCTGTTGGAAGGCATTGCTTCTTCTTTAGAATTTCGGCGTTCGTGCTAGGATTTCCTGTGGTTTATGTCGAGTTCAAGATTGTCGGCATCATGAGATCAAGCAAAGAAGAAATATGATACTAGGTGACCTGCACTTCTTGTTGAGGCCAGCAGTGGTCTGATGGATTGTATCTACGGGCGTAACCCGGTGAGAGGCCGATTTGAAAGACGTCTCGTTGGCGCCCGCCCGCCTCGCCGAATTCGACAAACGTCACTTCCCTTGCTCCTCCTTGTCCTTGACACACATTGCAACTTCCAATCCGTCTAGATTGAGATTCGTTCTTGACCGTGCCGTGCACGAACTACATGGGTACATGTACTCCACCTCTTCACAAAATCCAAACCAAGCGAACGAGCGAAGTCTTTCAGCTTATTGAAGACGGGCCTCAAGATTTCGACAATGGACAGTCATCACTCAGCGTCGTCAAACCGATCCCAGGCGCGGCGAGGCCCGTCAGGGGCATGGAATCGACTGAAACCTGTCACGATTGATCCTCTCGATGTCTACGGGTTGCCTTCGAAGGGAGACAACAGGTGAGTTCTTGACAAACGTCTTGTTTGCATGCGCTTCCAACGTAAACACGGCTGTCAGTCTCACTGACCCGGAAGCCAAGACTGCACGATCACAAAACACAAGAAAGCTACTACACCAAGATCGTAGAACGGTACATGAAATTCTGTGCCTCATCCACCGGTGGCGAAGATCTCGAATCTGCTTTCGCCTCACTATCTATTCAACACCCCACAGCGGCAAGCAGCACGCAACCTCCAGCCTCAAAGACAGATGTCAGTCAACAACCCACAACACAACCTCCAAGCCCAACAACACAGCCCCGCGAACGCTCCAACGACCTCCCCAACATCCTAATGGCAATGCGCCGCCTCCGCGAAGGAATCCTCGGCTCCCGCCGCCGCGACGCCTTCGCCCAGCGCGCCTACATGTTCATCGCACAAGCCAGCATCCTGACGCGCTCGTGGGAATCCTACCAGCCAACACTACTACACCTGGTGCATTCGATTCACGCCCAAACGCCTTTATCACCGCTCGAACTCCGCGACTACGTTGGGTACATGATCCTAGACCTGGCGTGCCGGCAGAACGAGCTGGTGCAAGCCTTTGCGCTCAAAGTGAAATTCGACCACCAAGATCGGCGCGTGGCGGCAGTTTTGAAGGCGCTGGTGCACGATGACTGGCCTCGGTTTTGGCGGATCAGGCGCGCTGTGGATGGGTATCAGCGGGCTTTGATGGATTTCGCGGAAGAGCGGATGCGGTTGCATGTGCTGAAGTGCTTGGGCCGGAGTTATTTGAATGCTGACAGGGTGTTTGTCGAGCGGTCGGCTGATGCCAAGTGGGAGGAGCTGACCAAGAGCGGTGTTGGCTGGCAGCTGCAAGACAACGGCGTTGTTGTCATTAGGAAGCCGAAGGCGAAGTGAGGCAGTGCTGCATGTGCTTTTGCGGAGCTGTACGCATCTGCGATGTCGAGAGCGACACTTTCCTTTGTCCGCTATGCCGAGTGAATCCATGATACTTTGTGTATCGGGCATGCTGACTTCTCCCGCGATATTGTATCAATCGGGCGGTGCTGAGTAGCTGGAATCTGGCAGGTGGTCCGGTCGCACTTTCCGCAAGGCGAGTCCAACCAGAGCATCCTCACCCCTCCGGCGTCCGCCTCCGTTTCTCCTTCCGCCCTCTCGACCTCCTCCTCGACTCATCCGGCGGCCTCATAACAAACTCTTCGGTCTCGGGATCATAATCCAACAACTCCTTCTCAATCCCCCATAACGGCGCCTCCGGCATAACTCGCGTAGAGACATTGCGATCCTTGGTCCTTAGCTTCCAATAAACATTGGGCCTCTTCGCGCCATCCTGATACTCGATGTTGACCTTCCAATCCCGTAGCGCATCGCACATGTACACGCCTCTATCGCTCAGCCCAGGCCCGCCGAGCTTCAACCGCGCTCTGACGCACGGGTGCACATACTCGTGAGTATCCTCGAGCGCCTCGTGAGTCGTCGCGCCCGTCTCGGGATCCGTCACCATATACCTCCCCGGCGTGCGGATCTTGGTGCCGCCCAACGCATAAATCCCCTCCATGCCATTGAGGATCTTCCCAAAGCCCCAGGGCCGCGGCTTCTCGCCCGCCTTCTCCGCAAAATCTTCGACCGCCTCCCACTGGTCCAGGACGTAATCCTCGTTCATGTCGAGAAAAGGCGTGCATTGCGAAACCATCCACGCGAGCGAGATGGTGGAGATCTGCTGGTCTTCGTAGGCGCCGCCGCCGACGTTCGAGTGCGCGCCCGGGAACCATACCTGGCGCAGAGTGGTGGTGTTGCCCTGGAACTTCTCCCACAGGGCGGGCGAGAAAGCATAGCGTTCTTCGTCTAGCGCGAGAGCCTGGAAAGCATTTTCGACGCAGTTGGAGAGGCTCGTGTCGTAGAAAGAATGTTCTTTAGAAGCGGATGATTGCAGACCTAGACGCCGCAGCCAGCCGATTTTGGGCGTCCCTAGTGAGCCGACTGTGTCCCAGACCCCGACCACTTTGATCGGTACGTTTAGTCTGGTTAGGCCTCTGCGCTCGAGCTCTTCGGCGTATCGGGGGTCTAGGACGCTGGGTTTGTTAGGGAATGGTTCGTCCGGGTTCTTCGGTCTGTAGTTTTCGTTGTGGCGATGCTGCACGTCGCGGAAGATCTCGGCGAGATATGGCAGGCCTTCTTTGGTCAGGACGCCGACGTTGTCGATCAAACCTGCGATACTGCGGGCTGTGAAGGCTCCTCTCGAAAAGCCGAAGATGAAAATCTCGTCGTTGGGCACGTAGTTGCCTGAGAGGAATTGGTAGCCTGCTCGTACGATCTCCGCTATGCCTGTTTGGAAAGGAAGATTGGTTAGTTTGATGATGTCAAAACGAGCAGGAAGACTCGTTCCAGATCGATCAAGAGCTCTCGCGTTTGAGACCGCTTGACCAGAGCCCAAAGGACCAATCTTGAGAGACTTAAAGAATCGAAAAAGAAAAAAGCAGAAAACACTCACCCTCCCCACTAACCCCCCCATAAACCTTATCAACAACCCCCCCTCCCACCCCCACCCCAACATGGTAGTTAACAACCTGCGGAATCCCATCCCGACTCACCGGCCGAATCGCCCTCGCCAACCGCACAACGTTACTCGGACTCGCAGCGGCCGCGGTAATCCCTCCCACCACTTTGCTCGTCCGCCGCTTCTGGGCAATATTCCCGTCCGAAGTCTGCCACGTGCCGTCTTCGCAGAGGATGAGGCGTTTGCCCGGGCGAGGGCGCGGAGGGGCTTCGAGGAAGCCGGAGTGTGCTGGCGGCGGGCCTGGTGGGCCCTGGGAGAAGGGCGGCGGCGGCGGGTTGCCTGGGAATCCGCCGCCGCCACCGTTGTAGGAGCCGGCAAAGGAGCGCGGTGGTCCTCCGGGGGGGAGTGGTGAGGCGCCGCGCCGTGAGGGCGGGGCGCGCGACATTTAGTGATATATTTTTTGCACCTTTTTTGACAAGTTCCTTGCCTCTGGCGTGTGTTTTCGTGGTGTTGTTGGTTCTTTCCTTGTTTTGGTGATTGGGGTGATTTCGGGATGTTTTTCTCCAGGTGATGCTGCAGTATTATTCCGTGAATCGCAACGAATCGGGTATTTTAATTTTGAGGATTTCGTTATCGCCAGGATCACCCTTGCTCTACTTTCGCTGCAGGTACGAGAGTGGCAGATAGGCAGGCACAGCGGCGAACGAGTCTTTTCCGGCACACCACGTTTTTTTGCTCAGTCTCGAAATGAGATACTCCAGGACCTAGATACGACAACTCGGACGTTGTACTCTAGCGCGCATCTTCCTAGTGATTTCCTCTCAATAGCTCTATTTCATCTCGCCGGATGTTGTTACTGGTGTTTTGGGTCGCTTGGAAAGATGTCGGAGTCCAGAGAGAGATATAGGTAGGTCGTCTAGAGAGCCGGGCCCAGAGCCGGAGCCGGATGGTTTAGGTGAACAGGTGAACACAGTTTTTCCCAGGCTGGTATCGGCAATCAAAGTCAAGGAAGAAGTAACGCGACGCGACAAGAACCGCAAAGCGAGCAAAATAAATCAGTGATTATTGAAAGATGCGAGAGAAAAAGCACGCGCACAGTGGACGAGTAGGTAGGTAGAAAGGACTGCAGTAGGTAGTGAATATCCTGCGTATCTGAAGTCGGTGGTGGTGGTGGCAGGGCTGGGCATCGTGAGACAAACAAACACCACCACCACCAAGCGTTAGCCACGAGGGTTTCGCCAAAAGTGACTCGAACGCGCCCGCGCTGGGTTGCGAGACATGTTCCCTACCTACGCAATAATAATAGGATTCACGCAATCGAATGGGTGCGATTCGTGTTTGTGTGCTTCGAACGCGCTGATCACCGTGTGATTTCAGCCCAACCTCATGTAACTAAACCAAACCAGCGGGAACTTTGTTTTTTTTCTAGGTGCTTCTCCCTGCGAGAAGCTGTGGCCCAGTTGCGATCTCAGTGGATTTATTTGATGATACGGAATCGAAAATCGAAGCGACGAAATCATGATCTCAGATAAGACGCAAAGAAGGATGTATAGTGTAATATCGTGTATTGTAAGAAAAGAAGAAAAGGAGCCATTTTGGTATTGTGGGCTACGGAATGAACATTTTGGAGTGAAAACGACCACAAGCAGCAAAGCACACCAATCATTCAACCAAAGCGGCCAAAAAGCAGCCAAAAAGAAAGGGGAAAGCTGCAAAAAGGTCGCCACGATCTAGGTGTAAAGAGACGAGGCCACCAATGAGCAAGGAAGAAGAAGAAATGAATCAAGAATGCTGCAATCCCTTTTCTCGAATTTGTTGGAAATCCTCCCAGTACCCGAATGATGTTTTATGGTCCCCTTTCTTTCTTTTAGTCTTTCCCTCCCTGCGTGAGAAATAGAGTGAACAGTTTTGGTGATGGTAGGGAGGGGAAAAGCAAGCAGCAGCAGACAGCAGCAGCAGAGAAAAGAAACACGAGAAGAGAACAAGCCCAAGCAACGCCATGCTAAACAAGCAACCTGTAGTAGAAGACTTTCCTTGCCCGCTCCGTCAAAATAAAATGTGATATCAAAAAGCAAGAAAGCGTTTTTTGTTGGAAAAATCCCCACCCCTTTCGGATCACCGTCCGCCCCGTTTACGCTGTGCAAGACAAAAAAGAGAATAGCAGAAATTGATGACGGGAAATCGAGGACAACAGGCGAAGAGCTTTTTTTGGTCGCGCGCACGGAAGGACCATCCAGGATCTGAGCAGTCGTACCGTAGTCGCGGCAAGAGAACACCATAGCCGTATCCAGAAGCCGAAAGAGCTTCGAGACCAGGCCGTGAGGGCTTTTATGCAATCGAACAATCGCAGGCGCCGTGAATCCACGTGACGCGGGAATGGACAAGGTCGGAAAATCGAAACGCTGGCAATATATGCAGGTAAACAGGAATGAGTCGAGCCTAGCCCATGACAGGCTGTGCCGAGTAGCTGTGTGCCATAGGGTAGGGTCGGTAGTGCTGTTGGTAAGCACAGGTGGCGCAGGTGCAGTCGGCACGATGCATGGTGTTGTTCCAGCTGTATCCATCCCATGCCGACTGGTTGTATGCGGCGGGCTGGTAGTACGAGTTGGCGATCGACGGCAGCTGGTAGTTGTTGTACATGGCATGGGCGTGGTCACGCTCTTGGGAAGCCCTGCGGTTCGCCTCGTCGATGTCGGTGAGGGTGGGGTAGCTTTGCTGACGCTTGTAGGGGTTCTCGTAGTTCTGGCGTTCAGTGGATGCCCACGGATCGGCCGAAGTGTAAGGCGTGTTGAGGTACTGCGAAGAGCGAGTGGACGAAGGAGTGCCGTAACTGCGAGTCGCGCTGCCGTTGTAAGAGGTCGGGTAAGGCGAGTAGCGGTCCCGGGTGCTCTGGTGACGATTGACGTTGGTGTCAAGAGGCGAGAGTCTTGTAGCGGCTTGCTGCTTCACGATCTGCTCTTCGTCGTACTTCTTCCATGCATCAAGCCAGCTTTGAAGGCCGTCCTCAAGCTCAACGTGCAAGTGATAGCTAATCAATGATAGCCATTTCATCTCGAGGGCGTTAAGCTCCTTGACACGGATCGAGGTGACGTCGGACCAGGACTTGTTGACAAAGGTGTTGTCATCGAGGAACTTGCTGCCGAGGATGAGCGATACAGCAAGCAGGCGGTAAATCTGGTTCTCGCCAGTAGGAATGGACGTGGGGTGCAGTCTGAAGCGCTCGGACAGGTAGTGCAAGCTCAGCAGGATGGTAGCTGATGGAAGTCTTGTGGCGGAAAGGACGGCATGGACCCATTTGCGGAATGAAGGCTGGCTTGTGACTTGCTGATTAAAGCTTCGAATGATGTCAACATCTGCAAAGCAGAATGGGGAGAGGTGAAGGTCATACATCTTCTGGGTATAGTGCGTGACAAAGTCTGTCATGCGATCCATGTCGTAGTCAAGCTTTGCAGAGACGCCGCCAGTGGCCTTCTCCTCTTTGGCAGCCTGGCGTTGTTGCTCGCGAAGAACGGCATTCTGTTGTTCCTGCTGCTGTTGAAGCCTTTGCTGGTAGTCCTCGCTGAAGGACATGTGCTCTTGCATCCGCAGCGGCGGGAGAATGGGCGCACCCATGGGCTCGTAGTAACTGGAGATGGGCGGCAGGCTCGTGGTCGGCTGGAAGCCACCGGACTGGTATTGGTAGTTCGGAGGCGCGGGTGCGACAGACGGCTGCATGTAACTGTGCTGTTGGTAGTCATATGCGCTATCATGGCGAGCGGATCCGATGGGGTGCGCGGGCACGAAGGGCTCTTGTGGGTAGTGCATGTTGCTGTACCCGTAACCAGAACCAGAGTCCGGAGGAGTCAGGGGGTGTGAAGTCGCCTGTTGCGAGCGCGGATAGAAGGCCGGCATGCTTGCAGAGGTGTCAAAAGAAGAAACGGCGTGTGGTTAACACTGCCTGAATGGGGTGTCAGCGGATGTTGCGCGAGATGGAAGTTCACCGGTGACCAACGGACCGTTTCTCGCTTTCTGATGCGCCGTCACAGACGGGGCGCCTGTAATTTGTGAGGGCACAGGGTCTATTGACGACTAGTCATGCAATGGAATGTTGTGCTTTTGGTAGTGTAAGGACCGTCAGCAAACGTGTGTCGCAACGAAGACAGTCGCAGGCGGGTTGCGGTTGACGACGAGCAAGGTAAGATTAGGTGAGAGGTGTTGTGTCTCTGAATTGGAGGAAATGACGTCGCAAAGCGCGGGAGTCAAGTCGGAAGCGGCGGTGCGTTTGTTCGTTCGGCGAGGACGTGGCTAAGTGAATAGGTCGTCCGTAGGCGAAGGGTGTTGGATTGGCGTTGGCGTTGTTGGTGTTGGCGCAGGGTGACTGAATGAAGCGAGACTGTCGCAGGTGCGGCGAGGTCAAAGGGAGTCAGAGTTGAGCCAAGGTGAGGTGAGGTGGATGCCAGGTGGTGCGAGGGAGAGTTGATGGGCGGCGCAAGGTGTTTGATGAGTGCGCTTGACAAAGTCGGTGCCTGGCAGCTCAGAAATGAAGCCGCGGGAATGCTGTCGTGTCGCTTCTCGGTCTTGTGGGTGCGAGGCAGACAGGCAGACTGGAAGGCAGGAGCGATGCGTCGAGGCGGTAGGAGGCGGGCCTGCAGTGAAGAGGTCCTAACAGTGCTGAGAGCTGCGGTGCGAACAGGATCTGCAATAATGAAATCAAACAGAACTGTTGGCTGCCTGCAAACAAGGACAGACACTGACTGACACGCAGGCTCAGGCCGGGAGAGGAGGAGTGCGTAGAGAGAGAGTGAGTGATGAGAGAGGAGAGTCTGAGTGAGAGAGACCGGAGGACAGGCCAGGCTCAGGCTAGAGAGACGGGAGAGACTAGCCGGGTGAGCGAGGCGATGCGAGCGTTGACCCTTGAGCGACGGGCCACTCTCGTTTCTCGTTTCCCCTTCGCTGACGACCACCTGCTTTTGCCTTGCGTTGCTATGCCCGGACACTGCCGAGATTGCCGCTTTGCCTGAGACGACCTTCTTGGATGTGTGTGTGAGAGGAGTGAAAGTGATGTTGAATAATGTAATGAAAGGATTGCAGGATATGAGGAAGGGAGGGAGAGAAAGGACAACAATGACAATAACACAATCCCCAACACCACAGAGTCTGATGGCCGCAGCTGCGGGCTCTCCCTCGTCGAAATCTCTGCGCGTGCCAATCGATGTCACTATTTCACGAACAAGCTTGCACTCGCCGTCCACCACCCACCACTCAACTGCTGCCTCGAGCTGACCCTCTCTCCGATCCTCTCCTCTGCTTCTCCTCTTTCTTCTAAGCCTTTCCTCTCCCATCGCCCTCCTCCCTCCCGTCCTCTGCCGCGCCTTCCCCGTTGAATAGCGTCGTCGAATAGCGCACGCGATTCTCGTGTCTTCGCCGGAAGAGCCTGCATACACGCGTGCATATTATTAATACCACGCCTCATAACTCTTCCTCGCAAGACATGGGATAATTCCATGTTGAGATTCCGTGTGAAACACATGCATGTCTTATCAGCACACATGTCTCATCCAAACTGCTGCTTCGCCTCATGTATACGATCACAGAGTAACACTGTGTGAATACACTTCTCCAAGCAAGCAGTAAGTAACTCCCGACGCTTCCAAGCCACGGCCAAGTCCAAGGCAGGCAGAGCCGGCGCGGACGAGGAAAAAGGGTTGGTCACGAAAAAGGGAACTCCGGCGTTGGCCCATCCGCTCGCCCTGACAGTCCTAGAATTGGAAATAATGGGCTGCAGAAACGGCCGCCTTGGAATCTTCCAAAGCCCAGTCGACTAGTCACAGGCTCACTAATAGTAATCATCATCAGCGTCATCATCACATGAAAACATTCATAGCCAACGGGGATCGACTTGCCTTTCGGAGGACTCCAGTACAGTAGTCTTCTCGTCAACGTGTGCTGCAGACTCCTGAGTCGTGCTGTAGACTTCCCAACAACTCCTCAACTGAATCACACACGTATCCTCGCGTTGCTTCCGGGCAGCCACCGCATCATCGTCAATACAGTATCATCAGCGTCATCACCAACTAATCCTCTACTATTCGTGGTCATTACGATCCACTCTCCGTGTAGCTCTACAAAACACCAACACGAGCGACAGAGAAGAAAAATGCCTCGGCCGCCGAGTCCCCGCCTATCTATCTATCAGGTATACATGTACCTGATTTAGACGACACACCCACCCCGTTCCGTGAAGGAACAAAAGTCCTATTAAAACACACGTGATGCACATCTCACGGATCCTTCACGGCCTCATAAGCGAATCCTCACAAGCAAGCGAGGTTCACGCTTCGTCTTACCACTCGGAAAAGGAAGCAATAGGAGTTGCCTACGGCACATGTGACCTGGCATTTGCATGCTGCCTACAGCCTGCCCATGTCTCTTACCATGTCACCTGGCATCTCACGTGCTCACGCGGTGTGCGGTAGGAAGATTGTTCGATTTGATACCATGTGAACATACAAACTCTTTCGGCATTCAATATTCACGAGTTGCGCCTACCTCACCTCATTACTCCGCCAAAGACAGGTGGGGCAAGTGGGTAAGATTTACCACGTAGGCACGTAGGCGCGAGAACTCTATTCCACTTCACTTCACTTCACTTCATTTCTGTTCTTGCTTCACTTTATATGACATATCACCAGACTGACATGATAATCGAAGTAACAACATCGCCTGTCCTATGAGTGGGCGGCGGAGAGAAATCTCAAAGAGACCGCGGGAAATTCAAAGTAGTAGGCAGGACATGTCACAAAAAGCAACAAAGAAGAGCAAACATCATGACTCAAAAGCAGGCATTATTCAGCGATTGGAGGATATCATAAGATTATTTGCGGCCCCAACGAACGAAGACAACAGAAAGATGTGTGCATCAGCAACCCATCCCTCCCATCACACATCTTCCGCGCCCCGATCCGTCGGGCCACAAGAGAGGAACGAACGCGACAGAAGACCTGTCAAGACAACAAGAATAAACCAACGCGCGCGGGTGCGGCGAACAACAAAGTCGATCCAAACATGGAACGGCCCAGCCCCACCTCTTTTCTCTAAACCTTGTGCGAGATGGTCTCGTGCTGCTCGACGGCGTCGGACGAGCGCTTCTCGTCGTAGCGCTCGTTGGAGAGCTCGGGGTGGTCCTTGACGTGCGCGATGCCGACCTCGGCTTGGTCGCCGTCGAAGATGCGGGCGATTTCCTCGAGAGTGGGGCCCCTGTGGTAATTCAAAGTCAGCAATCAAAGTATATAATGGAAAGGGGGGAGCGTGGCGGGTAAAAACATACTTGGTCTCGACGTAGAAGAAGTAGACAAAGACGAGCTCGAGGGCGATCCAGGCGGTGTAGACGGAGTAGAGCTTCCACTCGGTGCCCTTCCAGACGCCGTCCATGGGGATGGGGTTGACCTGGTTGTTCATGACGAGGGCGACGTTGACGGCGACGTTCATGATCATCATGCCCTTGGCGCGGAGCTTGAAGGGCAGGATCTCGACCGTGTAGGCGATGAGGAGACCGGACCAGGCGAAGGCGTAGCACACACCGTGCATCCAGAAGAAGACGATGACGGCGATGCCGGTGCCTTGGTTCTCGGTCTTGCTGTACTGGGAGCCGGCGATAGTGGCGGCCATGAAGCACAAGAGCATACCTCCGGTGGCGGCGAGGAAGAGAGGGCGGCGACCGACGCGATCACACAGCATGGCGCAGGAGATGGAGACGATCAGAGAGAGAACCTTGTTGCCACCATCGAGACCGAGACCGGCTTGGGAGCCTGCGACACCGGCTGCCTCGTAGACCTTGTTGGCGTAGTAGGAGAAGAGGGCGTTGCCGGACCACTGCGAGAAGAGACCGAGGGAGATGATGAGCATGAGTCTGTACCTGTTGCCCTTGGACTTGAGGAAATCGAAGTAGGAGGAGCTCTTCTTAGCGTAGAATTCGAGGCGGATGGTCTCCTTGATCTCCTCGTACTCGAACTGGACCAGAGGGTCGTCGATGTTGCCGTCAGCGTGGTACTTTCCGAGAACCTGAAGGGCCTCCTCGGTCCTCTCCTTGGAGAGCAACCAACGCGGAGATTCGGGGATCCAGAAGATGAACATGAGCTGGATGACGGAGGGGAAAGCCTGGATCAGAGTCGGGATTCTCCACGACCAGTCGTTGTCAATGTACTGAGTGCCGAACGAGATCCACGAGCAAATCAGGGCACCGACATTCCACAAGCAGTTGTAGACGGCAGTGATACGAGCGCGGTGCTGAGGGTGGCAGATCTCAGTAAGGAGCAGAGGAGCGGAGAGCTGGGCGAGCGAGTTGCCGAAACCCATGAAGAAACGGGCGCCCTCGAACATGGGCAGGTTGATGGCGGCAGTCTGGATGGAGGCGGAAATAACCATGATGGTGCAACCGATGATGATGGGCATACGACGACCGTAGTGATCCGAGATGAAGGGCACGACGGGAAGCGAGACGAGAGAACCGATCTGGTACATGGCGCTGAGACGGCCGAGGGTCACACCGGAGGGAGTGTCCATGTAGCTCACCCAGGACGGGAAGAACTGCATGGCGTTCAACATGGAACTGTCGTGGAGAGTCAGTTGTGGGATCTACTAGCCATTGGCGCTACAACAATGCCACTCACCCATCGTAACCAGTAGTGGCCGAGGCAATACAGAGGACAGCGGCGTAGAAGTAGAGCTTCCTCATGTTAGGCGACTTCTTCCAGTTGACTCTGGGGAAGACCGGGGCCGCGGCCTGCACGTCGGCCACGACATCGGTCTTGGGGGCGGAGATGTTGGGAGCCATAGCGAGTGTAGGTGACCGGTCAGTTGGTTTGCTGACTGGAGAAGAAGAAGATCGAGGGATTGAGAGATGCGACTCAGCCTGAGGAGAGGGAGGCGGAAACAAAGGGACAAAGAGCAGGCCATGGCATAGTACTATATAGCGTCTGCAGGCGGCGACATGGTGCAGCAGGCAGATCGTGCCGTCTACACGCGCGCGCAGTTCAATGGAGCGAAACGAGGGTAAGGTAGTCAGATGTGTGGCACGGCATGGATATCAGGCTCAATTGCGAGCCGAACATGGCCTCGACCAGCTGGACTGCGCTGGGCTTGCTGCTGGTCAAGGGCGGCCCGGCGTGTCATTCGCCCTGCAGAACGCTGGCGGCTGTAAGCGAGAGGATGCAATAAAGGGAAGACGAAAACAATTTAACCGTAGACGGTAGTTAGTGCTGTATAGTCCCCCATGTGCTCTGCGGTACAGTAGTACTGTACCAGTACCGGTGCAGGCCATGCCGTGCCGCCTCTCCCCATGGGGCTCCTCGAGTCTCGTGGGGAGAACAAGGAAAAGACATGGGTTGGGCTTGAGGAGGGACGTGGAGTCCACCTGAGACATGAGGAGATATGGATCTCGTGACTCGTGACCTTGCTGTACCTAACTTACGCGACTGCCTCGGTCGGAGCCGTGCCTTTGACTCCCTCTCCACCACTTTGACCTCACTTCCCTCCTCCTCTCCTTTCAACCTCAGCCGTGTCGACATAAAGAAATCAACCACGTGCTCATCAACTAAATCTCATGACCACGCGCTTTCATCCCCATCGAAACAATGCAGCACCCAATCTCCCTCTCCCATCTCGCCTCCCCAGCCAAGTGTTTCCAACACGACACACGGGCCTTTTGAGGCTTTTCGCACCAAGCCCGTCTTGGACCCCCGGCCAACCTAGTCGCGTGTGAGGTACTGCCTCCGAGTTACTCTGTAGCCACCAACCAATTTAGCCGCCTTGGTATTCGCAATGTATGTACATGCAAGCCAAAACTGCCAGGCTAACTGTAGCTACAGCTACCAACTACCAACCACCGTGGACCATGCCAGAAATCTTCCCCAATCCAGATCGTCCCGCCGTCCCGAGCAGATGCAAATGCAAATGCACACGCGCGTGGGACGACGAAGCGAGATGTAGGTGATGGTACCCATCTCCGTATATCACAGGGTTTGTGAGTTGATGGCTATCTTACTGGTACCTTGAAGACACACTGAAGCCGTTGATACTACTGCTTGCGAAAGTCGAGTCCGGCGAGATGCTGGAACATGTCCTCTGGTATCTCGCTGGTGCAAATACTGTTTGGACACACGAAGATCACTGGTACTACCACCATGTCAACAGACTTTTAATATGCGATGAGGCAGAAGTGCTATAACACTGCATCTCAAATCTCGCTTGGCGGCTGATTGCTTGTTTGCTTCAGCCTTCCCCGAATCCTATCCCTCTCTTCGCCCAATACCGATGGGAAGCAACGCTCATCCTGGTTGTGGGCACGCCCTTAGCTTCAAATAGGTACACGCCTTCTGTGAGTGAATGTGCTTACTAGTACTGCTGCTGGTGCTGCTGCTGCTGCTGCTTGATGAATCAGAAGCGCCTATTTTGCTGGTCGTGACCGTGCCACAATTAGATCTTACTCTCGCCGGCGCGTTGATCCGGAAGGAATGTCAACTATTGGGAACATACGATCTTTTCTGGCGGCCCGTCAATTTCATCTCGTGATTGACCAAATGACTGGCCGTCCGCCCTTGGCGGCCACGGTTATTGTTGTTGTCGTGGTTGGTCTTCGTACCCATCATACATCCCAATCTCTATACATGTGAAGGCGGCTCGCTAGGCTTGCACGCCATCTCCTCGTCCGCTCCCAGCGTCCCGGCAAAATGGGAAAAAGAATTCAGCCCAGTCGAATTGAAAATCGACGGCGACGGCACCGACGGCAGGGAATAGTGTTGACTAACCAACACATTCTCGAAGCCAACGTCTAAGCACGCCAGACGCCAACCCCTTTGTCCAACACCAACATATCGAACGGAAGCGCGGTGTGCGCGTGCTCTCCTGCTACTCTATCCTGCAGAAAACCAGACGCGATGCCGGTCTGCCGCCGCACATGTTTAGCGAGTGAGTAAGACCCAGCCAGAGCCAGAGCAAGTCTAGCCAACAAAAAGCTTCGCCTGTCTGCCAATAGCCATCGATGCAGCCCTTTCCGGCTTGTCTTGTCTCGTGCTATATTATTATTCTCGTTCGGATCGGAGCGAGTATTCTCGGAAGTCGCCTTAAGTCGAAGGATCCTAGTTCTCTTTTTTCACTCTGTGTGGCTTGTCTTCCATATTCATCCGCCCCGCTCACCGGTACGGTCCAGCCAATTCATCCAGAGCTCGCTGATATTGGGCCAGCTTAGCACGGTCTAGCCCGTTGCACACGTGCCTGCCTGCTTTGTTTGTGTCGTGAGTCCAGACGCGCGCGCAGACATTCGTTCTAGATACATGTAGCCACTTCTTTGAGCAATTAGAGCAAGCAGGTACGCTCGTCTGTTGTCGAGACGGGGCAAATCCCCCATCACTCCAACTTCCATCACTCTCAGCCAGGCTTTGAAGGCCCGTCCTGAAAACTTTTGAGTAATCGGAGACTCACCCGGAACACACCGCGGAGGAAAGGACCGGGTGAAAGCAAGCAAACAAGAAAA
>Ga0265798_10000598_pt1 | contig 58898 bp, 58 predicted proteins | sample P3T30metagenome_FD_192430 | JGI IMG/M metagenome (GOLD analysis project Ga0265798, IMG submission 192430) | Plant litter microbial communities from East Loma Ridge, Irvine, California - P3 T30 | ecosystem: Environmental > Terrestrial > Plant litter > Unclassified | place: USA: California... | reverse complement strand
ATCTCGTGCTCGGCCCAGGTCGCGGCCGACCCGGCACCGGCGGCGGGCAGCAGGCGCAACCGCACCTCGGACTCCTGCGCGAGGTGGTCCGCGTAGGTCCGCTCCTCCGCTCCCAGCGAGCTGTACACGGCCGCCTTGCGGGCCGCGCGGATCATGCCCGCGACGGCCGCGGCCTTCTGCTCACGCTCGAGGTGCGTGACGACCCGCCGCACTGCGGCGCGGCCGATGAGCGCGGCGACGAGGCCCGCCACCACGATGGCGACGAAGGGGAGGATCGCGCCGGTCAGGAGGCGCTGCCCCTCGTCCGACGAGACCCACTGCACGATCGAGTTCCACCAGTCCATGCCGCGAAGGGTACCGCCGGGAGGGGCCGCGGCCCGGCAGCGACAGGCGTGCCGAGCCGCGGCGACGGGGCGTCAGGACCAGCGGAAGACGTCGACCGCGTCGTCGCGGCTCCAGAACTCGGCCACGTCGTCGAAGCGCCGTTGGCGGGGGAGGAAGCGCTTCGCACGCCACCGCTCGCCCCCGGCGTCGACGATGCGCTCGACGTACCCGGCCACCTCGCCGTTGGGGCGCGTGACGCGGGCGAGGTCGTCGTGCAGCTGCACGAGGCGCAGTCCGCCCCGGCGGACGTCGAGGGGGGCGAGCGAGGCGACTGCCCGGGAGGCGGTCGCGGGCCGTGCGGCGGCGGTGCGGCGGGTGGTGCGAGGGGTCACGGTGTCTCCTGAGGTCATCCGGCCGATGCTGTCGAGGACGAGCCCGACGTTACGGCCGACCACCGACACCGTGACCCCGCCGGTCAGCGCCCCGTGCCGTCCACGGCGAGCGGGTCGATCGCCGCGAGCTCGTCCTCGTCGAGGGGCGCGGCGTCGAGGGCGTCCAGGCTGTCGTCGAGCTGCGCGACCGACGAGGCGCCCACGAGCGCGCTCGTGACGGCGGGCTGCCGGAGGACCCAGGTGAGCGCGAGCTGCGCCAGCGACTGGCCGCGGGCCTGCGCGATCTCCTGGAGCCCCCGGGCACGCTCGAGGTACGTCTCGCTGAGTGCGTCCTCCGTGAACCAGCGGCCCTCGGCGGCGCGGCTGCCGGCGGGGGCGCGGCCCGACAGGTAGCGGTTCGTGAGCAGGCCGCCGGCGAGGGGGGAGAAGACGATCGATCCGACGCCCAGCTCGAGGAGGGCGTCGAAGAGGCCGGCCTCGGGGCGCCGGTCGAACATGTTGTAGCGGGGCTGGTGGATGAGCAGGGGCACGCCCTCGGCGGCGAGGGCGGCGGCAGCGGCCCTCGTCTGGTCGGGGTCGTAGTTCGAGATGCCGGCGTAGAGGGCCTTGCCCTGCCGCACGGCCGTGGCGAGCGCGCCCATCGTCTCCTCGATCGGCGTGCCGGGGTCGGGCCGGTGCGAGTAGAAGACGTCGACCTGGTCGAGCCCGAGCCTGCGCAGGCTCTGCTCGAGCGAGGTGAGCAGGTACTTGCGCGACCCGCCGTCGCCGTAGGGGCCGGGCCACATGTCGTAGCCCGCCTTCGTCGAGACGACCAGCTCGTCGCGGTAGGGGCGGAGGTCGTCGGCGAGGATCCGCCCGAACTGGGACTCGGCCGAGCCGTAGGGCGGCCCGTAGTTGTTGGCGAGGTCGAAGTGCGTGACGCCCCGGTCGAAGGCCCGCAGGACGATGTCGCGCTGCGTCTCGAGCGGCTTGTCGGTGCCGAAGTTGTTCCAGAGGCCGAGGGAGACCCGCGGCAGCCGGAGGCCGCTGAGGCCGGTGCGGGCGTAGTCGAGGCGGGAGTACCGTGCGTCGTCGGCGACGTAGGGGGTGAAGGGGGAGCGCATGGCCCGAGCCTAGGGGCGGGCGCCGCAGGCGCGGGGAGTACGGTGCGCGCAGTGGGGCACGGACCCGCGCCCGCGGGTCCGCCCGAGAGAGAAGGAGCTCGACGATGAGCGACCATCACGCGACGACGACCGCGGGACGCACCTGGGTGGCCCGTGGACCGGCCGGGACGGTGGGCTCGGTGCACCGGGGCGCGGAGGGGTTCACGGTCCGCCGCGCCGGCCGGACCGACGCGACCGGCCCCTACCCGACCCTGGCCGTGGCGAAGAGCGCGCTCTTCGCCTCGCTCGGTCCGGGGGCGGAGTACCCGGAGTTCCACGAGCACTGACGGCCCCCTGCCGCCCCGACCACTCCTGCACGGCCCCGCCGCGGCCGCCGTCCTCCCCGGACGGCGGCAGGGGCGCTGCGGTGCGTCCCGGGGCCCGGCAGGCTCGCCGGCATGACAGACCACATCTCGCTCACGGGCGTCGTCGCCACCACCCCTCGCAGCCTCCGCACCGCCGAGGGGCTCGCCATCACGAGCTTCCGGCTCGCCTCCGCCCAGCGCCGCTGGGACCGTGCGGCCGGGACCTGGTCCGACGGCGAGACCAACTGGTACACGGTCACCTGCTTCCGGTCCCTCGCCGAGAACGCCGCCGCGTCCGTCGCGAAGGGCGAGCGCGTCGTCGTGGCCGGTCGGCTGCGCGTGCGCCCCTGGGAGTCCGGCGACAAGAGCGGCACCTCCGTCGAGGTCGACGCCGACGCGCTGGGCCACGACCTGCTCTGGGGCCGCACGTCCTTCACCCGCTCCGCCGCGGCGACCGCCCCGTCCGGCGGGCCCGCGGCCCCCGCGGCCCCCGCGGTCGCCGCGGGGCAGGAGGCGCCGCCCGCCCCGGGCGAGCCCGGCACCTCCGCCCCGGTGCCGCCGGGCGAGCAGTCCGCGGGGGAGCCGGAGGAAGCCGCCGCGGAGGGGGCGGCGGACTCCTGGGCGCCGGCGGTCGCCGAGCCCGTCTTCTGAGCCCCGCGGGCGCGGGCGGGGAGGGCCGGCCCCAAGTGCCGCCCCTAGGATCGACGCGTGACGACTCGACGCGCCGCCCGGACCCGTGCCCCTGGGCTCGCGCCCGTCCTCGTCGGCCTCGCCGCCGTCGCCGTCCTCGCGGGGTGCACGAGCCAGCCCTCACCCGTCCCCTCCGCGTCGCCGACGCTGCCCGCCGACGCGGCCGCGGTGGTGCTCACGCCCGAGTCCTCGGTCGAGGACGCCCGCGTCGTGTTCGACCGCACCGTGACGGAGCTGATGGCGCAGGACCCCGCACCCGACGGTCGCGCGGTCGTCGACGCGCTCGTCGCCGCGGGCTTCGACAAGGCCTCCCTGCAGGTCACGCCCGACACGACCTACACCGGCCGCGAGGCCGACAGCGTGCAGTTCTCCGCACTCCGGGGCGAGTCCTGCCTCGTCGGCCAGGTGGCCGCCGGCACGTACGCCGCGCAGACCGCCCCCGTGCTCGGCACCGGGGCCTGCCTCGTCGGGACCACCCGCGCCGTCGACTGGTGAGCCGCGGGGCCGCCCGCCCCGAATAGACTGGGCCGCATGGCCGAATACATCTACTCCATGGTCCGCGCCCGCAAGGCGGTCGGCGACAAGCTGATCCTCGACGACGTCACGATGTCGTTCATCCCGGGGGCCAAGATCGGAGTGGTCGGCCCCAACGGTGCCGGCAAGTCGACGATCCTCAAGATCATGGCGGGGCTCGACACCCCCAGCAACGGCGAGGCCAAGCTCTCGCCCGGCTACACCGTGGGCATCCTCATGCAGGAGCCCGAGCTCGACGAGACGAAGACCGTCCTCGAGAACGTCCAGGAGGGCGTCGGACCGATCAAGCAGAAGCTCGACCGGTTCAACGAGGTCTCCGCCGCGATGGCCGAGCCCGACGCCGACTTCGACGCGCTCCTCGCCGAGATGGGCACGCTGCAGGAAGAGATCGACGCGGCCGACGCGTGGGACCTCGACTCGCAGCTCGAGCAGGCCATGTCCGCCCTCCGCACGCCCCCCGGCGACGCCGAGGTCGCGAACCTCTCGGGCGGTGAGAAGCGCCGCGTCGCGCTCTGCAAGCTGCTGCTGCAGAAGCCCGACCTGCTGCTGCTCGACGAGCCCACCAACCACCTCGACGCCGAGAGCGTGCTCTGGCTCGAGCAGCACCTCAGCAAGTACCCCGGCGCCGTGCTCGCCGTGACCCACGACCGGTACTTCCTCGACCACGTCGCCGAGTGGATCGCCGAGGTCGACCGCGGCCGCCTCTACCCCTACGAGGGCAACTACTCGACCTACCTGCAGAAGAAGGGCGAGCGCCTCAACGTGCAGGGCAAGAAGGACGCCAAGCTCGCCAAGCGCCTCGCGAGCGAGCTCGAGTGGGTGCGCAGCAACGCCAAGGGACGTCAGGCCAAGTCGAAGGCCCGCCTGGCCCGCTACGAGGAGATGGCGAGCGAGGCCGAGCGCACGAGGGTCCTCGACTTCGAGGAGATCGTCATCCCCGTGGGGCCGCGCCTCGGCTCCCAGGTCATCGACGCGAAGAAGCTGCACAAGCAGTTCGGTGAGCGCGTGCTCATCGACGACCTCACCTTCACCCTGCCGCGCAACGGCATCGTCGGCGTCATCGGCCCCAACGGCGTGGGCAAGACGACCCTGTTCAAGACGATCGTCGGCCTCGAGCCGCTCGACGGCGGCGACCTCACGGTGGGCGAGACGGTCGACATCTCGTACGTCGACCAGAGCCGCGGGGGCATCGACCCGAACAAGAACCTCTGGGAGGTCGTCTCCGACGGCCACGACTACATCCAGGTCGGCAAGACCGAGATCCCCTCGCGCGCCTACGTGTCGCAGTTCGGCTTCAAGGGTCCGGACCAGCAGAAGAAGGCCGGCGTGCTCTCGGGCGGAGAGCGCAACCGCCTCAACCTGGCCCTCACCCTCAAGCAGGGCGGCAACCTCCTGCTCCTCGACGAGCCCACCAACGACCTCGACGTCGAGACGCTGGGCAGCCTCGAGAACGCCCTGCTCGAGTTCCCCGGCTGCGCCGTGGTCATCACGCACGACCGGTGGTTCCTCGACCGGATCGCCACGCACATCCTGGCGTGGGAGGGGCTGAACGACGACGGCACCCCGAACTGGTACTGGTTCGAGGGCAACTTCGAGGCCTACGAGCAGAACAAGATCGAGCGCCTCGGTGCCGACGCCGCGAAGCCCAGCTCCGCGACGTACCGCAAGCTCACGCGCGACTGACGTGACGCGCCTGCACGTCCCCACGCGCTTGAGGTGGAGCGACCTCGACGCCTACGGGCACGTGAACAACGCGGCGATGCTGCGCCTCCTGGAGGAGGCGCGCATCGACGCGTTCTGGGCCCCCGGCGACGGGGCCCCCGTCGGGCTGACGACGGCCGTCCTCGACGGGCGCACGGACTCCGGCACGATGACGCTCATCGCCCGGCAGGAGCTGGAGTACCTGCTGCCGATCCCCTACCTGCGGGCACCGCTCGACGTCCAGCTGTGGATCGGCAGGCTCGGCGGGGCCAGCCTCGAGGTCTGCTACGAGGTGCGCTCTCCCGTGGGGGCCTCCGACGAGCAGCTCTTCACCCGTGCCACGACGACCATCGTCCTCGTCGACGCCGCCAGCGGGCGTCCTCGCCGCATCTCCGACGCCGAGCGGGACGCCTGGTCGCCCTACGTCGAGGAGCCGCTGGCCTTCCGCCGGCGCTGAGCGCACGGCGTCGCCGCCGGCTGCCGGGTCAGCTCCGCGTCGACGGCACCCGGACCATGCCCTCCTGGGCGACGCTGGCGACGAGCGCCCCGGAGCGGTCGTAGATGCGGCCCAGGGCGAGCCCGCGGCCGCCGATGGCGTTCGGGGACTCCTGCACGTAGAGGAGCCACTCGTCGACGCGCGCCGGCCGGTGCCACCACATCGCGTGGTCGAGGCTCGCGACCTTCATGCCCGGCGTCGCGAGGGGCGTGCCGTGCCGGCGGTAGACCGACTCGAGCAGCGTGTAGTCGCTGGCGTAGAGCAGGGCCGCGCGGTGCAGGTCGGCGTCGTCCGGGAGAGGTCCGGTCGCCCGCAGCCACACGGCCTGGTGCGGCACGCGCGCGCCCTCGACGCTGAAGTACACGGGCGAGGGGACGTGCCGCATGTCGAAGGGCCGGTCGCGGGCCCAGGCCTGCGCGATCGGGTGGTCGACCGTGGCGAGGTGCTCGGCGTCGCTCACGACGTCGTCGGGCTCGGGCAGGCCCTCGGGCATGTCGACCTGGTGCTCGAGTCCCGCGTCGGGCGTCTGGAAGGACGCGATCATCGACAGGATCGGCACGCCGTCCTGCGAGGCCTGGGTGCGCCGCGTCGCGAACGACCGGCCGTCGTGGATGCGGTCCACGGAGAACGTGATGGGGAGGGTGAGGTCGCCGGGGCGCAGGAAGTACCCGTGGAGGGAGTGCACGACGCGCCCGTCGTGGATGGTCCGCTGGGCCGCCACGAGCGACTGCGCGAGGACCTGTCCGCCGAAGACGCGCCCGAGCGGGTCCCACTGGCTCGTGCCGGTGAAGACGTCCTGTCCGCCGACGACGCCGGCCCTGGCGAGGTCGAGGGTGGCGAGGAGGCTGTCGAGCGGATCGGCGTTCAGCGGGGCATCGGTCACCCGCTGTACCTTATCCGCTGATGACGCGCACGATCACGCTCCCCGACTCCCTGTCCCTCAGCGACCTCGCGACCTTCCTCGGTCGCGCGGCGCGCGTCGAGGACGGTTCGGTCCGGCTCATCGCGGGTCGCGGCGTGCTCGCCGTCTACGCGGCGGTGCTCTACCCGTCGGGCCTGCTCGACGCGACGCCCACCGTGCTGGGCCTGCGCACGTACCAGGTCGACGACGGTGCCGACTTCGACCTCGTCGTGCCCGTCCGGTCGCTCAAGGAGCGACTCACGCGCCTGCAGAACGGCGTCGTCGACCCGACGGCGCCCGTCGAGGTGTCGATGCCCGTCGAGGTCGCGACCGTGACGTGGGCCGCGATCTCGCCGCCGCGCGGCGGCTGGTCGTCGTTGCCCGTCGTGCGCCGCGACCGCCTCGTGGCCGCGGCCGAGGCCGGCATCGCCGAGGTGGCGGCTGCCGTGCCGACGGGCACGGGGGAGCAGATCGTGCACCGCGTGCGCTCCGAGGTCTGGTCCAGGCCGGTCGAGGGCGCCGAGGGGCTGCCCGCAGGGGCGGCCTTCGCCGGCCTCAGCCTGGGGTTCCTCGTCGACGACGAGCCCGTCTCGGTCTTCGAGACCGGGCCGTGGACGCGCCTCACGACGGGTCGGGGCCACGTGCTGGTGAAGCAGCGCGCCACGCTGCTCTGACGACCGGCGCTCAGCGGCCGGGCGCGTTGACCATGGCGTGCGCCGCGCGCTCCAGGTAGTCCCACAGCGTCGCGTCCTGCAGCGGCGAGAGCTCGAGCTCGTCCACCGCGACGCGCATGTGCGCCAGCCAGTGGTCGCGGGCCTCCGGCGTGACCGTGAACGGCATGTGCCGCATGCGCAGCCGCGGGTGCCCCCGCTCGTCGCTGTAGGCGGTGGGGCCGCCCCAGTACTGCTCGAGGAACCCCGTCAAGCGGTGCACGGCGCCGTCGAGGTCGTCCTCCGGGTACATGGGCCAGAGCACCTCGTCGTCGCGGACCCCCTCGTAGAAGCGGCGGACGAGCTTCTCGAACGTGGGCCGGCCACCGATCTGCTCCCAGAAGGTGCCCGAGGCGGCAGGGCCGGAGGCCGTGGTGCGGAGGGTGACGGGACGGCCCGGCCCGGGCGTGCCTCCGGCCGGCGAGAGCGGGATGCCGGTCACTTGCGACGGCTCTTCGCGACGTCGTGCTGGTGGTGCACCGGCAGCGGCGAGGTGCGCGGGGCCTTGGCGCCGCTGATCGAGGCAGCGCCGTCCGTGCCCGTGAGCACGATGCTCTCCATGCTGGGCAGCTGGATGCCGAGATCGTCGGCCACGGCCTTGAACCGGCGGCGCAGCTCACGGTCGACGTTGTCGCGGTCGGCGGGCTTGCACTTCGCGACGATCCGCAGCACGAGGTGCTCCTCGGAGATGGACTGCAGGCCCCAGGCCTCCGGCTCGTCGAGCACGATGCGCTGCCACTTGGGCGTCGACGCCATCTCCGTCGCCGTGGCGAGGAGCGCGGACTGCACGGCGTCGACGTCGGTCTCGTAGGGGACGGCGACGTCGACGACGACGCGCGACCAGCCCTGGGACATGTTGCCGACCCGGAGGATCTCGCCGTTGCGGACGAACCAGAGGATCCCGTTGACGTCGCGCACCTGCGTGACGCGGATCCCGACCGCCTCGACGACCCCGGTGGCGGGGCCGACGTCGACGACGTCGCCGACGCCGAGCTGGTCCTCGGCGATCATGAAGATGCCGTTGAGGACGTCCTTGACGATGTTCTGGGCCCCGAAGGCGAGGCCGGCGCCGACGACCCCCGCCGCGCTGAGCACCGTGACGAGGTTGACGTCGAGCTGCGCGAGGATCAGCACGAGGGCGACGGCCACGACGAGCACGGTGACGACGTTGTTGAGCACGCTGCCGAGGGTGCGCGTGCGCTGCACGACCCGGACGGCCGCCAGGGGCGACACCGTGAGGGCCCGGGTCTCGGTGACGTTCTGCTTGCGCTTGATGCCGGTGACGACCTGGTCGACGACCCGCCGGATGACGAAGTGCAGGGCGATCCGCACGAGCAGGGCGACGACGAGGATGATGCCGATCGAGATCGGCACGTGCCACATCTGCCAGAAGGACTGGCCGATCTCGGCGACGGCGTCGGGAGGCGTGGTCGCCTCGGCGAGGGAGGTGCTCGGGGGGAAGGGGCTCATGACGCCGACCATGCTAACCGCCGTCGGTGACCGTGCCCCGGTGCGCCCTGCGACGGCTGGCGACGTGCCGTGGACGCACCGCGGGCGGGCCCCCCGAGGAGGGCCCGCCCGCGGACGTCGTGCCGTGCGTCAGCCGCGGTCGGCCGCCTGGGCCCGGAGGGCACGCTCGACTCCGGCGACGTTCTCCACGACGAGGCGGCGGAGGGCCGGCACGTCGGGGTTCGCGTCGAGCCAGGCCGTCGTCGCGTCGACGAGCTCCTGGCTGGCGAGGCCGACGGGGTAGAGGCCCGTCACCAGGGTGTCGGCGATGTGGTAGCTGCGCGACTCCCAGATCGTGGTGAGCGAGTCGAAGTACCGCGCCACGACGGGCTCGAGCACCGAGGGGTCGACGACGTGCTGGAAGCCCGTCGTGGTCGCCCGCACGATCGCGTTGGGCGCGTCGGCGGCGTCGACGACCGAGGCGAAGGCGGCGAGCTTGCCCTCCGCGGTGGGCACGGTCGCCCGGGCACGGGCCGCGGCCTGCGCGCCGTCGGCCGTCGCGTCGGCCGCCAGGGCGGCGTCGATCTCGTCGTGGCCGGCGCGCCCGACGAGCACGAGGCCCTCGAGCAGCTCCCAGCGCAGGTCCGTGTCGACGGTGAGCCCGTCGAGTGTCGTCGTGCCGTCGAGCAGGGCCTGCAGCACGTCTCCGTGCGTGTCGGTCGAGGCCGCCGCGGCGAAGTACTTGACGAACTGGAACTGCGCGTCGCTCCCGGCCTCGGCGTCCTGCGCGAGGGCCCAGAGCCCGTCGGCGACCCGCCCGAGGGTCTCGGCCCGACGCTCGGGGGCGACGTAGGTGCGGGCCGTCGTGAGCAGCTGCGCGAGCGTCGTGCGGATCGTCGTCGACTCCGTCTCGGAGGCGATGTTCGCGAGCACGAGGCGCACGTAGTCGCTGGGCGACGCCTCGCCGTCGCGGGTCGCGTCCCAGACGGAGCCCCACACGATCGCCCGGGCCAGCGGCTCGGCGATGCTCGAGAGGTGCTCGAGCGCGGTGGCGAGCGACTGCTCGTCGAGGCGCACCTTCGCGTAGGCGAGGTCGTCGTCGTTCACGAGCACCAGGTCGCCGCGGTGCAGGCCGACGAGCTCGGGGACCTCGGTCCGCTCGCCGTCGACGTCGATCTCGACGCGCTCGGTGCGCACCAGCGCGCCGTCGCGGAGGGCGTACACGCCGATCGCGAGGCGGTGGGGACGGATCGTCGGGTGGTCGGCCGGCGCCTCCTGCAGGATCGCGGCCGAGGTGACGACGCCCTGGTCGTCGACCTCGAGCTCGGGGCGGAGCGTGTTGACGCCCGCCGTCTCGAGCCACAGGGCCGACCAGCCGGACAGGTCGCGGCCCGAGGTGACCTCGAGCTCGGCGAGGAGGTCCTGGAGCTCGGTGCTGCCGTGGTGGTGCTTCGCGAAGTACGCGGCGACGCCGGCGAAGAACGCGTCGATGCCGACCCACGCGACGAGCTGCTTGAGCACCGAGCCGCCCTTGGCGTACGTGATGCCGTCGAAGTTGACCTGGACGTCCTCGAGGTCGTTGATGGTCGCGACGACGGGGTGCGTCGAGGGGAGCTGGTCCTGGCGGTACGCCCAGCTCTTCTCCATCGCCTGGAAGGTGGTCCAGGCCTCGGTCCACTCGGTGGCCTCGGCGGTCGCGATGGTCGACGCCCACTCGGCGAACGACTCGTTGAGCCAGAGGTCGTTCCACCACTTCATGGTGACGAGGTCGCCGAACCACATGTGCGCGAGCTCGTGGAGGATCGTGACGACCCGGCGCTCCTTGATCGCGTCGGTGACCTTCGACCGGAAGACGTACGTCTCGGTGAAGGTGACCGCTCCCGCGTTCTCCATGGCCCCCGCGTTGAACTCGGGCACGAAGAGCTGGTCGTACTTGTCGAAGGGGTACGCGTAGGCGAACTTCTCCTCGTAGTAGGCGAAGCCCTGGCGCGTCTTCTCGAAGACGTAGTCGGCGTCCATGTGCTCGGTGAGCGAGCGGCGGGTGAAGATGCCGAGGGGGATCGTGCGTCCGTCCGAGCTCGTGAGCTCGCTGCGCACGACGTCGTAGGGGCCGGCCACGATCGCCGTGACGTAGCTCGAGAGCAGGGGGGTCGGCTCGAAGGCCCAGGTCGCGACGTCGCCGTCGACGGTCGGCTCGGGGGTCGGCTGGTTGCTCACGACCTCCCAGCGCGCCGGCGCGGTGACCGTGAAGCGGAACGTCGCCTTGAGGTCGGGCTGCTCGAAGACCGCGAAGACGCGACGGCTGTCGGGCACCTCGAACTGGCTGTAGAGGTACACCTCGTCGTCGACCGGGTCGACGAAGCGGTGCAGGCCCTCGCCCGTGTTGGTGTACTCGGCGTCGGCGACGACCTCGAGCACGTTCTCGGCCGCGAGGCCGTCGAGCTGCACGCGCACGCCGTCGCTGACCACCGCCGGGTCGAGCGCGCGCCCGTTGAGCGTCACCGAGTGCACGGTGCGCGTGAGGGCGTCGACGAAGGTCGACGCGCCCTCGGTGGCCGTGAAGCGCACGGTCGTGCTGCTGCCGAACACCTCCGGGCCGCGGGTCAGGTCGAGCTCGATGTCGTACGACTGCACGTCGAGCAGCGCGGCGCGCTCCTCGGCCTCGACTCGGGTGAGGTTCTCTCCAGGCACGCTGGCTCCGTCCGTCCTTGGTGGTGGGTCTGCGGGGCTCGTGGCCCCCGGCGAGCCTACCGCCGGGCCGTTCACGGGGTGCGTGACAGACACTGGGTGCATGACCGACACCGCCCAGGCCCCCGCCCCCGCCGCCCGCACCGCCGTCGACTTCTGGTTCGACCCCTCCTGCCCCTGGGCCTGGATGACGAGTCGCTGGACCGACGAGGTCGCCCGCCACCGCGAGATCGACGTCACGTGGCACGTGATGAGCCTGGCGATCCTCAACGAGGGCAACGACGACCTGGACGACGCGCACCGCGCGGCGATGCCCCGGATGCTGCGCTACGTCCGCCTCGTCGCGGCCGTCGCGGAGCGCGCGGGCGCCGAGCACGTCAAGCCCCTCTACGACGCCCTCGGCACGCGCATCCACCTCCAGCAGATGACCGACGCCGACGCCGTCGTCGCGGGCGCGCTCGCCGAGGTCGGCCTCGACGCCGACCTCGCCCGCCACGCCGACACCGACGAGCACGACGGCCCGCTGCGCGCGAGCCACGACGACGGCCTCCGCCGCGTCGGCCAGGACGTCGGCACCCCGATCCTCGCGGTCGACGGCGTCGCCTTCTTCGGTCCGGTGGTCTCGCCGGCACCGAAGGGCGACGAGGCCGTGCGCCTCTGGGACGGCGTCGTCGCCGCCGCCGCGTACCCCGGCTTCTTCGAGCTCAAGCGCAGCCGCACCGTGGGCCCGATCTTCGACTGAGCCGGCCGGAGGCCCGTGCGGCCTCGGCGTCGGCCGTCGGTGCCAAGATGGACGCCATGCGCATCCACGTGGCGACCGATCACGCCGGCCTCGAGTTCAGCAAGACCGTCGTCCGGCACCTGGGCGACGCCGGCCACGACGTCACCGACCACGGGCCGACGAGCTTCGAGCCCCTCGACGACTACCCCTCGTTCTGCATCGCGGCGGCCCGGGCGGTCGTCCGCGACCAGCGCGCGGGCGTCGACGCGCTCGGCGTCGTCTTCGGCGGTTCGGGCAACGGCGAGCAGATCGCGGCCAACAAGGTCGAGGGCGTGCGCGCCGCACTGGTCTGGAACGCGTCGACCGCGGTCCTGGCCCGCCAGCACAACGACGCGAACGTGATCGCCATCGGGGCGCGGCAGCACACCGAGGCCGAGGCGCTCGCCTTCATCGACGCGTTCGTCGCCGAGCCCTTCTCGGGCGACGAGCGCCACGTGCGCCGCATCGCCCAGGTCGGCGAGTACGAGACGACCGGCGCCATCGCCGGCCACCCGGTCGACTGACCCGGCCCTCCGCAGACGAGCGCCCGCCCGGGCCTCGACCCCGCACCACCGCGCACCACGACGCCGAGAGGGGGAGCCGTGCCCGAGGGCCACTCCGTCCACCGCATCGCCAACCAGTTCGCCCAGACCTTCGTCGGCCACCGCGTGTCGGCCTCGTCGCCGCAGGGCCGCTTCGCCGCCGGCGCCGCCCAGCTCGACGGGGCCCGCATGACCGGGTCGAAGGCGGTCGGCAAGCAGCTCTTCCTCGAGTTCGAGGGCGGGCTGTTCCTCCGGGTCCACCTCGGCCTCTACGGCGCCTGGGACTTCGCGGGGCGCATCAGCACCGAGCCCTCCGCGGCCACCGCCGGCGGGCGCCGGGGCCGCGCGCGCCAGCAGGGCCTCGTGCTCGACGGCGACGGCGAGGACAGCCCGCACAGCATCGGGGCGCCCCGCACGACCCGCCTGCGCATGGCCGAGTCCGAGCGCCGCCACGACGACGTCGAGGAGGGCTTCCCGCCCGAGCCGGTCGGCCAGGTCCGGGTGCGCCTGCTCATCGACGACGCCGTGGCGGACCTGCGCGGGCCCACCAAGTGCGAGGTGCTCACGCCCTCCGAGGTCGACGACGCCCTCGCCAAGCTCGGGCCCGATCCCCTCGTCGACTCGCCGAAGGTGGGGGAGCGGCGGTTCCGCGAGCGCATCGCGAGGACGCGCACGCCCATCGGCCTCCTGCTCATGGACCAGTCGGTCGTCAGCGGCATCGGCAACATCTACCGCGCCGAGATGCTGTTCCGGGCTCGGCTGGACCCCTGGACGCCCGGCAGGGACGTCCCGGCGGAGCTCGCGACCGCGCTGTGGAAGGACTGGACGAAGCTGCTCCGCAGCGGCGTCGAGCTCGGGCAGATGATGACCCGCGAGGACCTCCGCGGCAAGGCGTACGAGCGGGCCCTCGCGAGGCGGGAGGACCGCCACTGGGTGTACCACCGCGAGGGACTGCCCTGCCGGGTCTGCCGCACGAACGTCGCCATGGAGGACGCCGCCGGTCGCAAGCTCTACTGGTGCCCCAGCTGCCAGGCCGGCATCGGGCCGGACGAGATGGGGCCCGCGTCGAAGGAGGCCTCGTGAGGCGCACGCCGCAGTTCGTCGTCGAGGACGTCGCCGAGGTGAGGCGCCTCGTCGCCGAGAACCCGTGGGCGACGCTCGTGTCGCACACCGCGGCCGGCCTCGTCGCGTCGCACTACCCGGTCCTGCTCGAGGAGTCCCCTCCCGACGAGATCGTCCTCGTGAGCCACGTGGGGCGACCCGACGAGCGCGCGCACGAGCTCGGCGAGCACGAGCTGCTCGTCGTCGTGCAGGGCCCGCACGGCTACGTCTCGCCCGGCTGGTACCCGGAGGGCCAGGTCGTGCCGACGTGGAACCACGTGACGGCGCACCTGTGGGGCGTGCCCGAGATCCTCTCCGACGACGAGAACTACCGGGTCCTCGGGGAGCTCGTCGACCACTTCGAGCGCGTCATGCCCGAGCCCGCCTCGCTGACGCTCGACGAGGCGGGCACGCGCCGCCTCGCCCTCGGCACGGTGGGCGTGCGGCTCCGCGTGACGCGGTTCGACGCCCGGCTCAAGCTGAGCCAGAACAAGCCGCCGGAGGTCGTGGACCGCATCGTCGACGAGCTCGAGCACGGCGATCTCTACCGCCAGCCCGCCCTCGCGGCCGAGATGCGCCGGGTGCACGGCCGATGAGCGCGCTGCTGCTCCGGGACGCCCGGCTGGTGGGACGGGGCGACGAGGTCGTCGACGTGCTCGTCGAGGACGGCTTGGTCGAGGCGATCGCGGCGGGCGTCGCCCCCGGTCGGGCCGAGGTCGTCGAGCTCGACGGCCGGTGGCTCGGCCCCGGCCTCTGGGACGCCCACGTGCACCTCGACCAGTGGGCGCTCGTGCGGCGACGGCTCGACCTGGGGCGGGCCGCCTCGGCGGCGGAGGCCGCGTCGATGGTGGGGGAGCGCCTCCGGTCCGACCCGCCCGCGCCGGGCGAGACGCTCGTCGGCTACGGGTATCGGGACGGTCTCTGGCCCGACGCGCCGACGTCGGCGCTCCTCGACGCGGTGAGCGGACCGGTCCCCGTGGTTCTCGTGAGCAGCGACCTGCACGCCGCGTGGCTCAACGACGCCGCCCTGCGGCGGCACGGCAGGCCCGGCGACGGCTCCGGCCTGCTGCAGGAGGCCGCCGCCTTCGCCGTCACGGCCGCGGTGAGCGCCGTCGCCGACGACGTGCTCGACCGCTGGGTCGCCGAGGCGGTCCGCGACGCCGCCGCCCGCGGAGTGGTCGGCGTGGTCGACCTCGAGATGACCCCGGCGATCGACCGGTGGGTGCGTCGGGTCGGCGCCGGCACCGACCAGCTGCGGGTGCGGTGCGGCGTCTACCCGGCCGAGCTCGACTCCGCGATCGCCCGGGGCCTCCGCACCGGCGACCTCGTCGCAGGAGGCGCGGGCCTGGTCAGCGTCGGTCCCGCCAAGATCATCACCGACGGCTCGCTCGGCACGCGGACCGCGTGGTGCCACGACCCCTACTCGTCCCTCCGGGGCGAGCCCACGGGTCGGGGCGTGGCCACCTACGGCACGGACGAGCTGCGCGAGCTGATGGCCCGCGCCTGGCACGCCGGGCTCGTGCCCGCCGTCCACGCCATCGGCGACGCGGCGGTCACCGAGGTGCTCGACGCCTTCGAGGCGACCGGGGCGCGGGGCAGCGTCGAGCACGCCCAGCTGGTCCGGCCCGCCGACGTGCCGCGCTTCGCGCGGCTCGGGGTCGTGGCCAGCGTGCAGCCCGAGCACGCCATGGACGACCGCGACGAGGCGGACGCCCACTGGGCGGGACGCACCGGGCAGGCCTTCGCGCTCGAGGCGCTCGTGGCCGCGGGCGCTGCCCTGCGACTCGGCTCGGACGCCCCGGTGGCGCCGCTCGACCCCTGGGCCTCGATGGCCGCCGCGGTGACGCGCAGCCGCGACGGCCGCGAGGCCTGGCACCCCGAGCAGCGGATCCCCGCGGCCGTGGCGCACGCCGCCTCTGCCGACGGCCGGGGAGCCGTCGGGCTCGGGGACGTCGCCGACCTCGTCGTCACCGAGGCCGACCCGCTCGCGGTCGACGGCGAAGGCCTCCGCCACATGTCGGTCGCGGCCACCTTCGTCGCGGGCCGCGCGACGCACCTGGCCCTCTAGGCCGCCACGAGACGGAGGCCGCCGCACGACCGAGGCCGCCGCTCCGGGGAGCGGCGGCCTCGGTCACGCGGGGGCGCGTCAGCCGGCGACGTGCGCCGCCAGGAACCAGCGGTCCTTCTCGAGGCCGCGCGAGATCTCGATGGCGACGTCCTGGCTCGCGGCGTCGAGCTCGCCGAGCTCGTCGATGGCCGTGCGGACGCCGACGAGCGTCGCGTCGATCTGGGCGACGAGCTCGGCGATCGTGCGGTCGATCTGCGAGAAGCCGGGGCTCGTCGCGGGGATCGTCGTCGTGGCGGCGACGGTGCCGATCCGCGCGTCGACGGGCAGCCCCAGGGCGACGACGCGCTCGGCCGCCAGGTCGGCCCACTCGCGGGCGTGGTCGACCACGGCGTCGACGAGCTCGTGCACGGCGACGAAGGCGATGCCCCGCACGTGCCAGTGGGCCTGCTTCCCGTTGACGGCGAGGGCCGTGAGGTCGGTGACGATCGGGGCGAAGAACTGGGCGACGCCGGCGGCGACGTCGGGGTCGACGGACCCCTGGGGGACGGTGACGGTGAGGTCGGTCATGGCGTGTCCTTCCGAGACGGTGGGTACGACGCTAGCCGTCCCCCGCCGCAGCGCAACGAAGCGCAGGCTCGGCTCAGCGAGGGCAGCCTCGCCTCACCCGGCGCAGGAGGCGGGGGTCAGCCCCCCTCCCGGCGGTGCGCTGGCACCATGGGACCCGACCCGTCCCGCCGACAGGCTGTGAGCATGACGCAGGAGCCCCCCATCACCAGCACCCTCGACGCCCCACCGCCCCGGGAGACCGGGGCCGCCCCCGCCGGCACCGGCACTCCCGGCGAGGCCTGGCGACGGCACCTGCGGCAGCTGCCCCGCGGCGCCGGCTACCTCGCCCTCGGCGCGGTGCTCGTGGGCGTCGTCGGCGGGTTCTCGGTGGCCGTCTGGTCGTCCGTCAGCGGTGGCAGCCGCTCGCTGCCGGCGCTCGTCTTCGCGATCGTCGTGCTCTTCGCCTCGCTCTGGCTCGCCCGGTGGTTCGGCCAGTTCGAGCTGGTGCGCCTCGCCTGGGCGACCGGGCGCCCCGCGCGGCCCGTCGACTGGACCCCCCGCACCACGTTCGGCACCGGCCGCGCCGGACGCCTGTTCTCGGTCTTCGCGAACCCGCACTCCTGGCTCTACCTGCTCTTCACCGTCGTGGTGTTCCCGATCGTCGCCGCGGCCTCCACGCTCGTCGTGGTGACGGCCCTGGCCGGCGCGTGGCTCGGCGTGTCCTTCGGCGTGACCCGGCTCGGCACCGAGGGCACCGTGTGGGGTCAGTGGGCCGCCACCCCCGCCGACCGGATCGGCTGGGGGCTGCTCGCGCTCGCCGGCGGTGCCGCCCTCGCGGTCCTCCTGCCGACCCTCGTGCACCTGCTCGTGCGGATGCACGAGGCCGTCGGGCACGGCATGCTCGGCGGGTTCCGCAGCGAGCAGCTCGCCGTCGAGGTGGCCGGCCTCGAGGTCTCGCGCTCCGCGGCCGTCTCGGCCGAGGGCACGGCCCTGCGCCGGCTCGAGCGCGACATCCACGACGGCCCGCAGCAGCGCCTCGTCCGCATGCAGATGGACCTCGGCGCGGCGGCGCGGGCCGTCGACGCCGATCCCGACCGCGCCAGGGAGCTCATCGCCGACGCGCTGCAGCAGTCGCGGGACGCCCTGGAGGAGCTCCGGGCGCTGAGCCGGGGCTTCGCCCCGCCGCTGCTGGCCGACCGCGGCCTCGCCGCGGCCCTCTCGTCGCTCGCCGACCACGCACCCGTGCCGACCACGTTCCGGACCACGCTGCCCGACTCCGTCGCGCTGCCGGCCGAGCTCGAGCGCAACGCCTACTTCATCGCGGCCGAGCTCGTGACGAACGTCGCCAAGCACGCCCGGGCGCGGTCGGCCGCGCTCGCGCTCGCGACCCGACCGTCGCCCGACGGCCGGGGCGCCCTGCTCGAGGTCGTCGTCGAGGACGACGGCCTCGGCGGCGCCGGGCTGCGCGACGGGCACGGCCTCGCCGGAGTGCAGGAACGACTCGTCGGGCTGGGCGGGCACCTGCACATCTCGAGCCCGCAGGGCGGCCCGACGGTCGTCACGGTGAGCATCCCGGCCCCCCTCGAGGCGTGGCCGCCCCCGGCGGCGGAGTGACCCCTGCCTAGGATGGGCGGGTGACCCCGCCCCTCCGCGTCGTCGTCGCCGACGACTCCGTCCTCCTCCGCGAGGGCCTCGTGCGCCTCCTCGAGGAGATCGGCGTCGACGTGGTCGGTGCCTACGGCGACGCCGACTCCCTCCTGGCCGCCCTCGCCGACGACGCTCCCGACGTGGCGCTCCTCGACGTCCGCATGCCGCCGACGCACCGCGACGAGGGGGTCCGGGGCGCCATCGAGGCGCGACGTCGCCGGCCCGACCTCGCGATCCTCCTGCTGTCGCAGTACGTGGAGGTGGCCTACGCGCAGGAGCTCCTCGCCGCCGGGTCGGGCGGCATCGGCTACCTGCTCAAGGACCGGGTGACGAGCCTCGACGAGCTCCGCGACGCCCTGCAGCGCGTGGCCGCAGGCGGGACCGTGCTCGACCCGCAGGTCGTGCAGCAGCTCCTCGGGCGCCGGGGCGACCCTCTCGCGGCGCTGACGCCGCGCGAGAGGGAGGTCCTCGCGCTCATGGCGGAGGGGCGCACCAACGCCGCGATCGCGGCCCAGTTGGTCATCGGCACCGGGGCGGTCGAGAAGCACGTCACGAGCATCTTCCAGAAGCTGCTCCTCGAGGACAGCGGCACCGACCACCGCCGCGTGCTCGCGGTGCTCGCCTTCCTCCAGCGCTGACGCCGGTGCCGGCGCCGCGCGTCGTCAGCGCGACGCGGTCCCGGGCGCGGTGCCCGGGGCGGCCAGGGCGTCCGGCTCGGGGGCGCCCGCGGCGAGGATCGCGACCCGCAGCTCCCGGCCGAGCCGGGCGTAGCCCTCGGTGGTCGGGTGGATCCCGTCGGGGCTCGTGCCCGGGGCGAAGTGCACGCCGTCGCGGAGGAAGGTCCACGGGTCGACGAAGGTCCAGCCGCGCCGGAGGGCGTGCACCTCGAGCGCCCGGTCGAACCGGTCGGCGGCCCCGGGGTCGCGCTCCCACGGCGGGATCGCGGCGACGACGACGTGCTCGGCGCCGACCGTCGCGACGACGGAGTCGTAGGCCGCGGCCGACCGGTCGAAGGTCAGGCCGCGGCGGACGTCGTTCGTGCCCGAGAGGAGCACGAGCACGTCGGCGTCGGGGACCGGGCTCACGGCGTCGGCCTGTTCCTGCGTCGTGCTGCCGCCCTTGGCCCAGCCGCCGACCCAGGCCACGTCGTCGCCGACGGCGTAGGTCAGCCAGGTGTCGGCGTCGAGGCCGTCGCTGAGGAGCCCGCGTCCGCCCGCGGTGAGCGAGTCGCCGACGGCCACGACGCGCACCGGCGCGCGGTCGGTGCCGTCCGCCGCCGCCGCGCCCGGCTCGCCCGTGCCGCCCGGAGGCGCGGCGACGGGGGAGCAGGCGGAGGCCAGCCCGGCGCAGAGCGCGCCGACGACCAGGGCGGGGAGGAGGGACGCGCGGGGCACGATCACCTCTTCGGAGCCGAGGCCCCGACGGACGCCTCCGGGTCGTGGACGGCTCGTGCGGAGGCGGAGCGGAGCAGGAGGAGCGGTGGTGGAGGGGATGACGGGAATCGAACCCGCGTAGCCAGTTTGGAAGACTGGGGCTCTACCATTGAGCTACATCCCCGTGCCGGCGGTGACCGCACGGGCAGAGCCAGCATAGGGCATCCGGTCGGCGTGGTCCGTCACGGCCGCACCGGGGTCCGCTAGACTCGACCCGGCCATTTCTCCCCGACCTCAACGGGGGCTCCAGAAGAGGCCGACTCTGAGGTGATGCACGGGGCGTAGCGTAGTGGCTAGCGCGTCCGTTTTGGGGGCGGAAGATCGCAGGTTCGAGTCCTGTCGCCCCGACGATCGTCTACATGCTGACTCGGACGTGAGTTCAGCGCCGCCGACACAGGAGAAGCCCCACATTGGTCCAGACCACGGTCGAACAGCTCAGCCCCACGCGCGTCAAGCTCAACATCGTCGTGAGCCCTGACGAGCTGAAGCCGAGCATCACGCACGCCTACGGCCACATCGCCGAGCAGGTCAACATCCCCGGCTTCCGCAAGGGCAAGGTGCCGCCGCCCATCATCGACCAGCGCGTCGGCCGCGAAGAGGTCCTCAACCACGCGGTGAGCGAGAGCCTCGACACGTTCTACCGTGACGCCGTCACCGAGTCCGAGGTCCGCGTCCTGGGGCGCCCCGAGGCCGACGTCGTCGAGTGGCCCGACGTGAAGGACTTCTCCGGCGACCTCAAGATCTCCGTCGAGGTCGACGTCCGCCCCGACTTCGACCTGCCCGACTACGAGGGCCTCGAGCTCACGGTCGACAGCGTCGACATCACCGACGACGAGGTCGACGAGGAGCTCACCAACCTGCGCACGCGCTTCGGCACGCTCGTCACGGTGGACCGTCCCGCGACGAAGGGCGACTTCGTCCAGATCGACCTCACCGCCACCATCGGCGACGACGAGGTCGACAACGCGACCGGCATCTCGTACGAGCTCGGCTCGGGCGACCTCATCGAGGGCATCGACGAGGCCCTCGAGTCGCTCACCGCCGGCGAGTCGACCACCTTCGAGTCGACGCTGCTCGGCGGCGACCGTGAGGGCCAGACCGCCCTCATCGCCGTCACCGTCGGTGCCGTCAAGGAGCGCGAGCTCCCCGAGGCCGACGACGACTTCGCCCAGATCGCCAGCCAGTTCGACACGATCGACGAGCTCAAGGGCGACCTCAAGGAGCAGCTCGCGAAGTCGAAGAGCTTCGGCCAGGGCGCGCAGGCGCGCGACCAGGTCGTCGACAAGCTCCTCGAGCAGGTCGAGATCCCGATCCCCGCGAAGCTCGTCGAGGACGAGGTCCACCGCCACCTCGAGCAGGAGAACCGCCTGGAGGACGCCGAGCACCGCGCCGAGGTCGAGGAGGCCAGCGAGAAGGCCTTCCGCAACCAGCTGCTGCTCGACGCGATCGCCGAGAAGGAGCAGGTCAAGGTCGAGCAGGACGAGCTCACCCAGTACCTGATCCAGGGCGCCGCGCAGTACGGCATGGAGCCCGGCGAGTTCATCAAGGTCCTCGACCAGAACGGCCAGATCCCCGCCATGGTCGGCGAGGTCGCCCGCAGCAAGGCCCTCGCGGTCGTGCTCAGCAAGGCGAAGGTCGTCGACGACAAGGGCGCCGAGGTCGACCTGTCGGCCTTCACCGCCACGGCCGGCGTCGGTGGCGACGACGACCACGCGGGCCACGACCACGCGTAGGTCGCAGATCTGACCGGAGGGCCGGGTGCACTGTGCACCCGGCCCTCCGTCGTGCGTGGGCCGCCCGTCGGGGGAGGGCGCGCCTCCTGGGTCCGTGCCGGGCATCTGCCGTGGGCGAACAGGCCGGATCCCGTGCGTTCCCCTCTGTAGATTCGAACGCAAGCTGAACTGAATGGGAGCTCCACCATGGCCGACGTGACACTGCCCAACAGTGTGTTTGACCGACTGCTCAAGGACCGCATCATCTGGCTCGGAGCCGAGGTGCGCGACGAGAACGCCAACGAGATCGCAGCCAAGCTCCTGCTCCTCGCGGCGGAGGACAGCGAGAAGGACATCTACCTCTACATCAACTCGCCCGGTGGCTCGATCACCGCCGGCATGGCGATCTACGACGCCATGGAGTTCGTGCCCAACGACATCGTGACCGTCGGCATCGGCATGGCCGCCTCCATGGGGCAGCTGCTGCTCACCGCCGGCACCAAGGGCAAGCGCTACATCACCCCGAACGCCCGCGTGCTCCTGCACCAGCCGCACGGCGGCTTCGGCGGCACCAGCTCCGACATCCAGACGCAGGCGCAGCTCATCCTCTCGATGAAGCGCCGCCTGGCCGAGATCACGGCCGCGCAGACGGGCAAGAGCGTCGAGCAGATCAACGAGGACGGCGACCGCGACCGCTGGTTCACCGCCGAGGAGGCCCTCGAGTACGGCTTCGTCGACCACATCCGCGGCTCCGCCACCGACGTCGCCGGTGGTGGCGGCACCGACCAGGCCTGACGCCCAGCACCGATCACCGACCAGAGAGAAGAACAAGACAGATGGAACTCCCGATGATGGGTGGCGCCGGTCGCGTGCAGACCCCCAGCTCCCGCTACATCCTGCCCAGCTTCGAAGAGCGCACGGCCTACGGCTACAAGCGCCAGGACCCGTACGCCAAGCTCTTCGAGGACCGCATCGTCTTCCTCGGCGTGCAGGTCGACGACGCGTCGGCCGACGACGTCATGGCCCAGCTGCTCGTGCTCGAGAGCATGGACCCGGACCGCGACATCACGCTGTACATCAACTCGCCCGGTGGCTCGTTCACGGCCATGACCGCGATCTACGACACGATGCAGTACATCCGTCCCGAGATCCAGACGGTCTGCCTGGGCCAGGCGGCGTCGGCCGCGGCCGTGCTGCTCGCGGCGGGGACGCCGGGCAAGCGCCTCGCGCTCCCCAACGCTCGCGTGCTCATCCACCAGCCCGCGACCGGCGGCGCCGGCCAGGGCCAGGCCTCGGACATCGAGATCCAGGCGGCGGAGGTGCTGCGCATGCGCACGTGGCTCGAGGAGACCCTCTCCAAGCACTCGAAGCGCAGCCCCGAAGAGGTGAACCGCGACATCGAGCGCGACAACATCCTCGGTGCGCAGGAGGCCCTCGACTACGGCCTCGTCGACCAGGTGCTCACGTCGCGCAAGGCCTCGCTCCAGGCGATCACGCGCTGACCGTCCTCCACCACGCCACGAGGGCCCCGGATGACCCCGGGGCCCTCGTGGCGTTCGCGGACTGTCGTCGGCGCGGGTTAGGCTCGACGGACGACCCGGGTCATCCGGGAGGGGTCAGAGGAGGCGGGCATGGCGCGCATAGGTGAGAGTGCCGATCTGCTGAAGTGCTCGTTCTGCGGCAAGAGCCAGAAGCAGGTCCAGCAGCTCATCGCCGGTCCCGGCGTGTACATCTGCGACGAGTGCGTCGAGCTCTGCAACGAGATCATCGAGGAGCGCCTCGCCGAGACGGGCGAGGAGCCCGCGAGCGAGTTCGAGCTGCCGAAGCCCCGTGAGATCTACTCGTTCCTCGAGGAGTACGTCATCGGCCAGGACGCCGCCAAGCGGGCCCTGTCGGTCGCCGTCTACAACCACTACAAGCGCATCCGGTCGACCTCGACGCTCACCGCGGCCGAGACCCTCGCCGACGAGGTCGAGATCGCCAAGTCGAACATCCTGCTCATCGGCCCCACCGGCTGCGGCAAGACCTACCTCGCGCAGACCCTCGCGAAGCGCCTCAACGTGCCCTTCGCCGTCGCCGACGCCACGGCCCTCACCGAGGCCGGCTACGTCGGAGAAGACGTCGAGAACATCCTGCTCAAGCTCATCCAGGCGGCCGACTACGACGTCAAGCGCGCCGAGACGGGCATCATCTACATCGACGAGGTCGACAAGATCGCCCGCAAGGCCGAGAACCCGTCGATCACGCGCGACGTGTCGGGCGAGGGCGTGCAGCAGGCCCTGCTGAAGATCCTCGAGGGCACGGTCGCCTCGGTGCCCCCGCAGGGCGGACGCAAGCACCCGCACCAGGAGTTCATCCAGATCGACACGACGAACGTGCTGTTCATCGTGGCCGGTGCCTTCGCCGGCCTGGAGGACATCATCTCGAACCGTGCCGGCAAGCGCGGCATCGGCTTCGGCGCCCCCCTGCACAACAAGGAGGACGAGGCCACGCTCTTCAGCGAGGTCCTGCCGGAGGACCTCCACAAGTTCGGTCTCATCCCCGAGTTCATCGGCCGCCTGCCCGTCGTCACCACCGTCACGCAGCTCGACCAGGTGGCCCTCATGCAGATCCTCACCGAGCCGAAGAACGCGCTCGTGCGCCAGTACCAGCGCATGTTCGAGATCGACGGCGTCGAGCTCGAGTTCGAGCGGCCGGCGCTCGAGGCCATCGCCGACCTCGCGGTCCTGCGGCAGACCGGCGCCCGCGGCCTGCGCGCCATCCTCGAAGAGGTGCTCGGCCCGATCATGTTCGACGTGCCGAGCGACGACGACGTGGCGAAGGTCGTGGTGACGAGGGCCTCGGTGCTCGAGAACGCCGCGCCCACGATCGTGCCGCGCCGAGCGGTCCGGGCCGAGAAGTCCGCCTGAGCCGATCCGCTCGGGCACCGCACCAGGAGGGGACGGGGGCGCCATGAGCGATCGAGCACGCTACACGCACGGGCACCACGAGAGCGTGCTCCGCACCCACGCGTGGCGCACGGTCGACAACTCCGCGGCCTACCTGGTGCCGCACCTCCGGCCCGGCCTGTCCGTCCTCGACGTGGGGTGCGGTCCCGGGACGGTGACCGTCGACCTGGAGCGTCGGGTCGCCCCCGGACGGGTCGTCGGCGTCGACCTCTCGCCCGAGGTCGTCGCGAGGGCCGAGCGTGACGCCCACGAAGCCGGAGCGAGCGGCGTCGAGTTCGCCGTCGCCGACCTCTTCGCCCTGCCCTTCGCCGACGACTCGTTCGACGTGGTCCACGCGCACCAGGTCCTGCAGCACGTCCACGACCCGGTGGCCGCGCTCCGCGAGATGCGGCGGGTGGCGAGGCCGGGCGGCGTCGTCGCGGTCCGGGAGGTCGACTACGGCGGGACCGTGTGGTCGCCGCGCTCGCCCGGGCTCGACCGCTGGATCGAGGCCTACGACCGCGTGCACCGCGGCAACGGCGGAGAACCGGACGCCGGGCGGATGCTCCGGGGCTGGGCCCTCGCGGCGGGCTTCACCGACCTCACCTCGTCGGCCTCCGTCTGGTGCTTCGCGTCCGACGACGAGCGCGCCTGGTGGGGAGGGGCCTGGGCGGAGCGGGCGACGCGCTCGTCGTTCGCCGAGCAGGCCCTGGCGAGCGGTGCCGCCGACGCCGCCGAGCTCGAGGCGATCGCCGCGGCCTGGCGCACCTGGAGCGCCGACCCCGCCGGGACCCTCCTGATGCCGCACGGCGAGGTGCTGGCCCGCGCCTGAGGCGCCCGTGAGACGTCGGCACGACGACGGCCCCGCGACCGGTGGTCACAGGGCCGTCGTCGCGCCGGACGAGGGGTCAGTCCTCCTCGGCGGCGTCCTCCGGGTCGGTGACGTGGGCGGTGCCGTCCTGGTCGACCGTGATCGAGGTGCCGTCGTCGAGCTCGACGACGGGCTTGCCCTCGAGCCAGGTGAGGGTCCAGCGCCACGGGGACGCGTCCACGCCCTGCTCGGCGAGCTCGCGCTCCACGCCGGCCACCGCCGCGGCCACGGCGGGCGACAGGCGCTCGGGGACGGCGTCGCCGACGCTCCAGCGGGTGCCGAGCTGCATCAGGCGCCCGCCTGCTCGGACTTCTCGGACTGCTCGGGCTGCTCGGCGAGCTCGATGCCGGTGACGGCCAGTTCCTCGCCCTCGACGAAGGAGAGCGACCGGATCCGCCCCACGGCGGCGAGGTCGCCCTCGGCGCGGCGCAGCACCTCGAGCTGTGCGGCCGGCGCGGCGATCGTGGCCGTGGTCACCGGCGTCCTCTGTGGGACCTTCGCCTCGGACTTCGCGCGGCGCACCCCGATGAGGGCGGCCCCGACGAGGCCCAGCAGCCCGCTGGGCTCGCCGTCCGCGCCGAGCTCGGCCACCGTCGGCCACGCCGCCCGGTGGACGGAGTCGTCGTGGGTCCACGACCACACCTCCTCCGTCGCGAAGGGCAGGTACGGTGCGAGCAGGCGCAGCAGCGCCTCCAGGACGAGGCGCAGGGTCAGCACGGCGCTCGCCTGCTCGGCGGGGGTCGTGGCGCCGTAGGCGCGCTCCTTCACGAGCTCGAGGTAGTCGTCGCAGAAGGTCCAGAAGAACTTCTCGGTGACCTCGAGGGCCCGGGCGTGGTCGTAGCCCTCGAGCGCCTCGGTGGCGGTGCGGACGACGCCGCCGAGCTCGGCGAGGAGGTCGCGGTCGAGCGGCTCCGTGATCGCGTGCTCGCCGGAGGGCAGCTCGAACGAGTAGACGAACTTGGCCGCGTTGAGCACCTTGATGGCCAGGCGGCGCCCGATCTTGATCTGCTTCGGGTTCTGCGGGTCGAAGGCCGCGTCGGTGCCCAGCCGGCTCGAGGCCGCCCAGTACCGGACGGCGTCCGAGCCGTGCTCCTCGAGCATCGCGGCCGGGGTGACCACGTTGCCCTTCGACTTCGACATCTTCTTGCGGTCGGGGTCGACGATGAAGCCCGAGATGCTGGCGTCCGACCACGGGGCCACGCCGTGCTCGAGCTCGGAGCGGAGCACGGTCGTGAACAGCCACGTGCGGATGATGTCCTGCCCCTGCGGGCGCAGGGAGTACGGGTGGACGAGGTCGAAGAGCTCGGGGTCGACCTCCCAGCCACCGGCCAGCTGCGGGGTGAGCGAGGAGGTGGCCCAGGTGTCCATGACGTCGACCTCGCCCTGGAACCCGCCGGGCACGCCCCGCTGGTCCTCGTCGTGGCCGGGGGCCGCGTCGGAGGAGGGGTCGACGGGCAGCGACGCCTCGTCGGGCACGATCGGGCTGTCGAAGACGGGGTTGCCGTCACCGTCGAGCGGGTACCAGACGGGCAGCGGGACGCCGAAGAAGCGCTGGCGCGAGATGAGCCAGTCACCGTTGAGGCCCTCGACCCAGTTCTCGTAGCGCACGCGCATGAAGTCGGGGTGGAACCCGATCCGGCGGCCGTGCTCGAGGAGCCGGCCCCGCAGCTGCTCGTCGCGGGCGCCGTTGACGACGTACCACTGACGGGTCGAGACGATCTCGAGCGGCTTGTCGCCCTTCTCGAAGAACTTGACCGGGTGGGAGATCTTGCGGATCTCGCCGACGAGCTCGCCCGAGGCGGTGAGCTGCTCCACGACGGCCTGCTTGGCGCTGAAGACGGTCTTGCCCGCCAGCTGGGCGTAGGCGGCACGACCGGCCTCCGACGCGACCGCGGCGGGGGGCTCGCTCACGAAGCGCCCGTCGAAGCCGATGACGGCGCGGTTCGGCAGGTCGAGCTCGCGCCACCAGGTGACGTCGGTCGTGTCGCCGAACGTGCAGATCATGGCGATGCCCGAGCCCTTGTCGGGCTGGGCGAGGTGGTGCGCGAGCACGGGCACCTCGACGTCGAACAGGGGCGAGCGCACGGTGCTGCCGAAGAGCGGCTGGTAGCGCTCGTCGTCGGGGTGCGCGACGAGGGCGACGCAGGCGGGCAGGAGCTCGGGGCGCGTGGTGTCGATGAGGACGTCGCCGCCGCCGTCGGTGCGGTGGAACGCGAGCTTGTGGTACGCGCCCGGCATCTCCTTGTCCTCGAGCTCGGCCTGCGCGACGGCGGTGCGGAAGGTGACGTCCCAGAGGGTGGGGGCGTCGGCCTGGTACGCCTCGCCCCGGGCGAGGTTCCGGAGGAACGCCTTCTGGGCCATGGCCCGCGAGCGGTCGTCGATGGTGCGGTAGCTCTGGGTCCAGTCGACGGAGAGGCCCAGCGTGCGCCAGACGTCCTCGAACTGCTTCTCGTCCTCGACGGTGAGGCGCTCGCAGAGCTCGACGAAGTTGCGGCGCGAGATCGGCACCTGGTCGGCGGCCTTGCTGCTCTTGCCGTCGCCCCCCTCGAAGGGCGGCGTGAAGTCGGGGTCGTACGCCAGCGACGGGTCGCAGCGGACTCCGTAGAAGTTCTGCACGCGACGCTCGGTGGGCAGGCCGTTGTCGTCCCAGCCCATCGGGTAGAAGACGCTCTTGCCGCGCATGCGCTCGAAGCGCGCCTTGACGTCGGTGTGGGTGTAGCTGAACACGTGGCCGATGTGCAGGCTGCCGGAGGCGGTGGGCGGCGGGGTGTCGATCGAGAAGATCGTCTCGCGCGTCGCGGCCTCGCGGTCGAAGCGGTACGTGCCGGAGGACTCCCAGGCCTGGCCCCAGCGGGACTCGAGGCCCTCGAGGGCGGGCTTGTCGGGCAGGGCGGAGGTCATCTGGCGGCCTTTCGGTCAGCGTGTGGACGGCACCGTGTCGGTGGTGAGGTGCCTGGTTGTGCTGACGTCGATGGTACCCCCGCGCGGGGCCGGCCTCAGGGCCGGGCCGCGAGCAGCTCCCGCGTGTGCGCGTGCTGCGGAGCGCCGAGCACCCGTGCCGTGGGCCCGGCCTCGACGACCCTGCCCTCGTGCACCACCGCGACCCGGTCGCTCACGTGCTCGACGACGTCGAGGTCGTGCGAGACGAAGAGGTACGACAGCCCGTCGGCCCGCTGCAGGTCGTCGAGCAGGTCGAGCACCTGCGCCTGCACCGACACGTCGAGGGCCGACACGGGCTCGTCGAGCACGAGGACGCGGGGCCGGGCGGCGAGGGCCCGGGCGATCGCCACCCGCTGGCGCTGCCCGCCGGAGAGCGTGACGGGCATCCTGTCGGCCACCTCGGGGGCGAGGCCCACGCGGGCCAGCAGCGCCGACACGTCGTCCCGACGGGCCCGTGCCCGGGTCGTGCGACCGTCGCTGAGCGCGTCGACGAGCACGCGGGCGACCGACCACCGCGGGTCGAAGGCCGCCGACGGGTCCTGCGGCACGGTGCCCAGCAGGTGCCGGCGCGGTCGCCGGAGTCGTTCCGGCAGCGGCGACCAGGGCTCCCCGAGCAGCTCGACCGTCCCGGCGTCGGGCTCCTCGAGGCCGAGCAGGAGGCGCGCGGTCGTGGTCTTGCCCGATCCGGAGGCACCGACGACGCCCAGCGTCTCGCCCGCGCGCAGCTCGAGGTCGAGCCCGTCGACGGCGACCCGGCGGCCGTAGCTGCGGCGCAGGCCGGAGGCCCGCAGGACGACGGCGGGACCGGTGGCGGGGGCTCGGGGCGGGGCGGGCGCGACCGGGGCCTCCTGTGCGGGGGACAGGCGCGTGCCGCGCGGCTTGCCCGCGGGCAGCGCCGCCACGAGCCTGCGCGTGTGCTCGGCCTCGGGGGCCCGGAGCACGCGCTCGGTCGGGCCCTGCTCGACCACGCGGCCGTGGTGGAGCACGACCACGCGGTCGGCGAGGCGCCGTACGACCCCGAGGTCGTGGCTGATGGCGAGGACCGCGGTGCCCCCGTCGCGGAGGGCCGCGAGGCGGTCGACGACGACGCGCTGCACGGCGGCGTCCAGGGCCGTGGTCGGCTCGTCGGCGACGACGAGGGCCGGGTGCGGGGCCAGGGCGGCCGCGAGCAGCGCCCGCTGCCGGAGGCCGCCGGAGAGCTCGCCGGCGCGCTGGCGGCTGCGCGCCTCCGGCTCGGGCATGCCGACCTCCCGGAGCGCCTCGAGCACGCGGTCGCGCCGGTCGGCGGGGCGCGCGGAGCCGTGCAGGCGCAGCACGTCGTCGATCTCCCGGCCGACGGGGCGGAGGGGGTCGAGCGAGACGAGGGCGTCCTGCAGCACGAGCCCGACGCGCGACCCGCGCACGCGGCGCCAGGCCCGCTCGTCGAGGGCCAGGAGGTCGTCGCCGTCGAGCTCGAGGCGGTCCGCGGCGACCCTGCCGCCGCTGAGGCCGAGCAGCGTGCGCGCCGTGACGCTCTTGCCGGACCCCGACTCGCCGACGATCGCGACGCACTCGCCGGCGTCGAGCGTGAACGAGACCCCGTCGACGACCGGGTGCCCGCCGAAGGCGACCGAGAGCCCCTCGACCCGCAGCATCAGCGCACCTCCGTGCGGCGTCGGGTGAGGGCGCGGCCGGCGACGGTCGACGCGGCGGCCGTCGCGACGACGGCGAGCCCGGGGAAGACCGTCATCCACCAGGCGACCCCGAGGTACGTGCGGCCGGCCGAGAGCATGGCGCCCCACTCGGGTGCCGGCGGGGGCGAGCCGAGGCCGAGGTAGCTCAGCGACGACGCCCACACGACGGCCTGGCCCACCCCGAGCGTGGCGAGCACGGCGACGGGCGCGAGGGCGTTGGGCAGCACGTGGCGCAGCAGCACCGTCGTCGGGGAGCGGCCGAGCACGACGGCCTGCTCGACGAGGGCGCTGCGGCGGACCGTCGCGACCTGCGTCCGCACGATGCGGGCGTAGCCGGGCGCCGTGGCGAGGCCGACGGCGAGGGTCGCGGGCAGGGCGCCCGGTCCCGTGAAGGCGATGACGACGAGCGCCAGGAGCAGCCCCGGCAGGGCGAAGAGCACCTCGACGAGCCGGCCGGTCACGGCGTCCGTCGCGCGGGCCAGAGCGCCGCGGCCCAGGCCCGAGACGACGCCGAGCAGCACGCCCAGCCCCGTGCCGAGCAGGGTCGCCAGCACGCCGATGAGCAGCGAGGCCCCTGCGCCGTGCACGACGCGGGTCCAGATGCCCCGGCCGGACTCGTCGGTGCCGAACGGGTGCGCCGGGGAGGGGGCGGAGAAGGCGTCCGCCGGCGACACGGCCAGGGGGTCGGCGGGCGCGAGCAGGCCGGGCGCGACGGCGGCGACCGCGAGCAGCGCCAGCACGGCGCCGGCGGCGAGCAGGGCGGGCGAGGGGCGGCGGTGCCGGGCCGGACGAGCAGCGGGCGCAGGGCCCCGGTCCGCGGCGGGCGGGCGTCCGGAGGCGCCGGGCAGGCCGGGCAGGACGGTCACGGGGCGCGCCTCCTCGGGTCGACGGCGCGCTCGGCGAGGTCGCCGAGCGCGACGACGACGACGTAGGCGAGGGCGGAGGCCAGGGCCACGCCGGTCACGAGCGGGACGTCGCGCAGGGTCACCGCCTGCAGCAGGGTGCGGCCGAGGCCCGGGCGGGCGAAGACCGACTCGACGACGACGGCGCCGCTGAGCAGGGAGCCGAACGCCCAGCCCGAGAGGGCCAGGCCGGGCAGGGCGGCGTGCCGCAGCAGGTGGCGGGCGAAGAGGCCGCCCGGCGTCTCGCCGCGCGCCCGGGCGCTGAGGGCGAACGGGGCGGCCGAGGCGTCGAGCAGGGAGTCGCGGGTCACCTGCCCGAGGAACCCCGCGACCGGCACCGCGAGGGTCACGACCGGCAGCACGAGGCCCAGGGGCGTGCCCGTGCTCACCGGGGGGAACCAGCCCAGCTCCGTCGCGAGGACGACGATGAGCACGCTGGCCAGCCAGAACTGCGGCAGCGACGACGCGAGCACCTCGAGGCCGGACGAGAGCCGCGCGGCGACCGGGCCGCTGCGCGACGCCCACCAGGCGCCCGCGAGCGCGAGGGCCCAGGCGACGACGAGCGCGCCGGCGGCGAGCACGAGCGTCCCCGGGAGCTGGGCGAGCAGCAGGTCACCGACGTCGACCCGCAGCGAGTACGACGAGCCGAGGTCGCCCGTCGCGAGCCGGCCGAGCTGCGCGAGGTACTGCACGACGAGCGGACGGTCGAGGCCGTACTCGCGGCGCACCAGGTCGAGGGCCTCGGCCGGGGCCTGCGAGCCCGGCCCGCCCAGGATGGCCTCGGCCGGGTCGCCCGGGACGAGACGGATCGCGAAGAAGATGAGCGTGGCCACGGCCCAGAGCACGACGACCGCGCCCACGACCCGGCCGGCGAGCCACCGGAGCGCCCGTGGCCCGAGCGTCGTCACCGCAGGCGATGCGCGTCGGCCAGGCTGATCGCCGAGACCGGCGGCAGGGCCCGCACGCCCGCGACCGCGTCGCTCACGAGGTAGTGGTTCTGCTGGTCGTAGAGCGGCAGGACGGTGCGGCTCTCGAGGATCCGCTGCTGGGCCTCCTCGACGAGGCCGGCGCGCTCGTCGGCGTCCGTGGTCTCGGAGGCGCGGGTGAGCAGGTCGTCCAGCTCGGGGTCGGCGAGCTGAGCGTGGTTCGCGAAGTAGCCGCTCGGCGCCGGGGTGATGCCGTCGGACCGGTAGAGGACGCGGAGCACGTCGGGACCGACCTTGGTGTACGGCGCGCTGACCAGGTCGTACTCGTCGGCCCCCAGGGCGGCGTACCAGCTCGAGAGGTCGAGCAGCTCGAGCTGCACGTCGAAGCCGAGCGTCCTGGCGCTGGCCTGGACCTGCTCGAAGAGCGACTGCTCGGCGGGGATGGACTGGTTCGTGCTCACGGGGAACCGCAGCGTGAGGCGCTGGCCGTCCTTGGTGCGGTAGCCCTCGGCGTCGCGGTCGTCCCAGCCGGCCTCGTCGAGCAGGGCCTCCGCCGCGTCGACGTCGACGTCGAACAGGGCCCGGTCGCCGTGCGCGAGGGGCTCGACGCTCGACAGCGGCGAGTACGAGCGCTCGGCCGTGCCGAAGAAGAGGGAGTCGATCGCGTCGTCGACGTCGACGCCGGTCACGAAGGCCTCGCGCACGCGCTCGTCGTCGAACGGCGCCTTGCCCGCGTTGAGCTCGAGGCGGTTGGAGGCACCGGGGCGCGGAGCGTCGATCTCGGTGAGCGAGTCGTCGTCGGCGGCCGTGACGAGCACGTCGGGCTGCACGTTGTCGATGACGTCGACCTGGCCCGCCTGCAGCGCGGCGAAGCGCGAGGCGCTGTCCGGGACGAAGCGCCAGGTGATGCCGTCGAGGAGGGCCGGGCCCTCGTGGTCGGAGTCGCCGGGCGGGGAGGTCCAGCCGTCGTTCCGCTCGAGGACGACCTGCTCCTGCCTGGTCCAGCTCGTGACGACGAACGGCCCGGTGCCGACGGGGGACTCGCAGTTGACCTCCTGCGGGCGCTGCAGGGCCTCCGGCGACTCCATCGCGAGCCAGGGCTGCGTGAGGGACTCGAGCAGCGCGCTGTCGGGGGAGGAGAGGTCGAGGCGCACCGTCCCCTCGTCGACGGCCTCGGCGCCGGTCACCTTCTGCAGGGCGAGGTAGCCCGTCGAGGAGAGCGTGGCCGGGTCCTGGACGTGCTCGACGTTGGCGACGACGGCGGCCGCGTCGAAGGGCGTCCCGTCGCTGAAGGACACCCCGTCACGGAGGGCGAAGGTCCAGCTGAGCCCGTCCGGGGCCTCCTGCCACGAGTCGGCGAGCCACGGGACGATCGCGCCGTCCGCGTCCTTCGACACGAGCGACTCCATCACCTGCGTGGCCAGCAGGGCCTGGGGGTAGTTGCCGCCGACGTGGGGGTCGAGGCAGGTGGGCTCGGCGTCGCCCGTCGCGTAGGTGAGGGTGCCGCCGGCGGAGGGCGTCGACGCCGCCTCGGGCTCGTCGCCGCTCGTGCAGCCGGAGAGCAGGAGGCCGCCCGTCGTGGCGAGGGCGAGCAGGGGGACGAGACGGGTGCGCACGGGGCTCCTCGGGGACGGCGTCGCGGTCGGGTTCTTCGACCGCGTGCAAGAACTGCGTCGTCGAGTCTAGCGGCAGGATGGGGGCATGACCGAGCCCGCTGCCCGCCCGCCCGCGCGCGTCGGACGACCCCGCCGGTCGTCGGCGGGCGTCCTCGCCGACGCGGCGGCCGAGCTGTTCCTCGAACAGGGCTACGCGGGCACCACGGTCGACGACGTCGCACGGCGGGCCGGGGTCAGCCGGGGCACCTTCTTCAACTACTTCGACTCGAAGGCCGACACGTTCTGGGTCGAGGTCGACGGCACCCTGGCACGCCTGCCCGAGCTCCTGCGCGAGCCCCGCGGGGGCTCGGCCCTCGAGGCGTTGGGTGCCGCCCTCGTCGCCGCGGCCGAGGGGCACGACCCGGCGGGGGTGCCGTGGGCGCTCACGCAGGGCGAGGCGATGCGCCTCGGCGACGACGTCGTGACGAGCGCGGCCACGCGGGTGGCCGCCGCCCAGCGGCTCGCGGTCGCCCACCTGCAGGCGGGGCGGTGGGACGGCGACGGAGCCGGGGGAGCCGTGGCCGGGCCGACGGTGGTGTCGACGGCCGTCGCGGCCTTCGTCGCCTGGTCCCGGGGCGGGGTCGGCAGGCCGCCGTTGGTCACGGTGGTCGGACCCCCGGTGGGACGGGTCGTGGGCGCCTTCGCCTGATCCGGTCCCCGGCGGTCAGCCCTCGTGGCCGGGACGGACCTTGCCGATGACGGGGACGTCGCGGGTGACGACGGGGGCCGCGGCGCGCGGGAACACGAACCTGTTCATCGCCCAGTAGCGGAACACCATGGCGATCGCCGTGCCGATCACGGGACCGCTGACGAAGTCGGCGACCTCCTGGGTGGTGCGGGTGACGTAGGGGACCTCGAGGTGCAGCCCGTAGCGCGACAGGTACAGGGGCGCGGAGTTCAGGGCGACGCCCACGAGGCTGACCAGGACGAAGAGCACGACCTCGTGCCCCGTGCGGAGGTCGCCACGGTCGTCGAAGGACCACTTCTTGTTCATCCAGTAGGAGACGACCGTCGCGACCGTGATGCCGACGGCGAGCGCGGTGACGGGGTGCTCGGGGATCACGAAGAGCTTGAGCCCGTAGCTGATCGCCATCGTGATGACGAAGCCGACGCCGCCCGTCACGAGGAAGCGCAGGGCAGAACGGTGCTGCCGCAGCAGGCGGAGGACAGCGGTCACGGTGGGCGTCCGTTCGGTCGGGGTCGGGGCGTGCGGCGTCGTCGGCGCGGTCCTGCCAGGGTACGCCTGAGCCCTGGCGCGGGCTGGGAGGCTGTCCACCTTCCGTCGTGCGGGGGAGGCGACGTGCGACCTGCAGATGATCTCGGTCACGACGCGGTCACGAAGGATCCCGGCACGCGTCGCGCGGGGCTCCCGGCCCCTGGCGTCGGCAGCACCGGACGGCGGAGGCGCCGCGCGGGGGGTCGTCGCTCGGGGGTGGGTCGGGGCGGGGCGGCCGCGGCCCCGAGCCCCGCCGCCGTCGACGAGCCGCAGGAGGCGCTGGCCGAGCCCCTCGTGCTCACGAGCCCCGCGGCAGGCGAGGTCCGCCGGGACCTGCAGCTCCGCCTCGAGGGCGAGGCTGCCGGGGCGGCCAGGATCCGGTGGTCCTCGCCCGACGTCGGGGAGCTCCGGGGCGACGAACTCGTGACGGACGACCGCTTCACGGCGGTCACGGGCCTCCTGCTGACGGGGCTCGGTGCGGCCGGCGTCGCGCTCGGCCGGCGGCGGGCGTCGGCGCGCCGGGACGCCGTCCGCGGCTAGGGCGTCAGGGCGGGCTCGTCGGGGGTGGCGAGCGTGAGCACCGCCTCCTCGACGAGGTCGTGCTCCTCCAGGTCGGCCTCGAGCCGCCGGAGGGCCACGGCCACGTGCTCCTCGCGCTCGTCCCCGGCGAGGTCGACGGCGGCGACCAGGTAGACGCGCGAGGGGCCGACGAACTCGAGGTGCAGGTAGGTGACGCGGGCGACGTCGGGCCGCTCGAGCAGGCGGCCCAGCACGCGTGACCGCACCTCTGGGCCCGGGCGCTCGCCGACGAGGAACCGCCGGTTCCGGTCGATGAGGACGAGCGCGACGACGCCGAGCAGCACGCCGACGAGGATCGAGCCCACGGCGTCCCACACCGCGTTCCCGGTCAGCTCGTGCAGCAGGATGCCCAGGAAGGCCACCACGAGGCCGACCAGGGCGGCGGCGTCCTCCGCGAAGACCGCCCGGAGGGTCGGGTCCGAGCCCCGGAGCACGCTCCGCAGGAGCGGCGTGCGGGTCCGCCGCGCCGTGCCCCTGGCCTGGCGCAGCGCCTGGAGGAACGACGTGCCCTCGAGCACGAAGGCGACCGCCAGGACGACGTAGGCGACGAGGTAGTCGGAGTCCTCCTCGGTGCTGGACAGCTCGGAGACGCCGTGCATGATCGAGACGACGGCCCCGGCCGTGAAGAGGCCGAAGGCCGCGAACATCGACCAGACGTACGACTCCTTGCCGTAGCCGAGGGGGTGCGCCTCGTCGCGGCGTCGGGCGGACCGCCGGCCGGCGACGAAGAGGAACACCTCGTTGCCCGCGTCGGCCCAGGAGTGCGCCGCCTCGGCGACCATCGAGGCCGAGCCGGTGAGCAGGGCGGCGACGCTCTTCGCCACGGCGATGAGCAGGTTCGCCCCGAAGGCGACGAGCACCGTCAGCGTGCTCTCGGGGGCGGCGGGTGCGGTCCGGTCGGCCGTCGGCGCGGCCTTCTGGTCGGAGGACATGCGACCGAGTCTGCTCCCGGGGCGCACGGCGCGTCGCGCCCGTGGCCGGAGGTCCGGGGCGGGCGGTGATCGCGCCTCCTGCCCGGCGCGGCTAGCATGGGCGGTGCACCGATCCGGCCATCACCGGGGAGCACTCGGAAGAACGCGTCGCCCGCCCGCGGGTGTCGTCACTAGACCCGAGCGGGGCAGGCCCGTCACAGCCGCAGCAGAGAGCGGTCGTCGCCCGCGGTACGGGGAGACGGCAAGCGGGGTGGTACCGCGGCACCGGCGACGGCCAGGTGGCGTCCTCGTGCAGCAGCCTCGGCACGACTGGAGACCGACCATGACCTACCCCAAGGGCCCCGACGCCGCCGGCCGCGGCGTCCCCGCCTCCCCGCGCCTGCCCGACCTCGAGCAGGGCGTGCTCGCCTTCTGGCGCCGTGACGACACGTTCGCCGAGTCGATCCGCGCCCGTGAGGGCCGCGACGAGTGGGTCTTCTACGACGGCCCCCCGTTCGCCAACGGCCTGCCGCACTACGGCCACCTGCTCACCGGCTACGCCAAGGACGTCTTCCCGCGGTACCAGACGATGCGCGGCAAGCAGGTGCACCGCCGCTTCGGCTGGGACACGCACGGGCTGCCCGCCGAGCTCGAGGCCATGCGCCAGCTCGGCATCACCGAGAAGCACCAGATCGACGAGATGGGGATCGGCGCCTTCAACGCCGCGGCCCGTGCCTCGGTGCTGCGGTACACCGACGAGTGGCAGGCCTACGTCACCCGCCAGGCGCGCTGGGTCGACTTCGAGGACGACTACAAGACCCTCGACGTGACGTTCATGGAGAGCGTCCTCTGGGCCTTCAAGCAGCTGCACGAGAAGCAGCTCGCCTACGAGGGCTTCCGCGTGCTGCCCTACTGCTGGCACGACCAGACCCCGCTCTCGAACCACGAGCTGCGCATGGACGACGACGTCTACAAGATGCGCCAGGACCAGACCGTCACGGTCGCGTTCCCGCTCGTCGGCGCCAAGGCCGAGTCGCTCGGGCTCACGGGCGTCGAGGCGCTCGCGTGGACGACGACGCCGTGGACCCTGCCGACGAACATGGCGCTCGCCGTGGGGCCCGGCATCGACTACGTCACCGTGCCGCACGCGCTGCTGCCCGGCGAGCGCCGGGGCGACCAGGAACTGCTCACCGGCAGCGTGTTCCTGCTCGCGGCCGACACGCTCGCGGCCTACGCCCGCGACCTGGGGTACGAGTCGCCCGAGGCGGCGCAGGCGGCCGTCACCGCGACCTTCGCGGGCTCGGAGCTCGAGGGCGTCGAGTACGACCGGATCTGGGACGTCTACGCCGACACCGAGGCCTGGGGCACCGAGAACGCCTGGCGCGTGCTCGTCGCCGACTACGTCGCCACCGGTGAGGGCACGGGCATCGTGCACCAGGCTCCCGCCTACGGCGAGGACGACCAGCTGGTCTGCGCCGCCGCGGGGATCCCCGTGATCGTCTCGGTCGACGACAACGGGCGGTTCCTGCCGATGTTCGACCAGCTCGGCGTGGCCGGGGTGCAGGTCTTCGAGGCGAACAAGGTGCTCGTGCAGCGCCTGCGCGCCGACGGGCGCCTGGTGCGCCTCGCCAGCTACGAGCACAGCTACCCGCACTGCTGGCGCTGCCGCAACCCGCTCATCTACAAGGCCGTCTCGAGCTGGTTCGTGCGCGTGAGCGAGTTCCGCGACCGCATGGGCGAGCTCAACCAGGAGATCACCTGGGTGCCCGAGAACGTCAAGGACGGCCAGTTCGGCACGTGGGTCGCCGGCGCCCGCGACTGGTCGATCTCGCGCAACCGCTACTGGGGCTCGCCGATCCCCGTCTGGCGCAGCGACGACCCCGCGCACCCCCGCACCGACGTCTACGGCTCGCTCGCCGAGCTCGAGGCCGACTTCGGGCGGCTGCCGCTGGACGAGCAGGGCGAGCCCGACCTGCACCGGCCCTACATCGACGAGCTGACCCGGCCGAATCCCGACGACCCCACCGGCCGCAGCACCATGCGCCGCATCGAGGACGTCTTCGACGTGTGGTTCGACTCCGGGTCGATGCCGTTCGCGCAGGTGCACTACCCGTTCGAGAACCAGGACTGGTTCGAGCAGCACTCGCCGGCGGACTTCGTCGTCGAGTACATCGGGCAGGCGCGGGGCTGGTTCTACGTCGCCCACGCCCTCTCGACGGCGCTGTTCGACCGGCCGGCGTTCTCGTCGGTGGTCAGCCACGGCATCGTCCTCGGGTCGGACGGCCAGAAGATGTCGAAGAGCCTCCGCAACTACCCCGACGTCAGCGAGGTCTTCGACCGCGACGGCGCCGACGCGATGCGCTGGTTCCTCATGTCGAGCTCCGTGATCCGCGGCGGCAACCTCGTGGTCACCGAGGAGGGCATCCGCGAGGGGGTGCGCCAGTTCCTCCTGCCGCTGTGGAGCACCTGGTACTTCTTCTCGCTCTACGCCAACGCGGCGAGCCCCGACGGCGCAGGGTCCACCGACGGCTACGAGGCCACCTGGCGGACGGACTCCGAGGACGTCCTCGACCGGTACCTCCTGGCGAAGGTCCACGACCTCGTCGTCGACGTGCAGGGCCACCTCGACGCGCTCGACTCGCCCCTCGCGGCGGCCTCGCTCCGCGACTTCGCCGACGTCCTCACGAACTGGTACGTGCGGCGCAGCCGCGACCGCTTCTGGTCCGGCGACGACCGCGACGCCTTCGACACGCTCTTCACGGTGCTCGAGACCGTGGCCCGCGTGGCGGCTCCGCTCGCGCCCCTCGTCACCGAGGAGATCTGGAAGGGCCTCACGGGCGGGCGCAGCGTCCACCTGGAGGACTGGCCCGACGCCTCGACGTTCCCCGCCGACGACGCGCTCGTGGCCGCCATGGACGCGGTCCGCGAGGTCGCCTCGGCCGGGCTGTCGCTCCGGAAGGCCACCGGCCTCCGGGTCCGCCTGCCCCTCTCGACCCTCACCGTGGTGACGCCCGACCCGGCCGCGCTCGAGCCCTACGCGGCGATCCTCCGCGACGAGCTCAACGTCAAGCAGGTCGTGCTCACCGCGCTCAGCGACGAGGCCCTCGGCGGCTACGGCGTGACCCGCCGGCTCACGGTCAACGCGCGCGCCGCCGGTCCCCGCATCGGCAAGCAGGTGCAGCAGGTGATCCCCGCGGCCAAGCGCGGGGACTGGCAGCCGGCGGGCGACCGCGTCGTCGTCGGCGGCGTCGAGCTGCTGCCCGGCGAGTTCACGCTCGAGCTGGCGGTCGCGGACCCCGACGCCGCCATCGGGTTCGTCGGCGACGGCGGCTTCGTGCTGCTCGACACCACCACGACGCCCGAGCTCGAGGCCGAGGGCCTGGCGCGCGACGTCGTGCGTGCGGTGCAGCAGGCCCGTCGGGCCGCCGGGCTCGACGTGGGCGACCGCATCGTGACGACGCTCGTCACCGACCCGGCCGCGGCCGCGGCCGTCGGGGCGCACCGCGCCCTCATCGCGGGGGAGACCCTCTCGACCGACCTGGTCGTCGAGGTCGTCGACGTCGTCCCCCCGGGGGACGACCGCACGCCGGTGGGAGCCGGCTCGGCAGTGAAGGTGCAGGTGCAGCTCGGTGAGTGACCACGACCAGCAGGAGGCGCGCGACGCCGAGGGGGCGCGTCGCGTCCTCGACGAGCTCCTCGCCCGAGTCGGCGAGCAGGCCCCGCGCCCGAGGCTCGAGCCCACCCGCCGGGCCGTCGAGCTGCTCGGCGACCCCCAGCGCGCGTACCCGGTCGTGCACGTGACCGGCACGAACGGCAAGACCTCCACGAGCCGGATGATCGAGAGCCTGCTGCGGGCCCACGGGCTCCGCACGGGCCTGCTCACGAGCCCGCACCTCGTGCGGATCAACGAGCGCATCGTGGTCGACGGCGAACCGATCTCGGACGCCGACCTCGTGGCGAACTGGGACGACGTGCAGCCGTACCTGCGCATGGTCGACGTCGAGCTCGAGGCCGCGGGCGAGCCCGCGCTCACGTTCTTCGAGGCGCTCACCGCCCTGGCCTTCGCCTCGTTCGCCGACGCCCCCGTCGACGTCGTCGTGCTCGAGGTGGGCATGGGCGGCGAGTGGGACAGCACGAACGTCGCCGACGGACAGGTCGCGGTGATCACGCCCGTCGCGCTCGACCACCAGGACCGCCTGGGCGACACGATCGCCGAGATCGCCCGCACGAAGTCGGGCATCGTCAAGCCGGACGCCTCCGTGGTCTCCGCCGTGCAGGTGCCGGAGGCCCTGGCCGAGCTCCGGCGGGCCGCCGAGCTCACCGAGTCCACGCTGGTCGTCGAGGACGAGGCGTTCGGCGTGCTCTCGTCGACGGTCGCGGTCGGCGGCCAGCTCGTGAGCCTGCGCGGGATCGCCGGGCGCTACGACGACCTCCTGCTGCCCTTCTTCGGGCGCCACCAGGCGCAGAACGCGGCGGTCGCGGTCGCGGCCGTCGAGTCGTTCATCGGCGGCGGCTCGCAGCCGCTCGACCCCGAGCTCGTCGCCGACGGACTGGCGGCCGCCACCTCGCCGGGTCGGCTCCAGATCGTCGCGAACGAGCCGACGATCCTCGTCGACGCCGCGCACAACCCGCACGGCGCCCGATCGCTCGCCGCGGCCCTCGACGAGTACTTCTCGTTCGGGCAGGTCGTCGCGGTGCTGGGCGTCGTCGAGGGCAAGGACGCCGCGGGCATCGTCCGGGCCCTCGCCGGGTCCGTGCGCCAGTTCGTCGTGACGGCGTCCGACTCCGAGCGCGCACTGGCCCCCGACGACCTGGCCGCGGTCGCGGTGGGCGTCGTCGGCGCGGACCGCGTCGTCGTCGAGACCGACCTGCGCGCCGCCCTGGCGACCGCGCGGGACCTCGCCGAGGAGACCGAGGGCGACGAGCCGGGCGGCGTCGTCGTCACCGGCTCGATCACCCTCGTCGGCGACGTCCTCGCCCTGGCCGAGGGCGACGGAGGACTGGCGTGACCGCCGCGGCTCCCCGTCAGCGCCGGCCCCGGCGGGAGCGCGGCGCCGCCGAGAGCCTCCTGTCGATCGTGCTCGTGCTCGAGGCGATCTCGCTCTTCTTCGTCGTGCTCGTCGTCTTCGGGCGCCAGCTGCTGCCCGCGGGCGTCGCCTGGGGCGGCGGCGTCGCCGCGATCGTCGTCGTGCTGCTCGTCTCGCGCGTCACCCGGTACCGCTGGGGCGTGCTGCTCGGCTGGCTCGTGCAGCTGGGGCTCGTGGCCCTGGGCGTCCTCGACCCCGTCATGTTCGCCGTCGCGGCGGTGTTCGTCTCGCTCTGGACCTTCTGCCTGGTCAAGGGCACCCAGCTGGACCGCACCAACGCGGCCCGGCGGCGTGCCCTCGCCGAGGCGGAGGCCGAGGCCGGCGAGCCCGACGCCCCCTGACCCGACCCGACCCGACCCGACCCCGACCGTCCCACCCCCGATCCCGGCCGACCCGGCCGGACACCGAAGGAGAACCCCGTGCCGGACATCGAAGAGACCCTCGTCCTCGTCAAGCCCGACGGCGTCGCCCGCGGCCTCACCGGCGAGATCCTGCGCCGCATCGAGGCCAAGGGCTACTCGCTCGTCGACCTGCGCATGCTCGAGGCCGACCGCGACCTGCTCGCCGCCCACTACGAGGAGCACGTCGGCAAGCCGTTCTACGAGCCCCTCGTCGAGTTCATGCTGAGCGGGCAGATCGTCGCGATCCGCGTGGCCGGCAACGGCGTCGTCGCCGGCTTCCGCTCGCTCGCGGGCACCACGGACCCCACGACGGCCGCACCGGGCACCATCCGCGGCGACCTCGGTCGGGACTGGGGCCTCCGGGTGCAGCAGAACCTCGTGCACGGCAGCGACTCGCCCGAGTCGGCCGCGCGCGAGCTCGCCCTCTGGTTCTGAGCCGCCGCCCCCACGGGCAGCACGAGGCCCGCACGTCGTCCTGACGTGCGGGCCTCGTGCTGCGTGCCGGGGCGGGTCGCCCCGCGGGCTCAGCCGGCCTCGGTGGCGGGGACCTCGACGCCCGAGACCTGCTCCACGAACGCCGCGAAGGCCGCGGGGTCGTCGATCGCGCCCTGGTACTGCTGGCCGTCGACGAGGACGGTCGGCGTGCCGGTCACGGCGGGCAGGTCGGTGCCCGGCAGGGGGCCGTCGAGCGCCCGCGTGGTGGCGTCGGCCACCCAGTCCTCGTGCTCGCCGTCACGGATGCAGGACTCCACGGCCTCGTCGGTCACGCCGGCCCCCTGGACCAGCTCCACGAGCTGGTCGTCGGTGAGGCCGCTCGTGCCCTCCTCGGGCTGCTGCGCGTAGAGGGCCGTGTTGACGTCGAGGAAGGCGTCGGGGTCGTGCTCGGCGACGCAGGCCGCCGCGTTCGCCGCACGGGTCGCGTAGCGGGTGCCCTGCGAGAGGCGGTCGAGGATCGAGATCGGGTGGAGCTCGAGCGTGGCCGAGCCGCTGCTCACGAGCGCCTCGAGCTGGTCCGCGTTGGCGGTGTCGAAGGCACCGCACACGGGGCAGAGGAAGTCCTCGTAGACGACGATGTGGGCGGTGCCGTCATCGTCGGCCTGGGTGGCCGTGGGGGTGCCGCCCGCGGGGATGGCGTCGGTGCGCACGGCCTCGACGCCCTGGGCGCCGTCGGACTGCAGCACGATGCCGTCGCTGGCCATGTTCTCGGGGCCGGGGCCCGCGGGCTTCGCGACCTGCACGACGACGAGGACCACGACGGCGATCACCGCCAGGACGCCGAGGGCGAGGCCGCCCTGCAGCAGCCACTTCTTGCGGCGCGTGCGGCGGGCCTCGGCCTCGCGGGCGAGCCGGGCCTTCTCTCGGGCGGCGTCGCGGCGTTCGCGCTTCGAGGGGGCGGGGTCGGCGGGTGGCGTCATGGGTCCTCGCTGGCTGGGTGGACGGATCGACCGATCATCGCGGACCCGGCCAAGAGTTCCCTGGCAGGGCCCGGTGCGCGTCAGCCGAGCAGGGTCGGCAGGAGCCGCGGGAACTGCAGGAGGATCAGCGTCGCGACGACGAGGAGGTTCGCCACCGGCAGCACCCACGAGAAGGGCAGGAAGGCCGTCGCGGCACGCCTCAGCCGCGCGCTGCGCGTCGTGAGCCCGCGGGCCAGCATCCAGGTCGTGCCCACCCAGAAGAGCGGGATGGTGACGAGCCAGACGAGCATGCACCAGGGGCAGAGCGCCCCGATGACGTAGACGGCCTGCGTGAAGAGCCAGGTGACGAAGGCCCACGCGAGGAACAGCCCGACGTCGAAGGCCACCCAGAACCACCGGGCGAAGCGCGCCCCGGCGAGCAGGGCGAGCGCCACGACGACCGGTGCGACGAAGGCGGCCACGCCGATGACGGGGTTGGGGAACCCGAAGAGCGAGGCCTGCCAGCTCTGCATCACGGGCGAGCAGCCCAGGAACGGGTTGACGTCACAGCCCAGCGCCTGCTCGGGGTGCTCGAGCAGGCGGAACTTGTCGACGACCAGGGCGAACGAGCCGACGAAGCCGACGACGCCCGCCACGAGCAGCAGCACGGCGGCGACCACGGGACGGGGCCCCGGGGCCGGGTGCGGGGAAGTCTGCGGGACCGTCACGGCCGCCATCTTCGCACGGGCCTGCTCACCCCTCGCTGCTGGTCGTGCCAAGATGGGGGGAAGCCGCGGGGTGCAGATCCCGTGGACCGGACTTTCCGGGCCGTGCTCGCTCCTCCCGCAGCTCCGTGCAGACGGGCTCCAGGGGGAGCGGAGCGAGTACCGGGCCACGAGCGCAGGCGCCCGTGCGGATGGCCAGCTCCGCTGACGATGACGAGACGACGCGCGCCGTGAGAGGGCGCGGCGACCAGGACCACGGCACCGCCTCGTGGCGGGGCACGGACCGGTCGCGACACGAGAGTTCCCGCCGACGACCCGGTCGCCGGCAGGGTTGAGGAGCACCACCAGTGGTGGAGAACGACACGCACGACGACGGTCCCGACGCCGTCCGCCCCAAGCGGCGGAGAGGGTTGTTCGCCGGACTGCTCGCCCGCCAGGCCGCCCCGGCCCGGCGCACGACGAGCACCGACGACCCCGCGACGATCGAGACGCACCGACAGGACGACGCCCAGGAGGCATCACCCGTGACCAACGAGACCGAGGTCGCGGCCGAGGCCACGACCAGCACCGACCAGACCACGTCCGAGCCCGCGACGACCGACGCCGTCGCCCCCGAGCAGGGGCACGAGCAGCAGGCCGACGGCCAGCAGCGCCCCGACGAGCAGGGCGCCGCCGACGGCGGGCACCCCGCCGCCGCGGACGAGCCCGAGGCGCCCGCCTCGCCGATCCCGGCGAACCTCACGACCACGTCGCTGATCTTCCACGCGCCGCAGTTCGACCTGCTGCCGCCCCTGCCGGGTCGACGGCGCGACGAGGTCGACGACGCGTGGGACGACGACGACGAGGACGACGAGGACGGCCCCTCGCGCCCGTCGTCGCGCCGCCGCACCCGCAGCCGCTCCGGCGACCGTCGGGACGACCGCTCGGGCGGTCGGGACGACCGCTCGGGCGACCGCCGCGACGACCGGGACGACCGCCAGGGGCGGGAGCGCCCGCAGCGCCAGGTCGAGCTCATCACCGAGCCCCAGCGCGTCAAGGGCTCCACCCGGCTCGAGGCCAAGAAGCAGCGCCGCCGGGACGGCCGCGACGCGGGTCGCCGTCGTCCGGTGATCACCGAGGCCGAGTTCCTCGCCCGCCGCGAGAGCGTCGACCGCAAGATGATCGTGCGCTCCTCCGGCGACCGCATCCAGATCGGCGTCATGGAGGACGGCACGCTCGCCGAGCACTACGTCGCCGAGTCGAAGAACGTCTCGCTCATCGGCAACGTCTACCTCGGCCGCGTGCAGAACGTCCTGCCGAGCATGGAGGCGGCGTTCGTCGACATCGGACGCGGCCGCAACGCCGTCCTGTACTCGGGCGAGGTCGACTGGGACGCCGTCGAGCACGGCAACCAGCCCCGCCGGATCGAGCTGGCCCTCAAGCCCGGCGACCGCGTGCTCGTCCAGGTCTCGAAGGACCCCGTGGGCCACAAGGGCGCCCGCCTCACGAGCCAGATCTCCCTGCCCGGCCGCTACCTCGTCTACGTGCCCAACGGGTCGATGAACGGCATCAGCCGCAAGCTGCCCGACACGGAGCGCGCGCGCCTCAAGAAGATCCTCAAGGAGGCCCTTCCCGAGAACACGGGCGTCATCGTGCGCACGGCCGCCGAGGGCGCGACGGAGGAGCAGCTCACGCTCGACGTGCAGCGGCTGCTGGCCCAGTGGGCCGACATCAGCGCCAAGGTCGAGAAGGGCGTGGCCCCGGCCCTCCTGCACTCGGAGCCCGACCTGCTCATCAAGATCGTGCGCGACGTCTTCAACGAGGACTTCCACGAGCTCGTCATCGACGGCGACGAGGCCTACGACACCCTGCAGTCGTACCTCTCCGCGGTCGCCCCCGACCTGCTCGACCGCGTGAAGCGCTACGAGGGCGAGCGCGACGCGTTCGACGAGCACCGCCTCAACGAGCAGATCGAGAAGGCCCTCGACCGCAAGGTCTGGCTGCCCTCCGGCGGCTCGCTCGTCATCGACCGCACCGAGGCGATGACCGTCGTCGACGTCAACACGGGCAAGTTCGTCGGCTCGGGGGGCAACCTCGAGGAGACGGTGACCAAGAACAACCTCGAGGCCGCCGAGGAGATCGTCCGCCAGCTGCGCCTGCGCGACATCGGCGGCATCATCGTCGTCGACTTCATCGACATGGTCCTCGAGTCCAACCGCGACCTCGTGCTGCGCCGACTCGTCGAGTGCCTGAGCCGAGACCGGACCAAGCACCAGGTCGCCGAGGTCACCTCGCTGGGGCTCGTCCAGATGACGCGCAAGAAGCTGGGCCTCGGCCTGGCCGAGTCGGTCACCGACACGGCGGGCGCCGAGCAGAAGCAGGAGCAGCAGCCCCGACGGGGCGGCCAGCAGCAGCAGGAGCCCCGGCGCCGCGGCAAGGGCGCCCAGGGCGCCCCGGTCGGGCAGTCCGCCTCGGGGCGGGCCGGCTCGGCTGCGACGACGCCGACGCACGCCATCACGGACGACGTGAAGAACGCGCTCTCCCGCATCGCGGCGAGCACGATCTCCGCGACGGACGACGCGACGCGTCCGGCGCAGGCCGCGTCCGAGGCCGCCGCCGCGGTCGAGGCCGCCATCGACGCCGCGGCCGCCGAGGCGGCCGCGCGCCTCGGGGCGGGCTCGGCGTCCGCCGACGAGGCCGCTCCCGCGGCCGACGAGCCCGGTGCCGTCGACGAGGGCGAGGGCCGTCGCCCGCGCTCGGGCCGACGTGGCCGCCGTGGCCGCGGCGCCGCGCGCGACGACGAGGGCACGACCGACGCGCCGACCTCGCCGAGCAGCGCGCCGGAGGCCCCGGCCGAGCAGGCGCGTCCGGAGGTCGCCGCGCAGCCGGTCGCCACCGAGACGGTCGCCGCCCAGCCGGTCGCCACCGAGCCCGTCGCCGCCTCGCCGGTCGCGGCGGAGCCGGAGCGCCCGCGCCGTGGTGAGCGACGCCGGGCCACGTCGGCGGGCACCACGCCCGACGCGACGGTCGCGATCCTCGACCTGCCCGTCGCGGCCACGACCCGCGAGCCGCGCCGGATCTCGCCCGACGCCGAGCAGCTGCTCGACTCCGTGCTCGGTGCGCTGCCCGAGCCGGCCCAGCCGGGCCAGGGCCGGTCGCGCTCCCGTCGGGCCTCGAGCGCCGGCACGGCGGCCGCGCCGGCCGCCGCCGCGCCGACGCAGGACTCCTCCGACGGGGGACCGTTCATCCTGGGCGTGGGGGTCAGCTCCGACGACCTGTAGGTCGTCTAGGGTGTCTGCGTGCCCCCCGCAGACCGCTCCCAGCGCCGCCTCCGGTCGTCGATCGGGGCGGCGCTGGCGCGTGGCGGGCGCGTCGCGCCGCTGCGCGACCGGGCCCTCTTCGCCGCCACCGCGCTCGTGGTGCTGCTCGTCGTGCAGTTCGCGCTGGGGCTGACCTCCTTGCTCAGCGCGGCCGTCACGTTCACCGCGGTGCCCTTCCCGAGCGGCTTCCCGGCGACGCCCGTCGGGCAGTTCCTGGGCACCTTCCTGCTCTACCCGTGGCCCTTCTACGTCGCCTCGGCGGTCGTGCTCGTCCTCGTGCGCCCCGCATCGAGCGGGCAGGAGCTCCCGGTGGTGCTCGTGCGCGGAGCCCTCGCGGGCGCCGTCGGCACGGCGGCGCTCGTCGTGGTGGGCGCCGTGCCCGGCACCCTGCTGTCGCTCGAGGGCGGCACCTGGGCGAACCTGGCCCTCTACCTCACGAGCATCCCGCTCAGCCGCGGCCTCGGCCTCACCGCGGTGCTGCTCGTCGGCTGCGTCCTGGCCTGGCTCTGGCTGCGAGAGCCCGGCGCCTCCGCCGAGGGAGCGAGCGCGAGCACCGCCGACGTCGAGGCCGACGAGGCGGCCCCGTCCGCCGTGGACGGCACCGACGCCTCCTGGCCGGAGGCGGACGGGCAGGAGGCCGCGGTCCGGTCGTCCGCGACCGGAGCCGGCGCACGACGGGCCCCGGAGCAGACCGTCGCCCCCGCGGCGGCGCCCACGCCCGTGCCGCGTCGCGCGCCGCGCCCGGACCCGGGCGACCACTCGCGGTACGCGCCGCCGGAGGACCGGTGAGCACGAGCGCGCCCGAGCGCGCCGCTCCCGCGGGCCCCGGGCACGACGGCGACCACCAGCACGGGCGCCGGCGCACGTCGACCGGCCTGCTCGTCGCCGGCGGCGTCGTGCTCGTCGTCCTGCTCGCGCTCCGGGCGGTCACCGCCGGGGTCGGGCCGGGACTCCTGCCGCCCGTCCTGCAGGACTTCGTCACCCTCACGATCAGCGTCATCGTCGAGTCGATGCCGTTCGTGCTGCTCGGCATCGTGCTCTCGATCGTCGTGCAGGTCTGGCTGCCCCAGGCCTTCTTCGAGTCGTGGCTGCCCCGGCGCCCCGTGCTGCGCCGGGCCGTGATCTCGTTCCTCGGCATGTTCCTGCCGGTCTGCGAGTGCGGCAACGTGCCGCTCGCGCGCGGGCTCGTGCTCAAGGGCTTCACGGTGCCCGAGTCGATGACGTTCCTGCTCGCGGCCCCGATCCTCAACCCGATCACGATCATCACGACGCACGCGGCCTTCGGCTGGGACTCGGGGATCCTCGTCGCGCGGCTCGTGGGCGGCTTCGCCATCGCGAACCTCGTGGGCTGGCTCTTCAGCCGGCACCCTCGCCCCGACGAGCTGCTCACGGGCGCCTTCGCCGCCGAGTGCGCGGTCGTCGACCACGAGCACCGGGCGGGTCGACGCGTCGAGAGCGTCGACCTGTTCCGCCGGGAGATGGCGACGATGATGCCCGCGCTGTTCCTCGGCGCCGCGATCGCGGGCGCCGTGCAGACGCTCGTGCCGCGGTCCGTGCTCGTCGCGCTCGGCAGCAACCCGGTGTGGAGCGTGCTGGCCATGATGCTCCTGGCCTTCGTCATCTCGATCTGCTCGAACGTGGACGCCTTCTTCGTGCTCCCGTTCGCGAGCACCTTCCTGCCCGGCGGCATCGCCGCCTTCCTCGTCTTCGGGCCGATCATCGACGTCAAGATGCTCGCGCTGCTGCGGACGACCTACCGGCCGAGGGTGCTGGCCCAGATCACGCTCGTCGTCGCCCTGACGAGCGCCGCGATCGGACTGGTGGTGAACTTCCTTGCGTGACGTCCTCCTCGCCCGCTGGCAGGGCGTGCTCCTGACGCTCGTCGTCGGGGCCTCGACCCTGTGGCTCGCCGGCACCGGCCAGCTGGTCCTCTACATCCACCCGCGCTACGTCGTCTTCACGGTGGTCATGACGATCATCGGCGTCGTGCTGTCGCTCGCGGTCCTGCTCTGGGCGCCCCGTGCCGACGACCCCGACGACCACGACCACGCCGACGAGACCTGGCCCGTCGAGCAGCGGGGGCGCGTCCGGCGCAGGAGGCCCGGGCGGGCCGGCCCGGTCCTCCGGCGCTCGCTGCTCACGGCCGGCACGCTCGTGGTGACGGCGTTGGCGGTGGCCATCGTCGTGCTGCCGCCGGCGACGCTGACGAGTGCGACGGCGACCACCCGCGACGTCAACTCGTCGACCGCCGCCCTCGAGGGCACGAGCGTCGAGGAGGCCAACGCCGCCGGCTCGTCGGCGTACGCGTCGTTCTCCGTGCTCGACTGGGCGGGGCTGCTGCGCCAGACCAGCGACGTCGCGTTCTACACCGGCAAGCAGGCCGACGTGACCGGCATCGTCACGGCCTCCGGCGACGACCCCGACGTCTTCTACCTCACCCGCTTCGTCGTCACCTGCTGCGCCGTCGACGCGCAGCCGGTCGGCGTCCCCGTGCAGCTGCCCTCCTGGCAGGACGACCTGGCCGTCGACCAGTGGGTGCGCGTCGAGGGCGGGTTCCAGACCAACCGCAGCGCGGCGAGCAGCGACCCGATCGCGCTCGTCCCCGAGACCGTCGAGCAGGTGGACCAGCCGCGTGACCCGTACCTCTACTGACCCCGAGGGCTCCCGCCGGTTCCGCACGGCCCTCGCCGGGGTGGTGGGCGCGCTCGTGCTCGTCTGCGCCGTCTTCGGGGTGCTCACGCACCTGCAGGGGCCCAAGCTCGCGCGCACGGCCGTCGACACGACGGCCGTCGTCGACCGGGCCGGGCAGCAGCTCCGGTTCTTCGCGAACCAGCCCGTCGCCCGGGTCGACGCGTCGCAGGTGACCGTGTCGCCCGCGGCGGACGTCACCGTGACGACCGACGGCGACGTCGTGGCCGTGCAGTTCACGGAGCGGCTGCGCTGGGACGCCACCTACCGCGTCACGATCGAGGGGGTCACGAGCGTCTACCAGCCGGTGGCCTCGACCTTCGAGACGCGCTTCAGCACCGGCACCGCCGAGGCCTGGCGGCTCGTGCGCGGCGCCGACGGTGCGGACGACGTCCTCGAGCGGGCGCCCCTGCACGGCGGCGAGCGGCGGCAGGCGTGGAGCGCACCGGGCATCCAGGCCTACGAGCCGTTCGACACCGCGGTCGCCGTCGTCACCGACGACGGCACGCGCTCGACGCTCTCGCTCGTGGCCGACGACGGCGCCGCGGTCGAGACCCTGCCGCTGCCGGGCGTGGGGCGCATCACGGCCTTCGACTCCGACCGGGCGACGACGACCCTCGCGTTCTCGTTCCGTGAGGAGGGCAGCGACGTCGACGTCCTCTGGTCGCTGCCGCTGCAGGGGGCGCGGCAGCCCGTCCTCGTGCCCTCGCTCACCGGGGGGCCGATCGAGGTGGCCGAGTGGCGCACCGTCCCCGGGCGCGACGCCCTCGTGGTGCGCGACGACGAGGACCAGGTCACCGTGGTCGACCTCTCCGGCCTCGAGCCGCCCCGCCCCGTCGGCACCTACGTCGCCCTGCAGTCGGTGACGCCCGACGGCGCCTCGCTCGTCGCGGCCACCTCGCTGCAGACCGTGCTCGTCGACCTGGCCTCCGGCCGCGAGGAGCCCGTGCCGTTCGCGGCCGTCGACGGCCGCACGCCCTTCCGCGGCGCGCTCTCGGCGGTCGGCACCGGCGAGTACGTGCAGGAGGTCACCCTCCCGGTGGCGGGAGGGTCCGACTACGAGACGCGGCTGGTGCTCGACGACGGCGACGAGGCCACGACCCTCTACGAGCCGACCGCCTCGGCGACGATCGTGGGGTTCTCGACCTCGCCCAACGGGCAGTACCTCGCGGTCGAGACGGCGGACGCCGCCACGCCCACCGACACGGACGACGTCATCGCGCCCGTGCCCCTGGGCACGACGACCGTCGTGGTCGACGTGGCCAGCGCCGCCGTCGTGGCGAGCTTCACGGGGTCCAGCGTCTCCTGGTGAGCAGCGGCTCCTGGTCGGCGAGGGCCTCCTGGTGGGTGGCCACTCCTGGGGCGAGACGTCAGGAGGGCCGTGAGGGCGCCGCGTCGAGGCCGCGCTTGCGGCGCTGCGAGACGCGGAGCCCGCTGCGCTCGAGCCGGCGGGCCAGCTCGAGGCCGGTGACGGCCACGGCGCCCGCCGCGACCAGGTCGGGCAGGCGGGCCTCCGGCACGTCGTAGTGGTCGTGGTCGAAGGCGCGGCGGGGCACGCCCAGGCGGGCGGCGAAGTCGTGGAGCTCGTCGTACGACGCGTCGCTGACGAGGTGGGCCCAGAGGGTGCCGTGGGCCGGCCAGACCGGGTCGTCGACGAGGATGCTCACGGGCCGATGCTACGCGGGCGGCGCCGTCGTCGCCGTTGACCCCGACAGTGACCGCCGTGTATCCTGTCCCCTTGGCGTGCGCCCTCGGGCTGTGCGCCCCCCACGCTTTCGTCACCACCTCGAGCAAGGAACGCAACCATGGTCTACGCAGTCGTGCGCGCCGGTGGTCGTCAGGAGAAGGTCGAGGTGGGCACCATCGTGACCCTCGACCGCCTGAAGGCCAGCCAGGGCGACAGCATCACCCTCGCCCCCGTCCTGCACGTCGACGGCGACACGGTCACCGCCGACGCCCAGGCGCTGGCGGGCATCACGGTCACCGCCGAGGTCCTCGGCGACCTCCGCGGCCCCAAGATCGTCATCCAGAACTACAAGAACAAGACGGGCTACAAGCGTCGCATGGGCTTCCGTGCCGACCTGACCCGCGTCCAGATCACGTCGATCGCCTGAGGGGCTGACAGCACATGGCACACAAGAAGGGCGCATCGTCCACCCGCAACGGCCGTGACTCCAACGCGCAGCGCCTCGGCGTGAAGCGCTTCGGCGGCCAGGTCGTCCTCGCCGGCGAGATCCTCGTCCGCCAGCGCGGCACCCACTTCCACCCCGGCGTCAACGTCGGACGCGGCGGCGACGACACGCTGTTCGCCCTCGCCCCCGGCGCGGTCCAGTTCGGCACCAAGGGCGGCCGCAAGGTCGTCAACATCGTCGCCGGAGCCTGACGGCCCGTCGCACCGACGTCGCCGCTCAGCGGCGACGCACGCCACGAGTGGACGAGCCCTCCGGCTCGTCCATTCGTGCGTCCAGGCCCTGCCGTGACCGGCAGGGCCTCCGAGAACATCAGTAGGGACACACCATGGCCACCTTCGTCGACCACGTGACGCTCCACCTCCGCGCCGGGAACGGCGGCAACGGCTGCGTGTCGGTGAAGCGCGAGAAGTTCAAGCCGCTCGCGGGGCCCGACGGCGGCAACGGCGGGCACGGCGGCGACATCGTCGTCGTCAGCGACAGCGGCGTCACGACGCTCCTGGGCTTCCACCGCGCGCCGCACCGTTCGAGCGACAACGGCGGCTTCGGCATGGGCGACCACCGGTCCGGCACCAACGGCGAGACGCTCGAGCTGGCCGTCCCGGTCGGCACCGTCCTCAAGTCGGTCGACGGCACCGAGCTCGTCGACATGACCGAGCCCGGCATGCGCTACGTCGTGGCCGAGGGCGGCCTCGGCGGGCTCGGCAACGCGGCGCTGTCGTCGACGAAGCGCAAGGCCCCCGGCTTCGCCCTGCTGGGCACCCCCGGGTGGGCCGGCGACGTCCTCCTCGAGCTCAAGGTCGTGGCCGACGTGGCCCTCGTCGGCTACCCGTCGGCGGGCAAGTCGAGCCTGGTCGCCGCCCTCTCCGCCGCGAAGCCGAAGATCGCCGACTACCCCTTCACGACCCTGCACCCCAACCTCGGCGTCGTCGAGTCGGGCGAGACCCGCTACACGATCGCCGACGTCCCCGGCCTCATCGAGGGCGCCAGCGAGGGCAAGGGCCTCGGGCTGGAGTTCCTCCGTCACGTCGAGCGCTGCTCCGCGCTGCTGCACGTGCTCGACTGCGCGACGCTCGAGCCCGGCCGCGACCCGTTGACCGATCTCGACGTCATCCTCCGCGAGCTCGGGGCGTACCCGGTCCCCGAGGGCCAGGTGCCCCTCCTGGAGCGCCCGCAGCTCGTCGCGCTGAACAAGGTCGACGTGCCCGAGGGCCGCGAGCTGGCCGACTTCGTCACCGCGGAGCTCGAGGGGCGGGGCTACCGCGTCTTCGAGATCTCCGCCGTGAGCCGGGAGGGACTGCGCGAGCTGTCGTTCGCGCTGGCCGAGGTCGTCGAGCAGAGCCGGGCCGAGATCGCGGCCCGCCCGGCACCGCCCCGCCTCGTCATGCGCCCGCGCGCCGTCGACAGGAAGCCCTTCGTCATCAAGGTCGAGGGCGGCACCTACGGCAACGTCTACCGGGTGCTCGGCCAGAAGCCCGAGCGCTGGGTCGTGCAGACCGACTTCAACAACGAGGAGGCCGTGGGCTACCTCGCCGACCGCCTCAACGCGCTCGGCGTCGAGGACGCCCTCTTCAAGGCGGGCGCGGTCGCCGGCTCGACCGTCGTCATCGGCCCGGAGGGCGGCATCGTCTTCGACTGGGAGCCCACCCTCTCGTCGACGGCCGAGCTCATGACGAGCGCGCGCGGCACGGACCCGCGCGTCGGCGGCACCGACCGGCCGACGCGTGGCCAGCGCCGCGAGGAGTACTTCGAGCGCATGGACGCCAAGGCGGAGGCCCGCGCCGAGCTGCAGCGCGAGCGCGCGGCGGGCCTGTGGACCGACGACGAGGGCTTCGTCGTCCGCGAGGGCGACGAGCGGTCGTGACCGAGCGCGCTCGCGTCCCGGTCACCGGCCGCGACGACCTCGCGCGGGCCCGCCGCATCGTCGTGAAGGTCGGCTCGTCGTCGATCTCGGGGGCGAACGTCGACCGCATCGACCCGCTCGTGGACGCCCTCGCGGCCGCGCACGGGCGCGGCGCGCAGGTCGTCCTCGTGTCGTCCGGGGCCATCGCGACGGGCATGCCGCACCTCGGGCTCGCCGCCCGCCCCGACGACCTCCCCACGCAGCAGGCCGCGGCGGCCGTGGGGCAGAACCTGCTCATCTACCGCTACCAGCAGAGCCTCCGCCGCTCGGGCATCGTGGCGGGCCAGGTGCTGCTCAGCGCCGGCGACATGGCCGACCCGACGCACCGCCGGAACGCGCAGCGCGCCATGGAGCGCCTGCTCGACCTGCGCATCCTGCCGATCGTCAACGAGAACGACACGGTCGCGACGCACGAGATCCGCTTCGGCGACAACGACCGCCTGGCGGCCCTCGTCGCCGAGCTGGTCGCGGCCGACGCCCTCGTGCTGCTCAGCGACGTCGACGCCCTCTACACGAGGCCGCCGCACGAGCCGGGCGCCGAGCGCATCGCCGACGTGCCCTTCGGCGACGAGCTCGAGGGCGTGACCTTCGGCGCGGCCGACTCGGCGGGCGTCGGCACCGGGGGAGCGGGCACCAAGGCCGCCGCCGCCCGGCACGCCGCCGCCGCCGGGACCCCCGTCCTCGTCACGGCCGCGGGCCTCGTCGCCGAGGCCCTCGCCGGCGCCCCCGTCGGCACCTTCTTCGCGGCGGACGACGCCCGCGCCCGGGCGACCGGCTGACCTAGACTCTCGGCATGTCGCCCACGGACGCCGTCGCCCCCGCCTTCGTCGAGTCCCTCACCGCCGCGAAGGAGGCCGCCTCGGAGCTGGCCGTGGCGACGACCGCCCAGAAGGACGCCGCCCTGCTCGCCATGGCCGACGCGATCGTCGCCTCCGCCGAGCGCATCGTGGCGGCCAACGCCCTCGACCTCGAGGCCGCGCGCGAGGCGGGCGTCCCGGTCGGCGTCCAGGACCGCCTCCGGCTCGACCTGCCCCGGCTCGAGGCCCTCGCCGCCGCCACGCGCCTCGTCGCCGCCCTCGACGACCCGGTCGGCGGGAGCGTGCGCGGGCGCGTCCTGCCCAACGGCCTCCGCCTCGACCAGGTGCGCGTGCCGCTCGGCGTCGTCGGCGCCATCTACGAGGCGCGCCCCAACGTGACGGTCGACATCGCCGCCCTGGCGCTCAAGAGCGGCAACGCCGCGGTGCTCCGCGGCGGCAGCGCCGCACGGCACGGCAACGCCGTGCTCGTCGAGGTGCTGCAGGAGGCCTTGGTCGCCTCGGGCCTGCCCGCCGCCTCCGTCGTCACCGTCGACGAGCACGGCCGCGACGGTGCCCGGTGGCTCATGCGCGCGAGGGGCCTCGTCGACGTGCTCGTGCCGCGGGGGAGCGCGGACCTCATCCGGACCGTCGTGGAGGAGTCGACCGTCCCCGTCGTCGAGACGGGAGCCGGGGTGGTGCACGTGTTCCTCGACGAGAGCGCGGACGTGCAGATGGCCGTCGACGTGGTCGTGAACTCGAAGGTGCAGCGCCCGAGCGTCTGCAACGCGCTCGAGACGCTGCTCGTGCACGAGGGCGCGGCCGACCGCGTGCTGCCCGCCGTGCTGGCGGCGCTCGGCGCCGAGGGCGTGACGATCCACGGCGACGAGCGCGTGCAGGGCCTGGCCGACGGCGTCGTCCCCGCGACCGACGACGACTGGGCGGCCGAGTACCTCTCGCTCGACCTCGCCGTGCGGGTCGTGCCCGACGTCGACGCCGCGATCGCGCACATCGCCCGCTGGTCGACGCAGCACACGGAGTCGATCGTCACGGGCGACCTGGCCACCGCGGAGCGGTTCCTGGCCCGGGTGGACAGCGCCGTCGTCATGGTCAACGCGTCGACGCGGTTCACGGACGGCGGGGAGTTCGGCTTCGGGGCCGAGGTGGGCATCTCGACGCAGAAGCTCCACGCGCGCGGGCCGATGGGCCTGCCCGAGCTGACCAGCACCAAGTGGATCGTCCGCGGTCGAGGACAGGTGCGTGGCTAGGCGACGGTCGTCCGTCTAGACTGGGGCGGATCGTCACGCTCGGAACAGGAGACACGCATGCTCGACGCACTCGTCACCACGGTGCTCGCCGCACCCGCCCTCGCCGAGGCCGCGGAGCACTCCGAGGGCGGCGTCCCGATCTGGGCGTTCCCCGTCGGCTTCGCCGTCGCCTTCCTCTTCCTCGGCTACGTCGTCTTCAGCTTCCGCGACGTCGCGAACCGTTCGGTCCGCAAGCCCGCCACGCAGCAGCACCACGCCGGCGCGATCGACGAGTACGGTCACCCCGAGCAGCACTGACCCGTGACGGAGCAGACCGCCGTCGTCGCACCCGGCAGGCGCCGGGTGGGCGTGATGGGCGGCACCTTCGACCCGGTGCACCACGGCCACCTCGTGGCCGCGAGCGAGGTCGCCCAGTCGTTCGGCCTCGACGAGGTCGTCTTCGTCCCGACCGGCCAGCCGTACCAGAAGGCGAGCGTCACCGACGCGGAGCACCGCTACCTCATGACCGTCATCGCGACGGCGTCGAACCCGATGTTCACGGTGAGCCGGGTCGACATCGACCGGGCTGGTCCGACCTACACGATCGACACGCTCCGCGACCTGCGCGCGGTCCACCCCGACGCCGAGCTCTTCTTCATCACCGGGGCCGACGCCATCGCGCAGATCCTCGACTGGAAGGACGTCCAGGAGCTCTGGGACCTCGCCCACTTCGTGGCCGTGTCCCGGCCCGGGCACGATCTCTCCGTCAGCGGCCTCCCGGAGAGCGACGTAAGCTTGCTCGAGGTCCCCGCCCTCGCCATCTCGTCCACCGACTGCCGCCGGCGGGTCGGTCGCGACTTCCCGGTCTGGTACCTGGTGCCCGACGGAGTCGTCCAGTACATCTCCAAGCACCACCTGTATCGGAGCCACGCATGAGTTCGTCCGACGGCCAGCCGCCGCTCACCCGACGCCAGGCCCGCGACCTCGAACGGGCCCGCGAGGCGGGTGCGGCGCTGACCGGCGCGCACCCGGTCGTCCCGGCGTCCACGCCGGCCCCGCGTGCCGGGCGTCCGTCGTCGACGCAGCTGCCGAGCTCCACGCAGGCGCCGTCGTCCTCGACCGCCCCTGACCGGTCGGCGCCGCCGGCCTCGATCATCGAGCCCGGCCAGACCCTCAGCCGTCGCCAGCTCCGTGCCCTCCGGGAGGCCCAGGAGGGTGGAGGGGGAGCGCCCGCGCCCCTGCAGCAGCCCGCGCCGGAGCCCCGCCGCGACCTGTCCGAGGCGCTGCAGGGCGTCGACGCGATCATCTCGACGCACGACGGCGCCACCAGCGCACCCCGGGCGACCACGCCCTCCGGCTTCGAGTCGATCCTGCCCCGCGTCGACGAGCGTCGCGACGACCAGGGCGACGACGACGCGCCGGGGCCGCGGCGCACGGCCGTGTCGTCCGCGGCCACGCCCGAGGCGCCTCCTGCCTCGGCCCCGGCCGCGCGCCGGCCGCAGTCGACGCCGCCCCCTACGTCGACGCCGTCGGTCTTCCCCTTCGCCCTCGGCGGCTCACAGCCGGCCGAGGCCGGGGCCGATCCGTCGCCCGCCGACGCCCCCGCGTCGCGGCTCGCGCCCGCCGCCCCCGACGTCGTCCGGGGCTCGACCGACGCGGGAACGCCCGGGTCGCCCGCCGAGGCGCCGGCCGCCCCGGTCTTCACACCGCCCGTCGCGCACTGGTCCGACCAGGGCACCATCGACGACGGCCCCGAGCCCGACACGGCACCCGGCCGCACCGTCGGCACGAACACGGGACAGACGAACGCGCTGATCCTCACCGACCAGCAGGTCGCCGACGTCACGGGCGCGCTCAACGCGACCGGCGAGATCATCATCACCGGCTCCATCGACCTGCCCCGGAGCCTCGCGGCCACGGGGTCGCAGGCCAAGATCGACACCTCCGACATCGACCGGCTCATGGAGCAGGGCGACGCCGAGCAGGCCGAGACCGACGCCCAGCCCGTCCGCGCCAGCCGGGCCATCAGCACCCACACCTCCACGCGGTCCGTCGTGCTCTCGGCAGCCCAGCCGACGAGCAGCAGGCTCCCGCTCATCCTCGGGATCGGCGGCGGCGCCGTCGGCCTCGTCGTCGTGGTCGGCGTCGTCGTCGGCTTCGCCACGGGCCTGTTCGGCTGAGCCGGCCGCCCGCACCCCGACCCACCCCCACCAGAAGGACCCTGTGACCGCCACCCCTCGTGCCCTCGAGCTCCTCCAGATCGCGGCCCGCGCCGCCGACTCCAAGCAGGCCGACGACCTCGTCGCCCTCGACGTCTCCGGACCCCTGCCCCTCACCGACGTGTTCCTGCTCGCCTCGGGCCGCAACGAGCGCAACGTGCTCGCCATCGCCGGCGAGGTCGAGGACGCCCTCATCGAGGCCGGTGCCAAGCCGCTGCGCCGCGAGGGTCGCTCCGAGGGCCGCTGGGTGCTCCTCGACTTCGGCGACCTCGTCGTCCACGTCTTCCACGACGAGGACCGCCAGTACTACTCCCTCGAGCGACTCTGGAGCGACTGCCCCGTGCTGCCGCTCGACGTCGTCGGCGAGTCCGGCGCCGACACGGACACGGCTGCCGCCGGGGCCCCGGCGAGCACCGACGCCTGAGACGCCGTCAGGAGTCGCGGGACCGCGAGTGGTCGTCCGCCCCTCCGAGATGGTGTACGGTAGAGGAGTTGCTTCGGCAGGGTGAAGATCCTGAGGAGCACGACCTGGGTCTGTGGCGCAGCTGGTAGCGCACCTGCATGGCATGCAGGGGGTCAGGGGTTCGAGTCCCCTCAGATCCACCCAGGACAGCAGCACCAGACGAAGGCCCTCCCGCTCGGGAGGGCCTTCGTCGTTCTCCCCGTCGGCCTGGCCGCTCGGGCCCACTCGGCCTCCTGGACGGTCGCTGTGGGGTGGCTGCACGCCCGTGCGCGCGCGGGGGGCGCGGTCCAGCATGGATGTGGACCTGAAGGAGACACCATGAGCGACCCCCGCGACGCCGACCGACCCGCCGACCAGCCCGGCCCCGACCAGGGCGCCGACCCGGTCGCCGCCCCGCGCCCGGCCCCCGCCTACGGCGAGTACGCCCCCGAGGGCTCGGCGCCCCCGCAGTCCGCCCCCGGCGTGCCCCAGGGCGGCCAGGGTTGGCAGGGCGGTCAGGGCGCGCAGGGCGGCCAGGGCGCCCAGGGCGAGCCCTACCGTGGACAGCCCTACGGCGGCGCGCAGCAGGGTGGTCCCCAGGGCGGCGGCCCCGCGGTCCCCCCGGGCGCGGGCGCCTGGGCCGGAGGCTCGTGGCCGCAGACCCTCGCCACCTACGAGAAGTACGAGCAGGCCCAGGCCGCCGTCGACCTCCTCAGCGACCAGGGGTTCCCGGTCGAGGCCGTGTCGATCGTCGGCCACGACATCCGCA
>Ga0265798_10000597_pt1 | contig 59099 bp, 83 predicted proteins | sample P3T30metagenome_FD_192430 | JGI IMG/M metagenome (GOLD analysis project Ga0265798, IMG submission 192430) | Plant litter microbial communities from East Loma Ridge, Irvine, California - P3 T30 | ecosystem: Environmental > Terrestrial > Plant litter > Unclassified | place: USA: California... | reverse complement strand
CCTAGCTGTGCCGCAGCTCAGCTACCCCACCACATATTAACCTCCCGTCCTCATTGCACACCAAAACCAATCACTCAATCAACATGTACCGCCTCGCCACCTCCAAAATCCCCATCGACAATCCCAGCACATCCTCTCCAACCACCACCACCTCCACCACCACCACCGACAAATCTTCCACTCATCTCCCACTGCACCACAACACGCGTCCCGCAACCGCCCCTTCCCGCTGGACCACCTGCACCCAGCGCATCCTCTTCATCGTCGTACTCATACTCATTTCCATCATCTGGTTGCGCATCGATCAGCCGTGGATGTGGTATACCTACGAGCCAAACTTCCTGCAAAGTAACCGATCGACGGATACGGGGCCGTATGTTATATGTCCGACTCCAGCGGCGGGAGTTACACCAGGGCCAGATTGGTGTTGGACGGTTGGGGCGAGGCCGACGGATGGGCGTGAGGGGAAGGTGGGGAGTTAGTAGGGGGTAAGAGGGAGGGAGGTTGGAGGGATTGGATGACTGGATGGACATGAAGACGGAGGTGTTCGGAATTGTTGGCAGTACTGAGTACTGGCCAAGGTTGAAACGATTGTCAGAGGAAGGCGGTTCCAAGTGAACTGTACTTGCAATATAGTATCCGTTCCGGGACATGTATGAGTCGCAGGAGACTGTTGTAGTTCTGATGAGTTACTCTGCCCCCTTTGTCTTTCCCACACAGTACCAGGGTGCTCTGTTTTATTGTGTCAACCTTCAGGACGGTAAGCGCTAAAGGCGTTGGATCGATGAATACAAGCACCTTGGTAGGGAGGTTGGAAGCGCTTGGAATCGCTTCGAGCGTGGATGCATGTCAAGCACAGTCACATGCCAAACCTCTCTCTTCATACTTATTCACCAGTACAATCCGAACTCCGGACATAGAAGCTTTCTGGAATGCACATTATCGATCACAGCGATATTGGTACTCCGGCAATACCATGTTTCGCTGTGTTTGGTGCCAGAGTCCCAGCGCCGTGGATACTCCTTGCACCGATCTCAGTCGCGTGTCGCACAGGAGATTGGACAGCAATGCCTTGTGCGATCGGAACATTGTGGTCGCATCGAGGTGTCGATGGGAATGCAGGCCGGGTGGGTGCATGTACGACGGTGCAGGTGCGGAGCAGAACCTCGATGTGATGGACGTGTACTCTCAACACCATCCGATATCAACGCGATACTCACACGATGCAAAGGTGCTCGTAGTTATTGAAACAACGATTTTGCGTTGAAGGTTGACACAGTTGTAAAGAGTTCGTGAGCATCCTCCAATCGAACACCACTCAAAACGCCCTTACCGGTCGGTCCACGTGGTACACCGCCACAAGCGAACTGCCCTGCATGAGACACGCATCTAGATTTAGCATCCCGTCACAAGTCGATGCGATACGCAAGTGGCAGGCAGCGCGTAGCCACCAGAGACGTGTCACCTGCTGGCGCGGCAAGTTCGGCGACTGCAGGGAAGGGTAGGCGAGTTCGAGTCGGTCAGCTACCGTCGCATCAAAGAAGTGTCACGAACAACAATGTTTCCGTAGACTTGAGATGAAAGGGATATTGGGTTGGTAGAGTTCCGGTCGGCCTTCAAAGAAAGGAACCTGGGACCGTTCCTGGATGTGGCCAGATGCGTGGAATACGATGGAACTCGTTCGGTGTTAGGCGGCGAGAAGCTGCGAACGCATGCCGGCTCGAGTACCTACGCAGTACGGCGCTGGACCAGGTGAGTGCACCATGCATTGTGCCATCGGTCAAGGCGCCGGCAGGCTGCGCTTGCTTCCTTTAAAGAGTTGCGCCCTGCATCTGCTGCGCCTGTCGTCACCTTTACCTAGCCCAACCTCACCTCACCTTTACCCTCGCCCTCATCATCATCCATCCGCCTGCGCTCACTCGGCCCGCCCGCTCGCACCCAGCCTTGTCACCGAACCATCGCGAAGAGCCAACTTAGTCAGAGGATTAGTGTGAATTACGCAGTAGTTGCCTCGCGCATTCATATACCGCTTCTTCTCTCGCTGCTCACACGACACACTCATCCACCTTCGACTGCACTGCATCCTTTATCTCCGCTATCTACACCGCTGCGTCATACATCACCACCACCACCACCTCGCAACTCACAACCACACACGCAACACACGATGCACCGCACACCCAGCTCTTCGAGCCTCAGCTCCAGCGCCTCAGAAACCGAGGACACGATGCAGATCTTCATCAAGACTGTCTCCGGCGACTCCAGTACGTCTCTCCCCATCTTTCGAATATCGGAACCCCATCCCCCACGTCATCACCCATACTAACAACCACTAGCAATACCACTCACCCTTCCCCCCTCAACCTCCATCGCCACCCTCCGCACCCTGCTCGCGCTCCGCACCAACCTCTCCACCCCATCCACTCTCCGCCTCGTGCACGCCGGCAAGCACCTCTCGTCCTCCACATCGACGCTCGAGTCGTACGCCATCGCGCCCAACAGCACGCTGCACATGGCGCTGCCCCTGCGCGGCGGCATGCCGCCCAAGAAGATACGGTGCTCGTTCAAGGAGTGCAAGGACGCGGCGCAGCGCATTGTAGGCGACTGCGGCTTCTGCCAGGGTCACTTCTGTGGGAAGCATCGGCTGCTTGAGGATCACAAGTGTGAGGGACTGGAGGATTGTAAGAAGGAGAGCCATGAGCGGAATGCGGATAAGTTGAATAGTGAGCGGACGGTGGCGATTAAGGGTGTGTAGACGAGGGTGGTGGTCGGATGTCCATGAGAGGGATGTCGCAGGCTTGATAAGTGCAGCTGGGAGGTGCTATTGATGGTGGTTACTTCTTTGATGATGGCTTGTCTGTGGGTGGGGATGTGGTAATGCTTTCATCATTCTTTGCGATGGGATGGGATGGAGCATGGCGTTTCTGTCAAATGGAGGTTTGGTCTTGTGATTGAGTCTTTGGTAGCTAGACTAATGAATCACTATCTACTAGGACCTGCCTGTGTTTGTGTATCGCAAATGTGTAGATGATGAAGAAACAGCACCTACAACTCTCTTTCATATTACCATGCCAATAACTACGCATTTCCTCTGAGCTATAGACAGCATCCGTGAGTGAAGTGGCTAATAAGCAAGGCAACTTTTTGTGCTGTGCAAGTGTCCTGACGTCCCGATATCGATACAATGCATTCTTTTGCCGTACTTATGCACACGTCCTGATGCCCCCTTTCCAGCGATACACAAATAGGTTTTGACGCCCAACGTCGATACGGTGCTTTCTTATGCTGTAACTGTGCATGACCGACATACCTCGTGCTGTCTGTGCCAAACACAATCACGTCCCTCGATGTTCAGCGATTCATATACTACCTTGACAGTCGGCGACCCAGATCCTACTTTGTGCTGTGCTAAATACCACACATCCAGCTCGGATCTCAGCTCATACTGTGCCATATTCCGCGATTCAGATCTCATGTATCTTACAGTCCCGCGAACCAGGTACTGCCTCGTGCGGCGTGAATGCCATGTTGTTGAGAATGTAGCAGGCTGCCTTCTCACGGGTCACACGTTCATTTTGCCACGCGTCGCTTCGGGCCGTTTCAGGGTGACTGGACTGGGCTTGGTACTCGCCTACTTACTCCCATCACGAGGCTCAACAAGAGAGTGTGATTCAGAGACGTTGGGCGCGCGCTTCAACGCCTTGGCCTGGGCTGCTGGGCCTTTGTAGAAATGTGTGTGATTATGAGAGAAGTTCGGCTGAGGCGGAATGATGTCGTTCGTGCGCTCCTGGTAAGTGAGTCAAGACTGTCCCAGGAATTGATAGGGCATCTTGTCTGCAAGGCGAAGTATGGAGAGGTGTCACAGAGGTGTAGCATGCCATAACCTCCGCTCCACTCCTTTCCTCTCCTCTCCTGTCCGCCTAGGATCCCATTGTCTCAAACTCGTGTTTCTCAAACCTTACGCGTGAGTTCCGTCTGGGCATCTTGACTGCTGGCGACGTGCGCACCTTGCAGTTCCGCTCCTCTCCGCGCATGCCATTCCAAGCGAGCGATGGTTGACGTTTCTTTTCGCCTAACTTAGCTATGTATGGACGGAACATGCTCTGCTTTCGGTGATTCGAGACAAGGATGAGTCGATAGCGGGCGTGGCGTGGAGGAGATTCCGCTCCTGTCCGCTTCACAAACTGTATTGGGAGACTGTGTCGTGTCAAGGAACAAGTTCGTAGCCGTGCGTGCCGGGCTCTGTCCCTCGTGTGCACGATTGCTTTTCCTGACTAGTGTTGAGTGTTTAGGTACGCGGGTCGTTTGGGCATACATTCGCGGAGTCGGGCTGGAGTGTCGCAGACTCGTCAAAGCAAGGCAAGAAAGCCACAATCCTCATGATACAATCAGGGACGGGTAGATATTCCGCTCCGCCAGCATCCAGTACAAGAGCGCATCGCGCTGTGTAGGGAGCGGATGCACGAGCGGCAGGAGTGGCCTGATCGTGACTAACGAAAACCTCAGACGGGACAGATGATGCAGTGGCGTTTTCCGCTCCGCTCGTATTTGCTTATCTGCACGACGATCCCTTGGAAGTTGCTTGAGCTGCTGGGGAGATGTGTCGGAGGGATAATGATGTGCTGATAAGACAAGGGAGGGAAATGGGATGTTTGGAATGCTGGAAGGCTGACTATGGTGGTGTGCCAGCTTGATGTTTTGCCAAGCGTGCGTGCTGCGTCATTGCGCTACCTGCTACACTGATAAGCTGTCAAGCGCATGTCATCATTTCAGATGTTGGTACACCTCTTGTTCGGTCGCGAGAGAGGCCGAGGAGTTTATTGTTCCCGAGCACTTGGTTGTTGAGACTTCAGGCGTTCAAAAAGGCGTTGGCCTTTTCTGTTCAAGAAGAAGCACAACCTGGTCATGAAGTGTGTGCTGTCAGCTGCCTGCGCGAAGTCCTTAGACAGTGCCGAGGCAAGAGAGATTGGTGTTTCCTAGACAGTGTTCGCATTGGTTTTGTGCGCACAGCAGACCCATGGCGCTCTCATGTTACTACTTTGTACACGAGACGCTACCACGACAAAGAAAGGGGCATACTCGCTGTCATGAATCGCTCAGCCTTGGTGCTGGGACTCGGTGCTTCAAGTAGGTGGCGTAGAAACACGATGATGCAGACAAAATGTAACAGAGCCACAAAACGATGATATCGGAAGCAGTGCGATACAGGCCTGCCCATGGGGCTGTCCACGAAGCTACTCCACGCTTATGGGGAGTTAGCGGGTCGCCTTACGACGTGCCTGACGTAGTGACATCCGGTCAACACATCTCTCATGCGCTGTGTTCCAGAAAACGCCTTCATGCCGTCATGCCGTCATGTTTTGGAGTCGTCGAATTGACCGCTTGCGTGGCAGCTCATCCTTGACCTGTAGTGGAGGTCGTTGCGATCTGAGTAGTAGCGACGATGCAAGATACGCTTGTAACACGTTGTACCGCGGCCGTCTTCAGCGTTTCTGTGGAGCATGATCTGCGTTTGTAGGGTGAAGTCGGGTCCAGATCAAGTTCCAGAGTCCAGACACCTTCCCTCGTCTCGAAGAATCATATTCGATCCCGATTTGGTCGTTGCTTGGGTGCAAGTTTCCTATCCTGGACCCGCGGTTGATCTCCGGAAGGGACGATCAGCTTGGCACACTCTGATGCAAAACTGTCGATCTTTTGGTTTCTCAGACGCCGAACTTTGGTTTGCGCTGCCTCCCGCACCTTACCAGAGACCGTACCAGTCGAGGCTAAGGGCCTGGTGCAACGATCTCAGCCAGTCAACGGACATGTACGCATACCGGAGAGCTGAACGGCCATCGCAAAGACCTCAGAGAGCTTTTCAACACGCGGCGCCTTGTAAAGTTGAGGCTCCTCCCGTGGCATGACGAACGGATGCATGTCCTTCGCCCCTTTCTTGCGGCTCGAAAAAGCAAGTCAAGACTCAAGCCAGAGGGATGGCGTGGGGCAATACCTCTCTCGCCAAGAAATGCCTGTCGATCACTCGGCGCCAGCTCAAACGAACACAAGCAATTGAGGCTGTGTCAAGATAACGAAGCACCAGATCCTAGCGCGCGTGGGCTCCATGGCGATCCCGTTACGACGCTGAACTTGGCGTAAAGTGAGGTGACTGACAACTCGTTTGGCCTGACTCACTGAGATCATACGCACACGCTCAGCAAACGCAGTGTTGGAGTGTCTACCAACGAGATCATCCTACATGCAGAATCTCCCTATGTTTCAGAACAAACCGATTGTGGTCACGGGTAAGTTTGTGCATTCTCAACGTCGACTCGCGGTGGAGCCCGCCAAGCCGGAATGTAGGTCAATGTACATCCCCCTCTTGGCTCGTGGTACATACCGGCCCAATTGCCAGCTTTCATATGACGCCTCCGCTGAGATGACGCCAAGTGGATGGCCCGCTCCGCTTCAACTTGGGCACCCTTGGAAGCCACAGGCCCGGCAGAAGGAAGTAAGTGCCGAATAACTTCACGTCTGTGAAACGGGGCTTTCTTGGTCCGCCTATTAGTGCTCAGCATGGAGGCACACTCACATATCTGGTGGGAAGCTACATACGCTACGTACGTGCGATGAGGCCTCGTCCACTCTACTGTGGTAACGCACATAACGGTGGCTTTGCAAGCACAACGAGTACGGATATGGCTCCACCGGGCGAGCCGGTAATCGAAGGGCCTTTTATTCATTGTAACACCGTCAAGGAAGCACTTCTCTAAGATGAGGGACCCATGGAGAATAAATCAACGCTAATTGCGCCGGACCAAAGTTATCATTCCGCGTTCACTAGCCTTGGGCTGCATGTGGTAAAGCGAGCCCCTAAACTCAACGACTACCAGACCCTGAGGCGGGCGGAGTCAAGGCTTCCGCATAGATTATGGGCCACTTTCTTGGCCTTCCTTGGGACTGTTTCCTTGCGTTGCTTGTGTGCCACAGGCCTCTATTTCCCATTGCACAGTGGGTTTTGCTACCACGTCACCATGGTCAAGACACTAAAAGCCGGCCGCACGGGGGTTACGCGCGTGCTTGGGCGGAAGTGGAGCACTATCTATCAGTCAGTCTTTTTAGTACGTACCCCAGATCCAACCACTTGAGTACCGGAGTACTTATACTGGTCCGTCCGCTGTTTGGTGGCCCATCGCATAGTCGAACTTTCCCAGCAGTGCATCCAATCGAACGCGCCCCCTTCAACACGAGCACAGTGTTGAGCACGTTCACACCTTCCGAACGTCACCGCCTTCCGTTATCGTTGGATCGCCATCTCCTACTTCACCCCGTCTCGCCCACGTGCAAACGGCAAAAATAAGGAATTCACCTTCACCATGGCGCGATCAATCGATTTGGAGAGCCGAAAAGGCAGTGAAGGTACCCTACCTCTCTCCAACGCTCCCACCGAAACCACTCCCGAACACGACACCTCATCTCGCGGATCACTCAACTCGATGGACGAACCTGACTGGCCTACCTCATGGAGAGCCTATGCCTGCCTCTTAGGCTGCTTCTTTCTCATGTTCAACTCCTGGGGTCTCGTAAACGCCTACGGCACCTGGTCGTCCTACTACATCGGCAACTCACTCCAAACAACAGGTCAGCTACAGTTGAATCTCATCGGCTCGACACAGTCTTTCCTGGTTCTCATTCTCTCGAACCCGGTCGGTAGACTGCTAGATGCCGGCTACGCACGTTGCGTGATTGCTTTTGGCTCGATCTTAACACCCTTGGGATTGTTCTTACTCTCAGTCGTACATCCCAAGGACATCAACGGCACGGCCAACTTTGGCACGATCTGGGCCGTACAGGGCCTTGTCGTCGGGTTGGGTATGGCACCGTTCTTCGTGTCCAGCTCTCAAGGTTAGTCTCAGATCTTTTGCACACAATAGCAGCGAGCTCACATTAAATAGTCGCATCCACGTGGTTTCCCAAGCGCCGAGGTCTTGCTGTCGGATACGTTGCATGCGGTGCTAGCATCGCAGGTGTGATCTACCCGACCATGCTTCGCTACTTGATCGAGCAGCTCAACTTCGTCAAAGCCGTTCGATGCGTTGCAGGCCTGACTGCCGTCACCTGCTTGTACTCGTTCATTTTTGCGACACCAAATCCAGCTCACCTCCCTCACAAGCCGGACGGTGGTTGGCTATCAAAGCGCACCTGGTTCGACACTGACGTCAAGGACAACAAGGCGTTCTGGTGGTTCACCGCTGCAGTAGCCTTCATGTTCTTTGGCTTCTATCCGGTGTTCTTCAATGTCGAAGAGGTAAGCACTGTCACTGCTGCTGGTGTTCTTTAGCTAATACCCTCTTAGTGGGCAGCAATTCACGGTTACGGCACACGACAAAGGGCCGGAGAAGCAGCACCCCCTGCTGGTTATGGAAATGCAATCGAGACTTTTTGGCTCCTCACAATCATGAACGGCGCCTCGACCGTTGGACGCTTGCTGCTTGCCCACTTTTCTGACCTAGTTGGAGCTCTCAACATGCATGCAACAGCACAGATCATCTGCACTCTGCTTCTCCTTGTCTTCTGGCCACTTGCTGGCTCCGAGTCCGCCGCTATCGGATTTTGCGTTGTCTTCGGTCTCTTCTCCGGCACCGTCATTGGCTGCCCACCAGCCTCGATCGCGAACATTCTCAACTGCACGTACACTACAACAGAAACGGCGCCATTTGCGAAGAAAAAGCTCGGCCATTGGACCGGCATGATGTACAGCTTTGCTGCCATTCCAGCTCTCGCAGGCCCAGTGATCGCCGGCCACCTCATCTCGAAGTACAACGACAACTACATCACCCTCCAGATGTGGTCAGGCTTCTGCCTCTTCTTGTCGTTCATCTGCATGGTACTGGCCCGCTGGTACCTACCCTGCGAGGACGGCGAGATGGTGCGCGTCAAGCTCGCTCGCATGACTGGCCGTCACGCCAAGTCCAACCGCGAGAGTGGCGACCAGAGTGACGTTGGCTCACCCGAGCGTCTCTCCCAAGCACCTACCCGTACAACCAGCGAGATGCCATCGCGGCAGATCTCGAACGAGAAGATCAACAACCAGCCTGAGCGCATGGTCTGAAGAGCTTTCTGCTGTCTTTCATCTAGCGTATACCCTTATCGGCGGCATTGGGCGCACATGGCGTTTATTAGACGCTGCGACCTAGTGCAGGCAAAGTCTTTCACATTGTCCTTTTCAGAAGATTTCTTTTCTGTTTTCTTTTGCTTTGGGATTGAGCACATCTGCAGGTTATGATAGCTCGTCATCCTTGACGGCGACTATCACGACTCATGATCTCCTTTCAATGGTGGAGACGTAGACACATGGAGCTCCCCGCAGCTGGTTGAGCATCGGCCTACGGTTACCAAGATAGACCTCTTTTAAATCGCAATTGCAACTTCACACACTCCATTCATGGTCTGATAATCGTGAACGAAGTGAGCACTAAACGCACCCTCGCAGTACTACAATACCACTTTCCGCGGCAGTCCCGCGGCCACGCTCACTGACCGGCGATCAGCAACGCTCGCTTCATGTGCGCTTCGAGCAGCAATGGTGGAATAGCACGCACTTGCACATAATGTATAAACGCAATCCCTGCACGCTGCAAGAGCCTCAATCCTTCCAGATGAGCCTCAACCCTATACGTGCTGATCTTAAGACCCAGCTACGAGGACTCATATGATGGGGCACATTTATAGCGATACGGTACATGAAGACGGGATTTGCGTTTCTGGAAAACGTGTCTTGTGTTGAGTACGCATATGGGTCCAAGTACTGGGCGGACATGGAAATTTTGGGAGTTACCACTTGTTGCTTACGTGGAGGTACTGTTTGTGTAACTTTGATTGACGTTGACTGTACTGACACTCGGATTGCTGATCAGTAAGCGCCGGGCGCCGTTGACAATGTCATTATCATCCGATGAGTCCTCGTGCCGAAACAAAAAGGTGTTTGTCGATTCATGTGTAGATCTTTTGCGCGCTTATACACCGGTGTAGCTTTCAAAGGTCACTACGTACGTCAACTCGATCCTTAGTGTCTGCGAGATTTCTCGAGCAACATGTCGCAGTTCCAAGCCGGCACAAGTCCATTGAGATGTCTTGGACAATCTTGTACCGTGTGCATGAATGCACACATGTCCAATGCAGCATTCTCAGAATTTGAAATGAATGCTCGTAGAACAACGAGCAAGTTTGCATCTATTGTAGGAAATGCCGCATAGACTATATCTTGGCCGGGGCTGAGTGCATGCGCGAGTTTGGCGTACCATGGTGCTGGGTCCTGTAGAGGACTGGCATTGAACGTCATTCACTGATCAACTGGTGGTGTCTCGGCTCGGCAACCATGCCTTGCAAGAAGTCTCAGCCATAGCTCATCTTGGACCGATTTCTAGTACAACTTGATCGTTGGCGAAGTGTGAGTGACGACATGGCGGAACTAGCTCACTGTCGGAACATTTACCCCGTGGTGAGACGAGATCTGGGCTCGTGTGATCGGCAGCTCCACCAAATCCACGATCGCCCTCATTTCTATCTGAATGATCGTCCGACCCCACGCGCATTTGGAGTACTCTGCACGCGACAGTGGTGTGATTCTGGGCGAAGTCCGGTAACTGGAAACAACCGGTCATTCGCGACGACAGACCAGGTCTGCTTCCACCGGTACTCACAAGCAATACAGAGCCTCTGCAGCATTCAACGGCATTGCTTCATGTACGGGTGTGGCTGGCGGAGACCCGGCAGCCAAGTCTTGCCCAAGGCCATCTGCATTGTTCGTGCATGCCATAGAATGCAGAGGCTCTGTTGGTGGGGGCCTCCAATTCTGCTCCGCGGATCAGCTGGAAGATTTGTGATTGTCCGAAAGAGCGTTGTGCAGTAAATCTAAGTCCGGAACCGCCGGGTTCGATTAATTGTCTCATAGATGGTGCAGATATGTCTCGTCGCGACTCGCAGGTGACGAGATGTGCCATGGCTCTGGTAACATTGCCGGGCTGAAAGATGATTAAAACGCTGTACTGGAGAGCAGCCGATGACCGGCCAGGCCGATTTGAGTCAGTGCAACACAGTACATTGCTTTGCCGAAACAGGAGTTGGCACACTTTCCTCCTGCCATCGTGTTTGATGTCCTCAGATGCGGCGGTGGTGGTATTTTTAGAGATCACGCCCCTCTGGAGAGTAGCAAGTTACTCGCTATTGTTGGTTGTAGGATGCCACTCTTTCGAAGCACACTTCTGCAGTTTGCGACGGGCAAGTCATGTCAAACACAGCAAAAAAGTAGATACCACCAACTCCAAAAGACCTCCACTATCGGCCAAATATAAAGCGCCGAAAGCGCCGCCAAGACAAGCACGATGCGAGTTGCCGTCCGGCTTGTGTAAATCTTAGGTCGCAGCCAGCGGCTGTGGCTCAATTTAACTGGCGGGAGCCAAGACCCTCCGCTGGGCTTGTCGCGCGTTCCCTGCAGCACATCAGCCTTGGTCAGATGCGGGGGTACGTAGATGGTCTGCCTGTATTTTATGGAGTCACCGGACGTGAAAATACCCGTGTAAATGTGTATTTGGGGACCGTGTGCGAGTCGATGTACAGTTCTTCCGCCCAGCAATCTTGGCGCAATTAGATGTGCAGATGGGTGAGACAGATGACTCCGGTTTCTTATCGTCTTGTTGCGTACGACACTGGTAGGTGGGTTGCCAAGTCCAGAGATGTGATGTGAAATACCGTCAGCTGTAGCACGCTTGGCATTTGAACAAGGAATGTGACACAGCTCTTTAAAATTGATGATAGGGTATCGATACGTGTCGCCAATGTGGCCTTCATGCACGAACGACAAGTCAGTGATAAAGGAACGAAGTCCAAGCCCACCAATCACTACAACGCCGTTGAGAATAATGCAAAAGACAACGGCATGCTATGACTGGAGCACAGATCGTCGCAAAAGCAGAACACCTTCCATGCAGTGCGCGCTGAATCGTAGTTCGAAACTGAAAGATTGACAAGAGGAAAAAAGCCGCTGTTAACATTCCAAGGCGCAAGCATGTTGAGCAATGCACAACGTCGTCCCCATTATTGTACCAGCTTTCCAAGACTCGGCGTCTGAACACCAGGTTTCTCGGTATGTGTCGCGATTTCGAGCACGCTCGTCGTGCTCTCGCCGCCATCCACGCTCATGCCGAGAGCCCGCCGTGCTAGCTCCTTTTGACCTTTCACCGCTTGATCGATCGGAGAGGTTGTGTAGCTGTGTTCGTTGCCACTCGAGTCGTCGCTTGCCGTCGGCTGCAACCACTGCACACTCGTGCAGCGTGTCACAAGCCGTTGTGTAGTCTCGTCCACGGGCGCAAAGTGGGTACCGCTCGTGACGAGGAGATGGAGCAGTCTTAACAGCTCTTCGCGCTTGTAATGGGGAGGCTTGCTAATTTGGCTGTGCATCAGAATCGGGTGTAGCACTCGAAGGTAGGTATGTCGTAGTGCGCTCGCTGCGGGCGAGTCGTGTGGGAGGTCGATGAGGTTGCGCAGGATGACGTCTACTAAAACATGCAGGTCATTTGTGTAAAAGTACTCCGCGGTCGAAGTGTTGCCGAAGAGAAGATAGAGAAGCTTGAGAATTAAGAGCTGGAGGGAAGTCTCGGACTCTCGGTTCAGCAACAGTATTAGGTTACAGCCAAATGTTTTGTAAGTCATCCCATGAGTCGAAATCGCTTTGATGACTCGATTTGTGACGCCTTGCTGGCCGTCGCTGTAGCGGGTGGTCGAGGCTACCAGGTATTGCTCGTTCAGAACTAGCTGCCAGAGGGTTAGCTTGATATACGCAGCAGCAACGCCCTTTACCTACCAGCACGCGTATGACAGGGTAATGATATGGGTCTTCGGCATCTTCAGACGCGCTTTCGATGACGTCCAGAAGGTACACTACGAAGGAGTCCTTCACAGCCACTGTGCAACACACGTCAGCCCTATTGTCTTGTGCAGACGCAATGCGCCAGAGGATGCGAGCTTGACGTACTGAAGTCTTCGTAGGTCAATCTCTGCCCTCGCGACGATTCATAGAGCAGCTCCAGAAGCATCTGGTGCAGCTTTATGTCTTCCTGCACAGTATCCGATTGTACGAGTTCGACGAGCCGCGGGAAGGTACATTCAGATTGCATCATCTCGAAGATGGCATCGTCCTTGAAGTGCCGCCCATCGAATAACAGGAAGGCTGCTACTATGTGAAGCGTTGGATTGTCGTCTTCCTGATCGCAATCAGTCTTGGATCTCTCGAAGCTGGCGTAGCGCACCTGTAGCAAGCAGTATATTATTTGTCGCCGCACATAGTTCTTGTGGGCGACATAAAGGTCACCTTCTAGTAGGCGGAAAATGCATTTTACGACGCTGTAGTCGGTCTGGAGGTACTCGGCTGCTCGTCGTTAACACCCATCCATGCGGTCTCTCGTTGTCGCGTACACTTGTAGTTGGTGGTAACGTTCAGGAAGGACCGTAGACAGTTGTCGATGATGTCATGTTCCTGGCAGCGCGTCGACACGATGTCGTCTATCTCTGTGTTGCATATCAGCCTCTGGCGTGCACACATGGTGGGGGTCGCGGATGCGCTCTCACCGTCCCAGAATTGCTGCTCATTCTCGAGGTTGTAGGACACCTCAAATGCCATTTCTGAGTCGCGAAGCAAGTACTAAAATCATCCTCTCCAGCGGCGAGCTATATAAGAGAGGGTTGCCGAAGACGCGCGCTGGTCGTTTGTCGTGAAGTCGTTCGCGTCGAGACCTCGAGTGATTTGCCGACATTCCGCCGTCACGCTGCGTCACTTCTTTATTTTCGGCTTCTTCTCCCGCACTTTCTTCAATACGTGAGTGGCTACAGGTTACTAAGCATTCATAGCGTCCACATCTTATTGACATATGCCAGGTCATCCTCAAGATACGTATGGATTAGAGTTCACTCTCAAATGATCACTACGACGTCTTCCAAATCCGTCACGCTCGTACCAAAGCCACCTTCACGCCATTCAGACTCTCCATGGTCAACATGACATTCTCGACATACTCTTCAACTGGATCCTTGTTAATGATTCCCGCAAACTCCATGGCCATGCGCGCGATAGTATGTGCGACCCAAAACAACGACAACTGTTGAGCAGGACAATGCCTTGCCCCACCTCCAAAAGGTAGGTAGTTCCAGCCTGGTCTTATATCCTTCCAGCGCTCCGGTCTAAAGGTTTCGACATCTTCGCCGAACACCTCAGGGTCCCGGTGAAGTGTGTAAACGCTCCACGACACCGTATCTCCTGGCACCAGGCAAATGGGCTGAGAACCGTCTGGCCCACCTCCGTACGGAATCTCCGTTTCGCTGCTACAATCGCGCGACACCTTGGCCAGTGCAGGATAGAGGCGCAGACCTTCGTTGATGCAGTGCTGCAGATATCGCAAGCTCTTCAATTTCTCGAAGGTAAGATCCTCGGGCTGCAGATCCGCGATTTCCTCTCTTATCTTGACCCATGCTGCTGGACACCGAGCGAGGCAGAAAAATACGTTGACCAGTGCCACTGCTGGCGTGTCCCTTCCCGCGACGAACACATTGAGCAGATGGCCACTGAGGGCTTCCGACTCTTTGCTATGCACTGCTAGTTCTTTCACCAGGTTATACTTGCTCGTGCTATTCCCTTCAGCTTCAAGTTCCAACGACCGCTGTATGGCCCTCTTCGTGTACTCTTGCACCAGTGTACAGCAGCTCCAGAACTTTTTGTCGCGGATCAGAAATCTCAACTTGCCGAGCAGAAATCTAAAGCCAACGACACCCTGAGCGTACTTGAAGGATTCCATAAAGTCTCTCGCCTCTTCAGTCCGCGACTCTCCGAAGATGAACTCAGAAGAGGCATCAAGGATCTACAACACGGTTTAGTTCAAAACATCCTCATACACAAAATCGTCAAACTCACCAACTCATCAAAAAACTCCTTCAGATCCAGCGTCCCACTCCGCCCCCCAACCCTTTCCAAAAACCCACCAACATGCCTCTCAAACATCTCCCGATCCGCAATCTGCGCCTTTGCAAAAACAGGCATAATCAAGCCTCTTCCGTACCGCCAGCTCTCACCATCAGTAGTAAGCACACCCTTCCCCACCAACGGCAGCGCCGCTTCCTGGCGTCCAGGTCCCACACTGAACTTCTCCATCGCGGTCGCGAGCACGAATTGCACGTTGCGCGGATCGATGGTGCAGATTGTGCGGCGCCCGAAGACGTGGAAAGCGTATGTCTTACCGTACTTCTGGAACGTGGCGTATAGCTGCTTGTTCCGGCGGTGCTGGGTTATATCTCTGACGTCTCGGACTAGTGTGTCAATGCCGAAGATGGGGTCGAGGGTGGATTCCATGGGGGGTGAGGCGCAGTTGCGCCGCCTGGATGCGAGGAATAGCTTCAGGCGGTGGTGCGCGACTGGCGCGATGGCGAGGGCGAGGAGACTTGCAAACAGTGCTGCAAGAGTGACTAAGATCGTCATTGCCATGGTAGTTCCTGGATGGCACCAAGTTGGAATTGTAATGTTGTTCAGTGTACGTTGAGAGTGTTGGCGTTGTTTTATCACATTGTAGGCCAGCTTGCTGTGCCTTACCAGCTTACCCCACTTGTAAGCTGTACGCCGCAATCAGCTCATCACCAACCAACACTACCGGTATATATAACACGGACACACGCAACGTTGGATTGGCTACGTTCAGAGCCAAGATGCGGCAACCGCCAGTCTCGCGCGTCCTCCAAGATCATGAGCAGATGTACTTTCAAGAGACAAAATTCGTATTACGAGCGCACTGCTATGTGATATCCAACTTGAAAATGGAAGAATAGCTCGCACAATCCCCGAACTGAACTGAGAGCAAACGCCGTACCATGCCACATTGGCTCATAAACCGCTCAAAGAAAATGAACAACCTGCTGCACCGACAACCCTTTCAATAGAAATTCACGACAATCTACCACCCACCCCTCACTCTCCTGACCTTCTCCTTCCCACCCACACGCCCACCCGTAATCCGCCTAACCCACCTACGAATCGCCCACCCCCTCGCCAACGCCTGAAAAGCCAGGACATCGCTCTCCAGTTGGCACCTCCTAGCATCCAAGATGCTCTTCCAGCGCCGTTGAATAACCGTAGCAGCGTTCACCAGCTTTTCTCTCGTCTGCGCAACGACGGCGCATCCATGTGCGAGTTGCATCAGCACGATGCGCTGACTAGTCCTGATGCGCACCAGACGCTGGCGATATGCGCGTTGAATGGTGTATGCAGCGCGGTGCTTGATGCTGAGTGGGATGAGGCGCGATGCGAGGAATGAGAGGGTCAGGAGCGTGAAGTCTCGGGATGGGATGGAGCGCGCGGAGTTGTGTTGCGGTGTGAACAACGCGATGAAGGAATTTGAACATCCGACTGCTTTGAGTTTCGCGGCGAAACCGAGCTTGCCTGATGTCAGGTCTGCGGGGAGGTACCTGTCAACAATGACTTCGAGTATCCGTGGGTCGGCAAACGAAGTCGTCAGGTTCGTGACGCGTAGGCCGTGCAGGCGCGCGATGGAGCGCGACCAGGAGAGCAGGAGGCGCTTGTGGTATTCCATGCCGGTGAGCTCAGATGTGGATTCGTCCGAGTCGGAGTCGAGGTCTCGCTCAGCGTAGTTGTCGCGGTGCGCATACCATTGCTCGCGGAAGCGCTCGGTCTCTTTCACGATTTGGGGCCAGTCGACGAGGCTTCCGAGACCGCATTTACCGACGAGGGACCAGAGGAGGCTGAGAGTCTTTTCGCGGTGTCCGTCGACGATGTCTTCAGCTCTAATGCCGCTGGCCACCTGGTTCGGAATGCCGCGCACCGAGTCAAGGGCGGCGAGTGCGATCTGGACGTTGTAGACCTTTTGTGGGCGGCCGATGGCTGGGTACTTGAGATGCTGTGATAGAATCCAGCTTTCCTTCTGCGTGAAGTCGCTTGTGAGAAGCTCTCCGGTAGGCATGGCGATAGTGACTGTCTTCTCCGGCTGCACATGTTGGGTTGACGTTGGGTAGAGGAGGAGCTCGACAAGTCGTGTCAAAGTGATTCCATCGCGTAGATCGATTGCAATGTTACCGATGTGGTAAGTGTACTCTTGGAGTGGATACTGAGCATGCTCGACCTTGTAGCTGAGGTGGTGTAGCGGTCGTGTGATGTCTCCCAGCGACGGCAGCAGTAGGTGGGAAAGTTGGTGAAGCACTTCGACAGAAGTCTTGTGAGGCGATGTGGTCTGGAAGAGACATCCAGGAATGGCGTCAGTCATCTTCGATCGATCGAGCAGCAACGCGAGCATGAGGCTGCGAAGTGCCGTGCGCCTCCAGGACCAAGCCTGAGAGCCGAAGTCGTCGTCGCCACGGGCAATGCTAGCGATGCTTCCTGCCCCTGATTTGACTCGCACAGCATCCTCGTTCTTGATCAAGAACGCATCCAAGAACTTCTCGATCGCTCGTCTTTCAGCACGGTACACACGCGATCCATCGTCAGAGCTCGTGGAGCCAGTCGAAAGGCGGCAGGGTGTAGAAATTCGGCGTCCAATGACTGTTTCGGCAGCAGCGCGCAGAGCATTAAGGTCGTAGCTCTTCGTCCAGAGATTCAAGAACTTCTTTCGCAATCCCACGTCGTCCTTGAGCCTCAGCGTCTGGGTGAGAAGGTCTTTCGGTATGCTCAGAGCACCATACTGTAGGGACGCTTGTAGTCGCTTGTGCAGCGCAGGCATTGTTGGCTCATGGTAAAGTGCGAGCATCCTCTTCCTGCAGTCCTCAGGACTCTGCTCAGCGTTCGGGTCCGCATCGGCTGAGTCGAAGACAGAGTTCAGAAGTTGAGTGATGGCGACTTCTTGGTAGGTAAGCCAGTTGTCCTCGTACATCTCTGGCCGAGTCAGGTCTTCCGCGAGCACCGGGTACATCTCCTTGCGCTCCTGTGGCTGACCGACGACAGACATCATGCTGACAGGAGGATCCTTCCGATTTATCTTCTGGCGACGCAGTGCAGTGGGAGGTGACTTGTTGGTATGGAATGGCGAAGATGACAGAGGTGCTCGATTGCTTGGCCTCGATGCATTTGCTTTCGCAGCTTTGATGGTCTCCCTCAGCGCTGCCCTACTACTCGCCATCGACGCGGTGCCATCCGCGCGGGCCTTGATCGCTTTGGCCGGAGAGTCATCGTGGCTGACATGAGACCGTGGTCGCTTCTGAGAGCCCGGTGCTCTCGCCCTGCCCTGTGATGTAGGCTCAGAGCTCCTTGCAGCATTGAAATGTACTTTCGAAGATGGTCTTGAGACTGGCTTGTGGGTATCGGCCTTGGGAAAGTTGATCTCGATGATGGTGTCTGATCCCTTCTTCTCGATGATCTCCACACCTGGCGGCAGATTCTCCTTCCCGCCACCGGAGCCGATCGTATCGCTGCAGAATGATACACTTTGCATGGATCGTGTCGTGGACATGAGCGGTCCACGCTTGGGCGGTGCTGCCAATGACTTTCTGGGGTGTCGTCTCTCCTTCTTCAGTACAGGCACCAGGCTCTCCTCTTCTTCCGATAATGTCACCAGGTCGAGACCAATGTCCGGAGAGTTCTCTCGCGCGTTTCTTGTCGCTTGCGTGGAGTGTGTAGACTGTCCTGGGTGGATGGTCAAGTATGTGGTGTCATCAGATGGAACGTAAATGGTTCTCCTGCGCGGATCCTTCTTAGGGCCTTGCTTTCGTAGCTCCTTCTTCTCCAGTGCATCCTCGCGTAGCTGCACAGTCGCATTGACATCGCCGCCCTCTCTCTCTTGCAGCATAGAGGAGACGCGTCTTCGATGCGGCTTCAAGAGCTGCGGCTCCTGCACAGGCGCAGGTGCTTTTGGAACGCGCTGAGCTGGATGCGATAGGATGGTCGTGCGCTTGGTCCGCGTGCCTTCAGGCATGATGGACGCGCGACTCCTTCTCTTCACTTCAATCGCTGCCTGCTGTTGCTCCTCCTGCGCGACATCTTCGAAAATGTCAAGAGTTGGGTCGAACGCTGGCTTCTTTGTAGGGCGCATCGGTCGTCGTGGCTTCGCATTGCGGAGACCTGTGATCTCTCGTGTGTATTCGATGTTCGCGGTGGTGTCGTCGCCGCCTGGACACGTGGGCGCGTAGGATTGTCGGTTGTAATCAAAGTAACCTTGGGGGAAAGATGAATTGGGTGCAGGGCACGGCGTGCCTGCGGAGTATCGGTGCATCTTCGCGTGTGTTATATCGCGAATACAGAGCGCCGCATAGGTTTTCCGAGTCTTTCATCCAAGGGAGTCCAGGATAGAAGAGTTGGCGCTAAGCACAGACGCGTCGCTTCCAAGGTTGTGTTGTGAAAATACGCGCTAGCGTTGCTCAGGGAACGCCGACATCCCACATCAACACCAAGCTGTGGATGCTTACGGCCATCGCTTTCCTTGTCACCTAGATTGGCTCGCATTCCCACCAGCGAAAAGAAGATTCTTGGAGGACTTCCTTTCCGCGTGATGCATAAAGACTTACAGAACGAAGAACACGCAAAGCACAACATCTGAACCTGAGCGAGCAAGAAAGACCCACCCAATGTAGTGAATATAGCAAACTCAAGAGTTTCGGTGCCCGAACAATCCAAGTGTCGAAGAAGAAGCCCGGCATCGACCTATTTGGAACCAGCACACCTGCAAATGCGCAGTCATATGCGAGAAATAACACCCTTTTGTCGTCCTCCCTTCTAAACCACACGCGGTTCACACTTTGAGAGTGGCTATGGAAGCAAAAGAACAAGCTACACTCAATCCTCCACAACAAAATCCACTCGGTACACAGCGGTGGCTGACGATATCAAGTCAATGCATCGTGCGATGAAGACGTCGCGCAAAGGAGTAGGTAAGTGCACTAACTTACCGGTAGTTCCGCGGGCGGCCCGCAAATCAAGCTTTCAGCTATCGCGGGGAAGAAGAGAAAGCGCTAGATAGTATCAACTACGTCGGCTATATGCTCGGGTTGCCTAGTTCAATGACAATCTGAGGCTCCGGCACGCGATTGCGGCTGATCGTCCATGACATCTTCGCCATACTCAAGCTATCAGACAGTACAAACAGGCGCATCTAGATCGCAGTCATGCGAGCAATTTGAACACTAACAAGCCACTGGTGGCCGTACGTAACGCGGCATCAACTCCGAGAGGAGGAGCATCGGCAAATGCAACGACATCGCGGAACTCAGCCGTCCACGATATATCATGCTTCTGCCGCAAGCCACAGACGCACGCAACAAAGTATATCGTCCAATTCAATCCTCGATCACTGATTACGCGTTATTCGGAAACATTGAGTCCCTCCCGTCATGGCCAGTCGAGACCACTACCAAGCCGGACAAGGCATCAGCCCTGCGCGTACGGCAGACGCTCATATCGATAATGAAGAGAAGCTCCGCTACGAGCTCGCCCGGACTGTTACCCTCACGCCAGAGCTCTACGAGAAGTTGTTTATTTCGCCCAAGACACCGGTAGCAGGGAATCTTCGCGCAACTTTTGGAAACCCGACACCTATCGGTGTACTGGGCTTTTCAGTCGCCGTGTTCCCGCTCGCATGTGCTTTCAGTAAGTTTCTACTCCATTGATCGACTTATGTCATGATCACTGGCACGTTGAGCTAATGACTACTTCAGTGGGATGGCGTGGCTCAGGCGGTTTTGCGGTCGCGACCACGACTCCAACGATCTGGTTCGGCGGCATGCTTCTTATCCTCGCTGGCATCGGTGAATTCATCCTGGGCAACAATTTCCCAATGATTGTCTTCCTCGCCTACGGTGCACATCTCCTGTCCTTTGGGACATTATTCATTCCGTGGTTTAACGCAGTTGGTTTCTTCAGTGCGGACGGGAGTGGTATGGGTAGCCCTGCAAAACAGAGCCCGGAGTTTTTGGCTAGTTTCGGTAGGTCAAAGAAACTCTCACATGTTTGAGATGCACGAGGACAGTTCGCTGACGTGTTTCTTCCAGCTTTCTACCTTATCGCGATGGGCATTCTGTCCTTTATCTTCCTCGTCGGGTCGCTACGCGTCAACGGCGTCTTCGTTATCATCTTCACGGTAGTGACACTTGGCTTTGGCTTGGGTGCTGGCGCCTTCTTCAGCCTTGCCCGAGCCAATGTTGCGCTGGGTACTAAGTTAGCGATTGGTACGGGCGCGTGCTTCTTTGCGGCATCGGCACTTGGGTTCTATTTCTTACTGGCACTGATCATTGCGATCATGGAGCTGCCTGTTCCAGATCTGCCTGTTTTCGATCTCAGCACCGTGATCAAGCCGAAATCGAGGGCTGTGCTGAAGGAAGAATAGGACTGAGATGGTGAGATTGGTGGCGTGAGTGGTCCCGACTTTTTGCATATATCTCGCCGGTTTGAACCTTTCGTAACTTTTGTTGCTTCTGACTTAGTCAAACCTGAGCTTCACAACGAGGAAAGGAATTCGCTTAGGCCATTCGACAGGACATACCCACCCACTTCAAGACCAGCTCGGAAAGCCATCTCTCCGGGACGTATGTTGTGGGCCTCTCTCACCGCTTGTTTCGACGCCCATATGAGGCCAAAGGCTAGCGCCTGGTAGAGTTTCTCTTTTGTCTCTCTAACTATCATGATTTTGCGATACGCCGCGGGATAGATAGGGATTCCCCAGTATTGCCGCAGTCCCTGTTCGCGGGAGAATGAAGCAAAGACATCTCCCAAGGCTTTGAGAGCGTCAGATTGATTCGTCAAGTCTCTCAAATTATACAATCGTATATGATCGATAAAGTGATACCAGGAACGAGACGTGTCACGTCCGTAGCCTAATATGTCCTTTTTATGATCTGGCACGTCATCCATCTCCAGATCGACACACTCACACCGCTTGCAAGTACCACAGTCGAAATGAACCTGTTCCTCGTTGAAGTACAGAATCCGGCGTGAGAAGTTTGCTTCTTGATCTGTCCATCATCTTGTGATCCACGTGGAATCGCGAACGAGTGCTTGCATGTCTCGATTTCCGGCAACGTATGTCCGCCCACCAACGGTGATCGATGGATGTCCGGTTCGAGGTCTTCCAACGCCCAGGAGACCAAATTTCAGCATCGCTGCCGGCTGCAGCGACGAGGGTGAGCATTGCTCCCGAGTAAATTTTGTCCATCATGGACAGTTGCATTAACAGACTGTGCTCATCGGTGCGCTGATCGATGCAGTGTTTATCCACCCATAAAAATCGAAAGCCAAGCTTTACTGTCATGGTGATGGCATCTTCAATTGTCCGTGGCAAAGTCGAAGGCAAAACACTGGTAGCTTTGCCTGCAGAGCTAGTTTCTGGTACTTTAGCTCGTGGCTGTCCCCATACATAACTCAAAGCAACATACTGAAATGACGAGGGTGGAACAATGATGGATCGTTCCTGGCAGTCGATGACCCTGAAGCCGGGGGAAGCTTTGATACTCGAGAGTGTTTCCTCGTTTGGTTGAGAGCACTGTTCAGAGTGTTGAATTTGACAATCCATTAACCACTTCTTGAGCATTGCCACCCTGATCTGATTGGTGCGAACTGGTCTGAAAGGTATTCCGTAAGGTGATTCCTGGCTGTACAGCCTGTACTTCTCTTCCTCAGCTTCTATCCCTTGACTAAGACGTGTGAGAGGCAGGATATATCGAAGCTGACTATGATACAAGAATCCGCTTGAGACTTCAATTGAGAGTGGCCCCGCAGGCTTGATCGAGATGAATTGACGCAAGTTCCATGGCCGCGAGAACCACATGACATCAATTGCATAAGTTTCGGGCACCGTTGGCGGCACCTCGCATGCATGGAGTTCTGCATAGAAGAAGCGGCATCCTGGGCATGCTGATCCCTGGGCAATTTGGCGGGTCCTCGTGACATGGTCTGGACTAGAACCTAGATTCTTGAACTCTTCCAGGTCAAAAGTGCCGCATTCTGCGCAGAGCTCGGAAGTAGAATAGCCTTGGAATGAGTTATTGGATGGCGAGGATTGCTCCATCAAGGTAGTCGGTGCCTCTGGGGTAATTTCAGCATCATCGCGGTCTTCAGCCTCGTGAGTATCTTGTCACTCCCCACGAAATGAACGACAGGACATTCGCATGGCTCCGCAGGTACGTGCGATGTAATCTGAACCGTAGATACATACAATAAGACAAACTGGAGGACGGAGGATGGTACGACTGATGTGTGCGTGCCCTTGATCGAGACAGCCTGATGCGAGGCGGAGAAACCAAGTGCGATCGCGATAAGATCCGGTGTCGTCAAAGTGAGACGTGAGCTTTCCGTTTACGCAAGCGCAGAGAATAGATGAGAGTTGTTAGAGCGAGGAATTCGCGTTTGCTACGAAGGCTGATCAGGCTGAACCTTGGAAGGATTGGTGGCGCCATTTTTTTCGCGGGCTCACAGCCAATCAGGGTGTCATGTAGACGATTACATACTTCGCTCGAAGATGTCGATGAATGAGTGAGTCTGTCGGTCGTTATCAATAGTGTTCGGGAGCCTCCAGGTCCTGCCCGTAAGAGCAGTCACGTGCTGCCAAGGAGCCTACCTGTTTGGGCTTAGCCTGTTTCCATCTCCTTCAACTCACCTGAGTTTCCGATAGTAGTTCACCGATTCAATCCACTTCTACGTGTCCACTCTCGTGGATCTCATCAACTAGTATTGCTGTTGATGTAAGTCTGGTAGTTGACCATACAAAAAATTCGCGAGAACATTGGAAAGATCTTGGACAGGGCGAAAGTGTCTTCGAGCTGTGCGTGTAGCTACACAATGGGGCAAAGTGATCGTTTGTCACGATACTGGTGTACGTAGCGTGACCTCATTTTACTGCGGCGAACATAGCATCCAGGGGTAAGTCTAGAGTTGATGTCGAATGGTGAAATCGTTGTCCTGCTCGCTCCAAGCGCAGACAGACATATCGAAGCCCACACCAACCCCACATTCCCTTCCATCCAATTCGCCCACCTCCCATCCCTCGCTTCCAACGCCAAGCCCACCCAAAAACCCCGCTTTCCCACCACCCAGCCAAATTCCAGCCGCCCGGTCTTCCCATAGCTCGTGTCCAAAACCATTACTATTAACAATATATGTTAACAAATTTGGCATTCTTCCATCAAAGCAACCATCGCCGGCTTATGTCAGCGCATCATCTTCGATGGTCTAGGTACATCCAACCTATACCCTTCAAACGAAGATCACGGTCATCTAACATCACACCAGTGGTCATGATTTCCGGTTAGTTCCACTGCGCCATCGTCACACATGGGCTCTATCTAACAGGTTGATAGCTTGTCAAAGCAATGCTTAACAAGCGCGGGAGACCGGTAAGCAGAGACATCCAGCTTGAGTTAAATCATGCACTAATTCATCACAGGGGTTCGATTCCCCGTCGGAGAGTGTCATACACATCAGTTTCTTTTTTGCGTTATTTTTTGGGGCGGGTAGTGTTGGTGTAAGGTCAAGAGTCGTTGTTCTTTTTGCTTTTTGGGTGAGGGGTCGGAAAATGCGGGGTATCTAGGATCACGAACAACAATGCTCAATCACTTCGTGTCATGCACGGTATCTTTTTGCCTTGGTGCGGTGCGGCGGGGCACGCAACTTGAGTATTGTAGGCCAACGCGAACACCAAACATGGACAGTGTCGTTAATATTCTAGTCTTCATTTCAAATCAACGCTATTGCAAGTATTCGAAAGTGAGCCCCAGAAAAGATGGTGTGCTGTGTTGCGCTCTATACGGTTGCGTACTTAAGAGTGACTGTGAAACGGGGTGAGCAGCTTATAAGACAAATAACTAATAACGCTCACATTCTCATCTCATATCTAGCTCGAGGATTCGGCATAGTCGCAGCAAAGCACCGACGAATATGAACGAAAATACGGGTCTACTGCATGCAATGGTCTCCGAGTAACCACTTGGTGGGATTTTTTAAATTACATGGTAGTTTTTTGTGTCAAATCAGAAAGCTAGAACGGCTGCTTTCACGTCTCCTTACTACTTTGCTCCGAGAAATCCTGCGTTTCGACATCGCGCACGATTGCTCGGAGACTACGAAGGAGCTCGTGTTTATTTTATTGTGTCGACCTCCAGGACACACTAAACGCCAAAGTCGTTGACTCGATAAATACGAGCACCTTCGTATTGCATGCAGTGTTTCCTTGTTCATCGTCCTATCAATCACGAAATATCCGCACGCCCATCACTCCACGCCCACCACTCTCAACATCCCTTCCCTATCCCCATCCCCATCCTCATGCCCCCAACTATCCCCCGCACTCTTCACCTTTCCCCAAATATCCTCCCCAATCCTCTCCTCGACCCCCAACACCCTAAGATTCGGACTCGGCTCCACCTTCAACCACCCAAAATCATCAATCTGATCCCACATATTCCCCATCCCATCCCAGTCCTCGCTTGAAAAGAATCCAGGCAGCGGCGCAAACCGCACGTGCACGCAGTCCTCGATAATCGGGCGACTGCTCGCATGCAAATACACATCTACATTCCTGCTCCCGTGCATGCGGAATTGGCGCGTCGTCATGACTAGCACGCTATCAGATACGTTGGTGACGTGTATTGCGCCTGCGACTTGGCCACATAGTATAAGGGACGAGGATATGTTCTTGAGATAGAGCGCAGAGAAGGAGGATGTTGAGAGGTCGATGACGGAGCGGTGTAGGTGCGAGAGTGTGGCGGAGGATGTGGAGGATGTGGGGGTTGGGGGTGCGATGAGGTGGAGGTTTGTGTGGTTTGAGATGGCGATCTTGGTGGTTTGGGAGAAGGAGGGGCGGTGGATGGTGGGGGTGTTGGGGATCCCGTCGTCTGAGTCGTCTTTTGGGGGGTCGGGGACAATCGTTTGATTCTCGGCTTCGTGCTTGGGGTCGTGGGTTGATGCGCTGGAGGTGTTCGTGTCGCTAGTGGTATCTAGCTGCCGTGACTCTACGCTACTGGTATTCGCGACTGCTGGCGTAGCCTTGCGATTCTTGAACGAGAACTTCTTCGGAGGGTTGAATGTGTTCCGAACGGTCTGCAGTCTCTCAGAGAGGCCCTTGATGCGCTGCCACTGTCAGCTCGAGACCAGGATTGAAATGTAGGTACAGTCGTACCTGACTATAGGTCCGCTGATCGTAGGCTGGGAGAACCGCCGAAGCATCCTTGACATCGTGCGAGAGCTGATCTATACCAGCCAAACACTGGTCCACGCCCTCGCTGGGTTGATCTGCTGCTGTCGTATTGAGGCGGTCGATCTGCTTTTCCAGTGCTAAAAGTGTTAGATCATACGACATCTACATTGTAGCAAGAACTTACTGGCTACCGCTTGTTGGAAGTCGCGGTGAAAGCGACCGCTCAAACCTCCTTCGCCTTGCGCGTGTGGAGCTGCCATTGTACGCGCAAAGTATTGAGTCTCTCGACTCAAGAAGTTGTGTAGTTCGCGAAGCTTTCAGAGTTCACGAGTGCTGGTTTGCTCTTGGTGGTGGGTGGTGCATCACGGTTGGTGCATTTCGAGTGATTGACGAGCAAATGGTGGGTTACGCGAGTGAAGTTCGGAGCAGAAGTCGAATCGGTAGCGCGCGGTAGGGCAATCGAATTGTGCGATGCATGATGAGAGGTGAGCAGAGAAACTTGATCTCTAATGAATTGTTTTGTCACGTCCAAGCACGAGATAATGTTGTGGATAGATCAGCCTCGATTGCGGAAGCTACCCCGCAAATTTCACAACGGCTGTCAGGGGTCTCACGTCATTCCAGATGCATGTGGAAACCGCTGAACTAGGTCTGATTTTGAAGATAACAGGCGAATGTCAAGTTTCCTGGCCGTGTTCCCACCCTGCTCTGCTTGTGTTGTGTGATGAGTGCACTGATCGACTCAAGTACAGATCGGAAGTGGTCTTGGTATAAGACTCAATTGAACAGACAAGACACTGTTGGCTATATATACATGTGCGCCTTGAGGCCTTCGTGGCACATCCGACACCCTCACGCCAAACGCTTCCACCTCTACGCCGCCTCCTGCCTAGCCTTCACATCGATGCCGTACTTGTCCATCAGCCTCTGTCTCCGCCTCTCTTCGTAGCCAGGGGCATATATGCCTATTCAGATCAGCATGATACACTGCGATGTACGCCGGACGTGACCAACCTCGACCCTCACCCAGCTGCTCAATGGTCTCGGAAAGTGGCCGCCTGCGGAGCTTCTTTGCATTCTCCCTCCGCTCAACCTCTTCCTCCTCTTCTGCCTCGATCGGCCCGATTCCTCGCAGGCCGTTGGTGTATCGATACGCGGTGAGGACGGTGGAGAAGGCGGCTCCAGCACCCAGCATGAACGGCAGACTTCGTCCTGGTTGCCATTAGCCTCGTCCTGCCAGATCCTCAAGAATACGCACGCGCAACACCGACTCCCATACCAGCCGCAAACCCAGCAAGAGCCTCGCTGTAGCAGTCGTCCTTCCGTCGCAAGTTGCTGGTCGCGTCCAGTGTGAATTGATATGTCGCTCCAACACCCGCTGTGACCAATTAGACATGCCTCTCTCCTGAAACCATCATCCAGTCCATCACCCACCGTATAGAGCGATTATGCCTCCCGACCTGGTGAGGATGCCCATGGCGCCAACATTCTGCTTGCGGAGGGTGTTCTGGACTCCAGCGACGATTGCGCCGACAGCCGTCGTCTGGAGCGTGGTGCTCGCGGTGTTTGAGAGAGCGTCGCGCGGGTGGAAGGTGGTTTCTTCGGCCATGGCGGGCGGAGTGTGCGTCGATGTCGTCCTGAGAGCTCTCTGGTCGTCGATGAGGTTGTGCTGATCGTCAGCTTGGCACACTAAGCCACAAAGAAACGGCCTGCATCTTCATCACCTCCGGCCGACGACCAGCCAAAGTGACAAGCTTTCCGCGTGATGAACGTATGCCGACTATGCGAGTCCACGCCAAACATCACTCGCTGCAGTCCAAGTTCTTTGTGATGGCGAGCTCGTGATTACGTGACCACTGTCTTGCACGTCTCGCATGGCAAGTGCGTTCACGCCGTCTGCCCCTACAATGCTCTGGTAGACTCACCGTAGCTCCCTCCACATAGCAAACGCGACCTCTCCGTACCACTCTCAGTGCCGTGATCTATACTCCGCCTCTCCCACAGCTTTGCACACGTCACACATACTATCCATATCCATCCATACGCACACGCATCCACAGCACCATGGCGCCCGGTACAGTGTCTGCGAACCTCCTCCGCCGCGCATGCTAACCGCGGCTCTGTAGGCAAGACAGCGCCGCGGCTGCTCCAGGACCTCCTCACCTTCGACCCACGATACGAAGAGCGCGCCGGCCGCAACCTGCTCACCACCCCGCCCCCGCACTGGGACTCCACCAAGCCCAAGGTCGCAGCAGTGCCCCAGCGCAACTGTAGACACAGCCTGTTCTGCAAAGACGAGCAGTCGCTGCTGCCTGAGCCACTCGCTGTGCCAGACGAATCCACTGTGTACAAGGTCGCCTCGTACTGCAGAGAATGTCGGTGGCACGTGGACGTCGTGGTCGACTTCCGCAACAACGGCCCTGCAGACCATATATGCGGAAAGGGGAACACGGAATATATGCTGCACCACTTCTTACCCGAAGAAAGCGACACCAATGGCATCAACGGTCTTGGAGCTCAGACTGCCCCACGAACATATGGCTTCCGTTGCTCAGCACCGCAGTGCCCAGCCATAGTGCGCATACACATGAAGCCGCCACACATTACCGACCAGGACATCGAAACCTTGACAAACCAGGCACAACTGCGCAGGAGATGGGAGATGTCAAAGCAAATCGCCGGCGACCGGGCCGACGTGTCCATGGCCAGGAAGGTGGACGGACCAGACTTCCTCAACACCTACCTACAAGACGCCATGAACCCTACCAAGGGCAAAGTACGCATCCCGCTGCTCAACAAGAAGTTCCTCAAAACTTTTGGGAGAGACTGTGACTCCATTCTGCTTAAGTTCGGCTTCACTACAGATTTCGAGACGGAGGAGGATGGCGAAACCAACCAAGTCTGGTTCTTACCGCGGCCCGAAGACAAACACGACCCTCTGGAGTCCTCCTTGCGTCACAACATACAAGATGCTCGCTATGAGCTTGACATCTTGATAATGAGCATGCCGGATAGTGAGCGGACGAATGTGCGACATAAGAAGCTCCAATCGTCCTCGTCCCGAAATCACATTGAGAGGGCTCTCGCCTGTCATGACTGTACGTGTTATATCTCAGCTGACCAGCAATTATTGACCGTCACAGATGAAAAAGTGGAGAAACGTGCCACGAGGAACACAAATTACGAAGAAGATCATCCGTACGTGGCTACTCGTAACGACCCGACAAGGCTTACAAGTCCGCAGGTACTACGCCAGTCTTGGTGCGGTCGGCGACTTCTCAGACAGGTTGATACTCTTTGCCTTCTCCCGACAAGTGTACGTGGACGTCGAGAACCGCGGCTACTACTTCGAATGTCTTCACGACCTTGCCACAGGCCGCAAGAGCGAAGAGCTGGAAACGCAGGTCGCTGTGCTGAGCTCTCAAGGTTTCATTAAGAAAGGAGACATCGAGATAGCCTACCGCTATTTCGGCATCGACCCAACTCACGCACACCTTCTGAACGATGAGCACATCATTGGCACGTACAAGTCCAGACTTTCCGATATGGGTGTCGCCGCAGCCGAGGAACTCCGCAGACAGCTACGCATCATTGGTGACGTGCGCAACAGCAAGCTCATCTCGGCAGAAGCCTCTGGTGCACTGGAAACTTACGAGCAAGCATTGTCATGGCTGGGCGCGTCAGACGGTCAAGCCGACGACTTTGTGGAGACGCTTTATTCTGTAAAGGTGCGTTTGTCTCTGGGTTGATTGCGCTGCGGCATACATACTCACACCAACGTAGATCCAAGACGACCCGAGCTCTACAGAGACTGCTCGCAAAGCGGTAACAATAATAGCCAACCACCGCAACAGCCACCGTCTCCGTCGGTATCTAAAGGACGGTAACATGGCAGCACCCGAGATGGATATTGGCGAAGCTTACGCCCTGTTCTCCATCAGCGACAGGACCGCCAAAGTCGACTTTGACGTCATGGAGACCGCCAAAAACTTCGCACCTGCCGACACCTTTGAGAAGATGCAAAAGGCTTACCAAATGATCGAGGAAGACCAGGCGGCGAATTTCAACAACCGGTCCGGCCAGTCAGAAGTCAGGCGGAACAGCCACCCACTCGAGACATGGCCAGTAGGCCTCCGCAACATTGGCAACACCTGTTACCTCAACAGTGTTCTACAGTTCCTATTCACGATCAAGCCACTGCGAGAGTTGGTGGTCAACTGCGAAGACAAGCTACAGGATCCATCACCAGCTGCGTTGATTAACAAGAGGGTCGGACGAACTGCTGTGACAGCTGAGCGGGTGGAGGTAGCCCAAAAGTTCATCCACGAGTTGCGCACATTCTTCCAGCACATGATTACAGCGCCATCAGACACTGTTCAGCCCGACATCGACCTTGCTGCACTTGCACTATGCAAGACTGACAGCCCACAATCCGCACCGAAGTCGCCGGAAGTCAGCGCCGCGCAAGGGAAGGAACTGGGCACGATTGAGGGCGCGCCGATTCTCGGCCCAATGCCCGCCCCGATGGATATAGTCGATGCGGCGCCGGAAGACACCGCAGACTCTGTCATGGGTGATGACGACAGTGATACCTCGACCAAGGTCATAGGTCTGACAGATGGTGATGCCTCTTCTAACGTGCCACCGGCCCCACCAAATCGACCTCCCCCGATTCCACCTCGGCCAGCTCCTGCAACGAAGTCCAAGTTGGGCAATATTGAGGAAAGTGCCCGCCAACAAGATGCTGCAGAAGTGCTCAGCAACATCTTCGACCTCATTTCCTGCGCGATTCGGGGCGAGAGCGTGGTGCGCGAGAACGAACAGTACGACATCATCAAGCAGCTATTCTTCAGTGATGTGACCTCTGTCCGCGACACAAAGCCGAAGCGGGAAGAGTCTCACGAACTCCGCGACCATTTCTTGGTCTCTCCAGGCTGGCGAAACCGAAACATATACGCTACGCTGGACGACGATTTCGGGCTCAGCGAGCTGGAAGGAGGCATTCCCAAGTATGATTTTGTCGACAAACCTGCTGCGATACAGATCATCAACCTGCGGCGGTTGCAATTTGACCGCGTCAAGGGCGAGCAGGTTTACGATCGCTCTCACATCAGACTTGAAGAGACGTTATATCTAGACCGGTACCTCGGCAAGACGCAGTCTGTCTCCGAGGGCGACTTGTTGAGGTTGCGTCAGCTGCAGTGGGCTAAACAGCGCCGTCTGCGCGAGTACGAATCGCGAAGCAAGCAGCTGAAAACCACTGACGTTGCTGACATGGACCTTCCCGACACGATCGACGAAACCAGCGCCTGGCTACGCGACCTCGAGAAGGAGTACGGACAAGAAGGTGGTGACTCATTACCCACGCCGCCCCCAGAGCTAGCCGACGCCCTTGCCACCAAGGCAGCAGTTCTGAAAAAAGAACTCGAAGCAATGGGCGCCGAAATCGAGCAGCTCGAAGCCGAAGTCGACACCATATTCAAGGACGCTCGTGAGCACCCGTACCGCTTGCACGCCGTATTCACCCACCGTGGTGGCACTAAGGGCGGCCACTACTGGATCTACATCTACGACTTCCAAAACGGCAAGTGGCGCAAGTACAACGACGACCACGTTACGCTCGCCAAGGAGAGCGATGTCCTGGAGCAAGAAATTGCAGCTATCCCAGCATCGAGCACGGGCGTCGTGTACATACGAGCAGACAAGGTCGACGAGCTTACGCAGGCTGTCAAGAGGGAGCCAGACATTACGCAGGCAAATGGCAACGGCGACGTAGAAATGCAAGATGCGGACGACTTACCTGCGCTCGAAGCAGCCGCGTACAAGGACGTACAGGTCATTGAGGGCGTGGAGCAGGGATCTTAGTAAGCGAGCTGACTGCTTGCCTTGCTCTTGCTTCCCACTCTTATTGCTACTGTGTCTTATCATCTTGTACTAACATTGCATCGTGCAGCGCGAGCTCCAAACCTATCCCCATTCCCAAAAATAGAGCAAAGAAGAAGAAGAATTCCAGATTCGGGGATGTTTTGAAATCCGCCCAATCTCTTTACCATGGCGCGCCGCCTAGTAGATCTTTCAAGTTGAGCGCAGAGGACACGTTCTGGATTGGTGCGTTTGATCCGGGGCAGAAGCGTGAGGGGGATAGGTTGGAGAGTCCGCCGAAGAGGGGGAGGGCTGAGGGTGAGGATGGGGAGGTGGAAGTTGAGGATTTGGGGGTTGAGGATATGGAGGTGGGGGAGTTTGGGTATGGGCTTTGTAGATTTGGGAGTGGGGGTGGAGGTGTGTAGGTATTTTTTAGAGGGATGATGCATGTGTGGGAGATAGTGGGATGGGTGGATCGTCGCGTTTGGGCGAGATGAATGGTATTGGTATGCGAGAAATGAACCTCTTCAATTGCAACTCCCGTTGCCCATTACTCGTGGACTAACCAATGCGTGTCCAGACGACGTATCGCACTCATTGACTGCGTGAGCTCCGAAAGCCGGTATCCCACCTCCATCACGAACCCGCGCCGTCGCAATGCCACGCCGCCCGTCAAACAGCCATCCTCTTCCTCCCCCCACCCCTCCTCCAATTCCACAACGCCTCCTGCGCCATCGTCCTCGCCGTCAAATGCCCCCTCTCCCTCCCCGCCTCCTCAGTCAACGTCTCCACAACCCTCCCTTCCTCCATACAACTCCACAGCCCCGCCGCCATGGCGCTGCCTACATCCTCCTCATCCTCCTCGTCACTATCCTCTTCCTGCGTGCTAACGACTTGCACTGGCCCCTGTTGTTGTGTGCCGTGCTTCGCTTTCTCGACACCGTATTCGCCTGTGCCTAGCCTGTATAGTATACGTCCGAGCGTCTGATACGCCATGCATCGCTGTGCAGGTACCGCACTGCGACTCAGTACGCTGAGTTCGGGGATCGTGTACCCCGCTGCTTCAGGCGCGTCGGCATGGTGATGGAGACCGCGATCGCTGGGTATACTTCGCGCCACGCTGGGCGGTAATAAGGTGCCTGAGAAATCGAAGCGCAGGTTCGGCGCGCTGAGGCCCGTGTGAGAGGGGTGGTAGGGCGAGGTGGTGTCGGTGGGATCGATGGGGGCGAGCCAGGATTGGGTGCTGGGGTTGTAGGGCAGGGTGGGGAAGTATTTTGTGTGGAGGTCGGTGAGGAAGGTGGGGGAGGAGGGGTCGAGGTTGGGGAGTTGAGAAGGGGTGGGGAAGTGCAGGGTGTTTGTGGGGGGTTCGGGGGGTTGTGGTGTGGGTTTGGTGTCTGCTGGTTCTGGCGCTGCGAAAGACACCTTCTGCTCGCTTGATGGTTTCGACTTCGGTGCTGTTTCGATGCCGTTAGTCGCGCGAGGCGCAGGAGCTTCTTCAGGGTATAGATCGCGCTCATTGCTCCCTTCGTCAATGTTTGCGCGCGCCATCAGCTTCTGTATAAATGCTGGGCTCAGGTTCTGCATGAGTTCCTGGCGCTCCTGTTCGATTTCCGCAGATGACATGGAAGCAAGTGTGCGCTTGTTCTCCTCGCCTATAGCCCTCTTTTCCTCGTTTCGGTCAAAGGCCGCATTGCGCGCTCTTGGCGCATCTTGCTTTGGCGGGTTGGCTGGTGTCGCTGGCTGTGACTCCTTCGCTGCACGCTGCTGCTTGAATGCTGACATTCTGGGTATTCGCTTTTTATGCGCTGGAAAGCCATTTACGTTCGCCCTCTGTGAGGGCGCAGACGGTGGGTTAGCTGGCGAAGATTCGCGCTCGAGTATGTCGCCCACGAACGTGGGGAATGTGGGCATCGCGAATTGTTCATTGTCTTGCGGCTCCAGCTTTTCGACTGCGCCGGTATCGAAATTGAGATTTACGCGCTCTCCTCTTTGGAATTCCATGGTTGCTGTTGCGCGAGAGAAAGTGGTGGAGGTTGAGAGCGGGCGTGTGGAGCTGTACATAACTTTTGAGCCTCGTTCCGCTCGCGGGAGCTAGCGCGTAGCGCCACTAGCGCCATCTTGAGATTCTCCATCTCATGTCACCTTCGCTAACTCATGGTCACAAAGCATCGCATGGCTATGGTTTGAATAGTACATGACGTTGGATATGCTTCCGATCTGATGTCCTAGCTTCAGATATCCCCTCTTGGAGCATACGAGCGCAACTACTCGGGCATCCGTCAGACGAAAGCAGCCAATGACGACTACACGCAGTCTCATGAGACTGTCTCGGACATCCTGTCGCAGGAGTTGAAGATCACTTGCCGACCGGGACTCCGTTCGTTTGGAAAGATGGTCCACTGAAGGGCAGTCTTATATGGCCATGACATGACGACTGGGGCTTACCAGCTGCTACAGCCTTCTATGGTTGCCTTGGCTGACCTCTCTTAGGGCCTCGAGCGTGAGCTGTGATTCTATTCTCTACAACCAATAATCTCTTCCGCGAGCTAGCTAGCTAGTCGGACGTCCGACCTTACAGTGTCTCCTTGCTAAAGACCATCCAGAAAATTGGTGGGGTTTTCGAGAAGCAGGCCTCGTAGCTTACCAATCAACCCGCATTTGACTTTCAGCCTTGCGCAACCGAGACCACAGTATACTCGCACCAACCAAACAAGGACACATGGGAAAATCGAACCTACATTGTACGCCTTGAGTACCGAATGGCTTGTCTCAGCCTCACAGATAGTTACAATCCGAAATGAGCTCTGAGAAGGCCCACCGATTGCGAAGCGAATTCCGAAACAATGCCCGTCGAATCTTTGAAAAATTACGGACGGGCCCTAACACCCCAACTACACTGCTTCTCAACGTGTCGTCTACGGACTCCACCTCTCCGGTTCAAACGCCGCTTTCAGACCCCGGTGGATCCTCCCCTGGCCTTTCAACTCATTCCACGAATCCAGATTGTGCCGACCAGGACTGGACGACGGCCGATCTTTGTTCACAATGCGCCTCCGTTGACTTTGCTAGCATTGCAATTGGTGCTGAATATAAGACGAAATCCTTTCTAGCCCTTATTGAAGGAAGCCGGAGTTGCCCAATGTGTTCTTTCACCCTTCGCTGCTTTGGTGAAGCGGACTTGGAATCATTCCGGCTACAAAAGCACTTGCTCAGAGACAAAATTCGTCTGCGCCGCTGGTTCAGAGTCGATGATACGGAGCCATCGATTGCGGGAGAATTCGCCACTCAAGCCAGCACTCCTAATTTCAGCATCTCCATACTTGCCGGGAGTGATTGTACAATGCCACTCGAGCCTCTTCGACGACTCTCTCCGAAAGTCGATTTCGCGTTGATTAAAAGGTAGCTAGCATGGTGCGAGAGAGAGCATAATTCGTCCTGCAGCCCAAATCTGGTCTCGAGTCAAGCCCTCCCGGATGGCCTATCAGGCCTTCGGGTCATTGATTGTAGGCGGAAAGCGATCACCTTGGCGCCAAACAACTGCATTTTTGCTGCACTGAGCTACGTTTGGGGCTCTGAGATGTTGCAGCCATCAACTTCTCGTGAGCCAACAGCTGAAGGAATATCCTCGTCTACCTCCAAGAAGACCGATGACATACCGCTCCCGACTAATCTTCCTCAGACTGTTGCGGATGCAATAGAAGTAGCTGTCACCCTCGATATCCAATATCTATGGGTTGACAAGTACTGTCTCAGTCAGTCAGATCCTCAAGAGATGCAATCACAGCTGTCAGCGATGGACATGAACTATGAAGCGGCGTACCTGACTATCATTGCAGCAGTAGGTGACGCGTTTTCAGGCCTACCAGGTGTGACTACCATACCTAGAGCTGGACAGCCGCGCATTACTATCAATGGACAAACCTGGTTGTCAGGTCTCTATGAGTGGCGCGCAGTCCTGGACTCGACGTGGTCTTCACGGGCACGGTATGTAGCTTTGAACCACTGTCATAGAACATGCTAACCTTTGGCTTTGCCACACAGGACTTATCTAGAGGGTCTTTGTTCCAGACGTCGACTCGTATTCACAGCTGAGCAAGTCTTATTCAAATGTACCGCCGCCGAACTGGAAGAAGTCACCTTCCTCGTCAGGCAGTCATTAGCATTCCCCTCGGTGGATGAATGGCGGAGCGACCTGTCACTTCCTCTCGCTGACCACATTGAGCAATACACCAAGCGTGTACTGTCTCACCAAAGTGACGCACTAAACGCTATGCAAGGTATCTTCGACCGATATGCACGCAGTGAAAAGTCGGTTGGGTAATACTGGGGTATTCCAACTACGTACGCAGCCTATGATCGATTCGCAAGTGTAAAGCAAGATCTCATGTCGGGGCATTTCGAAAGACAAGAGGAACACATCCAGATACAGCATGCAGCGTTTGCCTTCGGCCTTCTATGGAGACAAAGTGCTGAATCACGCGCAAAACGGCGCAATGCGTTCCCCAGCTGGTCATGGGCGGGATGGATCGGTCCAATTCAGTGGCCACATTACAGCGCAAACAGCGAAGCTGATAGCGTGTCGGCAGGCGCACGATTCTACGTGCAAGTGGAGCAAGGTGGGACCAAGCTACCTATAAACATCGCAGTGAGACGCAGATACGAACAGGCAGATCTCCGATATCCTCTATACCTACGCATCGATGCCGTATACCTACGCATCGATGCCGAAGTTGTAAAGATAAGATTCTCGCTCTGCCTAGATCGAATGGTGGGTCGCACCCACTCCAACAACCTGTACGGATTCCCACCTCCGGTATTCGTCTTCACAACCCATTCAACAAAAGCCGGGCTGTCTTTCAACCCCGAACTGCTTCAATACGCATTTTGGGTCTTAACCTTGACCTCTACGATTGAAGAAGGCAACGAGCTCTGGTCTGCGCTATGTGACGAGGGCATAGAATGCGTCGTGCTGTCACGAACACTGGCTCTTGTGATTTGGAAAGAAACACGAGTTGGATTACTTCCACTGCGTGCATTTTTGAAGGGTTCCACGGATAGTTCAGAGGTAGAGCTGTATGACCGTTTGAGGGTGGGTGAAGAGCTAGTGATGGACATAAGAGAGAGACTTGGGAGCGAGAGACGTAGCGTTATCATACGATGAGTGAAAGCAAAAAGAGTAAAAAGAAAGCAAAAGGTAATTTGGTATCGATCCATAATTTTCGAAACCATCTAAGCCGCCGAACTCCGGAATCAAACACACGCCTTGGGATGTACCCCCGTACTCGGTCCGAAGTTAGTGGTATGGCAACCCACAATAACCCAGCATGTGTCTGTTGGAGGTTTCATGGCGTTGTTGATATATATACACGGTAGTTACTAATAATTACTGAAAGTCTAGCAACTGGGAACTTAGAGGATCTGTGGTGAGCGTGATTATCAAATGAACGCACGTTCAAATCCGCGTTTGCAAGCGGGGTAAGCGAGAATGCGATATGTGAAGATTTCTAGTCCTTCACCGTTTGTGCGTTACGTGACGTCAGTGGAAAAGTGCTCAAAAACTTCTCTCTGCGCACCACCAAACAACGTCTGAGTTGTCTCTCTGGTCTTAATATATTCTCCTGGCCCTATAGCTCTGTACTTTGTTGCGTGCGTGGAAAGTCTGCTGCCTGCGCAGTGAAAGTGAAGATGAAAGCGCGGGACAATCAAAGAGTGACTTAGGAAACGCGCTCTCGCGCGTTTCCCTGACCTTCTAGAACAGACTTTTGCACCTGCCCAAATTGGAATCGATCACACCTTTTTTGTTCCTTGCCAATAACCACCACCCCAACTCCACCATGTCCTCTGAACGCATCCCGCCCCGATACGACGCCTGGGCGTCCGACACCGACAGCGATGACGAAGACGCAAGACCTAATCCCTCCCCAGCGGTTCTTTCCGAAACAGCCGCAAAAACTGTACGCCAGCTCACCAATCGTACTCCACTCTACAACGAATGGGTGCGCGGGACTTACCGCAACCACATGGACGGGAAGTACAATGGCGTATGAGAGCATAGAGACAGCGTATTTTACGATTTCGGAACGTTAATGATCATGGACGATAGAAAGGGTCGAGCAGTCTTCGAGCGCTTACACACCCTGCGAAACAATATTGTCGACGTCTCGTGTACCGAAGACGTGGTACAACTTGCGCAAAAGCTATCAGAAAAGTCCAAGGCATACGAGGAGAATTTGCTTTTCCTCTGGAACTATCAGAACGGCCGACGGACCGCCTACACCATTTCGATCTTTGCGCATTCACATCTGGGGACACTGCTCCAGATGGAAGACCAAGAGGCGAGGGCGGTGCTACGAGAAATGAAGAGAGTAGTGAAAGCTGTCAAACTGCACCCGATTGTCAGACATGGGAACAAAGACGACAAGCGCCTCATGATCGTGACTGAGCCTGGCTGGGATGAAGATGAAAACTACTGGCCGATTGTGCTTGGGCCTGACTGGAAGCGAATTCTCCGAGATCAGGGCGTGGAAAGGTATGCGGAGGCGGAAGACGGTGAAGGGGAGAATGAAGAAGGTCCCACGAGGCGTGCTCAAGGCAAGCGTCCTCGCAACCAGCACCCTCAAGGCATGAACAATCTCTCGCTCGATGACGAGAGACCTAGCAAGCGAAGCAAGACAGGCTTTCGCCCGCAGGATGGCGACTGGAAGTGCGGCCTGTGTTTGAAATGGAATCGGAAGTACTGGAGCAGCTGCCAGAACTCCTTCTCTGGTGACGTTGGAGGGACCTGTAGCGGCACCATGAGGGATGATGTGGTGGAGGAGAATGCTTGGGAGACATTGAAGTAGCTGGAAAGTCGTGGATGCTTACCACTCTGGGCAGATACGAGTACGATGTGCTGCTATAAGGGAACTAAATAAGAAAAATGTACACTACAATGCACGGGCCCCGTTCCTCTCTGTTTGGAGAAATTAGCAACTCGTTGTGAATGACTGTACTGCATCAGCTTTCCATGCAAGGCTCTATCTAGGCACGCTATATATATCCGCGTCCCTCCTCGTACGCATAGCATCAGAAAATGCGACAACCTTGCAGCACCATGTATCCCTCAAGCCCCCATAAAAAGCCCATCCCTCACAGCCCCACCCCTCACATCGCCCTCAAATTCCCACCCCGATACCTCCACAACTGCTCCAGACACACCGAAGCAGCCACATACTTCCAGCTCTTGAGCGTAACCTGATTCTCCCACCCCTTCCTCTCCATCGCCACCTTAAAGCACGCGATCGAGCGCGGCAACGCCTCAGACTCATCTTCATCCTCGCCCTTGACGATGCTCCGAATGATTGCGTCGACGTCTCGATTGAAGCGCTCTTGCACTTCTTGATTGGCCTCGCGGATGTACCGCGTTGATGCGCGCTCCTTTTTGCCGAGGATGTTGCCGCTGAAGACTTCGAGTTCGGTGAGGGGTTTGCTGCGGTGGGCGCGCAGGGTGTCCATTATTTCGATCATGTTGAGTTCGTAGCTGGTGTTTGTTAGTAATTACATTCGTGCTATAGTTTGGTGTGACGACTTACTACTCCCGCAGGTCGGCGGCAAAGTCTACATAATGATCCCATTGGATGCCACGGGTCTCGCGGTCGATGTACGACTCTAGCTTTTGGACGAGTGATTTCCCGTCGTTCAGAGCGTCGTGCATCCGCTCGAAATCGCCCTTCATGCGTTCGAAGAACTTCTTCTCGTCGATGTTGCGGTATAAATGGCCGAGGACCTTTTCGCTGCAGTACCAGCGGATTCTGAAGCTTTGTTAGAAAGATGTATCACGTAAAAAAGAATGGATGTCCTACCTGGACTTCTCGGGGTCGAGCACACTCAGGCTATCAGGATCGTCGATGTCTTCCTCTTCCAGTTCTTGCAGCTCTGCCTTGCCTTTCTCGTTCATTACCAGGACAGGGCCGGGTGCCATAAAATCAGGCCTGATGTGGTCACGTCCGCGTGGTATCTACTTGCATTAGCATGGTCGTAGAACCACCATGATGTTGTAGATGACATTTACTTGCTTCAAGTCGGCCTGTTTGTATACAAGTCAGTTTCATGACAATCAAAAAGCGAAATGCGATGTGCTTACCGGTATACCCGACTTGCTAAAGTCCACAGCATCAGAAGCGAGCTTTGCAAGCGTGATGCAGTCGCTATCCCTGGTACCATTTGGCTTGTTATCTGCCCTGATTTTGTGCATGTTTGAGATCTGCCCTAGGCGGTCCTAGAAAGTCATGTCAGCATGTGCCTCATGACTTGTGTCAAAAGTTTTACCATATTCATGAACTCGATGAAGAAGTCAACAATGTCATTGACCTGCACAGGTCTACCGAGGTCGCGCGGCTTGGCGGGTGCATAATCAGCTGGTGGAAGGGTGTGGTTCGGTATGAGTCTCGGGTCGTAGATGATGTGAAAGAGGTCTCCATCCAAGTCTCCACCGCTCAGTTGCGAAGGAAGATCTCGCGGTCCATGCTGTGAGAACACAATGCAATTTTGCAAATTCCTCAACGGCGAGCCTTCTGGAACATTCACGCCTCTCACGACTTGCACGTCTCCTGGGTGCAAAGCTGGCGCTCGCGTGACCACGATACGATCTCCTACAAGGATATGACGAGTTCGATGACCATCATCCCACTCGTCTTCGGTGGCGATGTAGACTTCGCCCTCCCTAAGGAAGTTCGTCTCGTCCATGATGCCGTACAGTAGATAGCCTTTCTCGATTGGAATACGCGCGCGATACTTCAGGCTTCGCAGATTTGACATGGCTGCTACTTCAACAATATCGGTCAAGAATCGATCTGCTTGGAAGGAGAGTCCGATGTAGTGCATCAGCTGAAACAATCTCGGTATCTTGGCGTAAACACCGGAGTGCGAATACTCTAGATCGATGTCAGTCGCAGTACCTTGTAGAGGCTCTTTGCCAACTCAGGGCAGTCTACACTTACCGAGGAAGCTAGCAGCGTTGAGTGGGTGCTTGATCACCATCTCCAGCGTGCGACGAGCTTCGTTCTGTACGCTGATGAAGCTCGCCATTGGCACATCGAGGTCCTCCAGGATCTTGATGAATTGATGATTCAGGTACATCTTCAGAGGCCTGTAGGCTGCTCCGCAGAGCTCGAGATCCTTCCAATCCTCCCTCGCAATATACTTAGTCATGCTCTTGCGGACTTGCAATTGCTGTCCAGGTAGTGATGAATCTAAGGAGAGTACGCCCTTTGCCCCGCGGTAACGAATTTGTAGTATGGTAGGACGTTTGCTACGCCGATCAGGAGGGAGAGCTCTCCAGAGGTGCTCAAAGAGCTCCAGTGACATGGTACCGCAGCCGTCCGAGAAGGTTCGACCGTTCCTGATAACATCATCTTTCGTCTCCGTCACAAAAGCTGTGCTTGGGATGGTCACCGCAAAGATGGTATCGGAGAACGCTTGCCCAATGCGAGCTGCGCATTTTGCGCTGCAATGGATATTCGAGAAGTCGCCTAGTTCTGCAATTACGTCTCGAGCGTTGATGATCTTGCCGTCTTCCACAATGGGTGACATGAACCAGGTCTGATGGTACCTCAGCGAGGCATGAGAGAATCCGAGAAACTCGAAGTGCCGTCCTGCGATCCGTATGCCATCTTGCAGGACCTTGCGAAAGCGGTCGTAGACCTTTTCTTGAGTTGCTTTAGAGTCGTAAAACACTGACATGCCGTCTTCGTCTGCGAAGAAGACTCGCATGAAGCACTCGCCATGCTTGGAGTATTTGCGGAGTATGCGATTGGAAACGCTCCAGTCTGGTCCTCGAAGAATGATACCTAGTAAAGTGATGTTATCAGCGATTGGTCATAACCAGTGGAGTCAATAGGTCTCCAAAGTGCCTACGCAGTCCGCAGTGCTCCCAGACGACCAGACTAAGTCAAAATGTTGAGAACTGATCAACATGCATAATCACAATAGTGTGTGAGACATTGTGACTTACCGGTGGGAGTGACAGTAGCTTTGTATGTCAAAGCGAGATGCTCTTGCTGTTTGCGCTTGCCGTGTATGGTGGTGTATGTCAGCTCTGCCTTTTGAGCATTCCGGACATTGTCTACAAGCGCTTTCCGAAGACTTGTGATCTGGAAGTCCGCTGAGTCAACATAGGGTCCTGGAGTAGGTATCTGCCTCCCAAGATTCCGTACTGCGAGGGCCGTGAACTTAGAGCCGTGAGTCCGAGAGGAAGCTTCAATACTGCCGATCAGTTCCCGCATCACTCTCGGGGTCAACGTGCCCTCAAACACAAGAGCAAGCACTTGGAACTTCTCCGCGAAGTGAAGGCCTGATCTCGATAGTGCGGTCTCAAGACTATTCAGTTCGGTTTCGATGGCGCTCGTGAAGGTGGAGAGAGCATTCTTCCTGCAGTGGACTTCCGGCACAGAGAAGTCCTTGAGGAAAACCCACACCTGGTTAATCGACGCCCTCGGAAGGACCAGCTTGTAGACCATGCACAACGCAGGACACTTGTCATAATGCGTCTGCAAGCTGCACAATCGCTCGAGCTTCGCAATGCGACGGCTGTTACTTGCACCTCCCAAGTTCAAGCTCGCAAGCATAGGCAGCGCGTAAGCTGATGCAGTAGCTTGTTTTCCGGTGTAAAGATGTAGGTCATCAGTGCCGACGATCTGATAGATTTTCGGCGGAGACTTGAGAGTGAGTGTGATCGAGCCCCGGTGGGCATCCTCGACAAAAGAGATGGTATGTTCGAGAATGGCGTAGGGAACATCGATTCTGCCATGCCAATCAAATCCATGAGCAGTCGCAGTCTCCAGGTAGATCACCAACGCATGTCTTCCAAATGTGATGGAGCCCACTCGCAGATCTCTGTATTTTTGATCGAAAATGAGCCTGCCCTGCCGATCGTAACTCCACACACCAGTCATGAGCATCTGGAATGGGAAGATTGGCTGAGACGCCCCGGTGGTTGGCTGTTGAACGCGTCTTGACCTAATTCCCTCCTCTTTCTGTAGAAGCGTTACCACCTTCAGCGGATCTGGTTTCTTGTTGCTGACCTTGCAGTGCAGCGCAATAAATCCAAGCAGCAATGGTTGTAGACCACGAGCCCCGTACTGGCTAAGAAACTTCTTGCCATTGTCCGGCTCGGCGACAGTGACAATTGCCCAGTTGTTACCCGTCTTCTTGAAGAGATCAAAAGCCAAAATGTCGTATCTCCGCAATTTGTCTTTGAGTGAGTTTCGTAATTCGACGTGGTTGACATGCTCGGGCACCTGGGAAATGAGCTGGGTTGAATGGCTACACTGATCGAAAGCCTCTCGATGTTACACCAAGCATCCGTTGCAACTCAGAGTACTGAGTCTCGTGGTGGTGCGCCATCGATGAGGTGGAATTACTTACATGCTGGATGAAGATATCCATGGCTCAGACTTGTGCGCCGCGAAACCTCGCGCTGCGACTGCGTAGTCGGGATACAAGGACACCAATTGGTGGAAGTAAAGACCGTGGATCTCAAGGTATTTGCTCGTGGATGACCGCAGGCTGTAAGGTAACGGAGCAAATAAGTGGGGCCGCCGTTAGCGCTGTAGGCCCTTGCGTGAGCACGCGTGAGGGATTGCCACCTTCACCTCGTCTTCGAGTATGAGAGGGTGATAACGAAGCCTTGAGATGCGCAGTGAGGATTACATGAGTCGCGTCACAATAGCGAGCATTGAGGAATGATTTGTTGTCGATCACGGGAGGCATAAGATTCCAATTACATCGCTCAAGATGCTAGGCGTGTCGCTCGAACGGACTCATTTCGTATCCTCCTCCTTCCCTGGCGTCTCTCTCTTCTCCATGATCTTGTCCACAAGCCCAAACTCAACGGCCTCGTTGGCATCCAGGTAGTAATCACGTTCTTGAGGCACAACGTTAGTGCATGTCCTGTCTGCTTCACACTGTAGTCGCGATACATACCCATGTACTTCTCGATCTCGTCCAGTGTCCTCTTCTTCGTCAAGTGCGACTGGTATATCCTGTTCAGCTTGTCCCGCACCCTCAATATCTCTTTTGCGTGATCCGCGATATCGCTTGCCTTGCCACTGTACCCACCACTGGGCTGGTGTATCATGACTCGTGCATGAGGCAGGATGTACCGCTGTCCTGGCGCACCTCCAGCAAGCAGCAACGACCCCATCGACGCAGCCATACCCATACACGTCGTACTGACTGGGCTTCTTATGTAGTTCATCGTGTCGTAGATGGCCAATCCTGCACTAACACTTCCGCCGGGCGAGTTGATGTACATGGATATAGGCTTCTCCGGATTCTCAGCCTCAAGATAGAGTAGCTGCGCGATGACGGTGGCGGACATCACGTCCTCGACAGGGCCGTTCAAGGTGATGATGCGTTCTTGCAGGAGGCGTGAGAAGATGTCAGAGGTTTTGAAGCCTCCACCCTACAAAGTCAGCATCGAGAATGGCTGTGCGATGCGGTGAGGACATACGACTGACTCTGTCACGTAGGGAATGGGGCTGAAGGCCTGTGTTTCTTGCGGCCGTTGCCGCTCTGGTGCGAGGGGCGAGCCAAAGCCGAATTGGCTTGACATCGATCGCGTGGCATGTCTGAAGGTCTGTTGGAGGAGTAAAGGCCTTGCGCCCTGCCGTAATATTGTCGCCATGGTGTGTGGTGGAGAGATGTGTAGGAAGCAGCTCTCGCGAACTGAACTTGATGCTTTTGCCAAGCCGGAGGTCCGCAGACATGTCGAAGCATTTCGCGTGTCTACCATCAACAACACAACACTCATACTCCGCTAAATGCTAGGTCGATGGAGTCTTCCTCACGCTTCACGTCTCGGACGAACTAGATCTCCATCACAGCCTCAATGGCGCTCTGAACATAACCACGTCAGCGTCGCTCGAGGAGATGCTCTCGGCCCCACACGCGACGATACGCACCAGACATTCCGCGTACGCAAAGACGGAGACGGCAAAGAGCTTCCGCTGCCTCCTGTCTTGGACCCAATAGTGCTCCAGAGCAGGGCACAATGGGACAAGCATAAGCCGCAGCCCAATCCTGCTGACTTTACACCATTTCAGAAAAAGCTTCAGGCGAATCCATTTGGTATGTACTGCATTTACCATGCTCTTGACCAGATCTGATATATACGCCAGCTCACGCGCTGGCTTCGCCTCTCCGCCAATGTCGCGCGACCCAGATTTCGCTTCCTACAGCCTTCATGACCTCCCTGCATACTCGTCCACATCCCACCACGGAAGACCCATGGCTCCTCCCCATCTCGCTCACCACAAAAGAGAACAATCTCGGGCACCCATACCGTATCATCGGGCGCCGCCTTGTCATCGACTATCTTGGCAAGAAGAAACAATGGCAGAAGGGCATCAATTCGCGAATGGAAGCACACTACGGTTCGACAAAAGTCGCTAGAATGGTGTGGAGAGAGGATTTACCAAGTCTAGTTACGGACCTGATGCAAAAACAACTGACAAACAAGCTGAGCTGGAACTTCACGTGGAGAGGCCGCTTGATTCCAGTCGCGAGCCCAAGGAACGAGGACATTGAGAAGGTGGATGATGTGTCATGCGTCCTCATCTTTGGCTCTCTCCGTACGCGCGCCGACGAAATCCAGGAACAGAGCAAGTCCCTCGTCGAGGAGATGCAGAAGTGGTCATCGTACATCGCGAAGGGCTGGCAGGATAAGCTTGATCCGCACCGGTCGCCAGAGGTCACTCACACGTCTCCCGCGTGGTATGTTGAGCCCCTTGTCCCGCATCTGCAACCGCGAATCCGTTGTCCTGAACTGGAGTTCAAGACCACTACCTGGCGCAGTCGGAAAGTGCCACTATACAGCCTGACAGATCTGCTTGGAGAAGAGAAAGCACGGCAGTTAATCGAGGGCAGCAAGTACGCAGGAGAGAGATGTGTGGTCTTGAAGAGCGCGAGACACAACGTTCCTGTTGAGATCCTACTCATGCGACTACAAGCCTACATCACCGAATGCGGACCATGATCCCATACACGACACGCATCATATCGAACTCATGATGACTGCCTGCCTTCCCAATCCGCCTTGACCAGGCCGTAGATATGCATGTCATACACCACGCCACGCTTCTCAGCATGGCCATTCATCACGCCCTCCTTCGCGTAGCCGCACTTCTCGAAGCATCGCATACTGCCAACATTCCCACCAAATACACCACCCCATAACCGAGTTAACCGCTGCCCATCTTTACCCTCCCACGACTCAAAGCAATACCTCGTCATACCCTCCAAGGCTTCGGTCACGTAACCCTTCCCCCAGTGCTTCTCGCCAACCCAGAAGCCCACCTCTGCAGTGTGGCTCATTACGTCTGCGCCCAGCTTCAAGCCTATGCCGCCAATGACATCGCCTGGAGCAGACGCCTCGCAAATTACGAAGTCGGTCTGGATGGGCCGCGCGACGTTCAAGGCTATCCAGCTGTTGGTGGAGTCGATGGTGGGTGGATCTGGGAAGGCGAGGGACATGTACTTTGAGACGGCTTTGCTGTTGGTGCTGCGTGTCATGGACGGCTGGTCTTGCGGATGCATGTGGCGTATGAAGAGGCGAGAAGTTGTGAAGATGGGCTGGGGAATGGGAGAGTCTTCGGATGTGTCCGAGGCTTCGAGCTGTGCGGCCATGGTCGCTGGATGGGCGGGTGTGGGTTGTTGCGCCATTGTGAGTAGTTTGGTAGATTTGGAGTTGGTGTTGTAGGAGGAAAGATAAAGCTATCTTCGAAAACAGGATGTTTTTGCTCCGATGTCTCCTGAGTCATCCCGTATATGCGAAGAAGATTTTGTGATTCTGATTACTCCGGGCTGCATTGCACCTTCCTAGCTTGGCAAGGATGCTTACTTCTGAGGCTACGTCTAGACTTAGCACTCCGAGTATCGTTCCACTTCGAATTTCCATCCTTCGCAGCATTTTGTATGTGACTGGTTTTTGTAAATCACTATAGGCGACATCATGCAGAGTGCGGTGCTTCGCGGGGTGACGTCGTTTTCGCAACCACGCTAGCGCAACGCGTCTCGTCGCGTCGCATTTCACGACAATCCTTCTAGGACACACGCGACAACGCAACGCAGCAATGGCGTCGACGTCAACGAAGTAAGCATAGCAATACTCATATGATGTACAAGACTTACGGTGTGGCAGAAAGGTCGTCAGAACCTACTCGCGACAGAAGCGCTCGCTGTACGATGAAGGACCGCCCACCAAACGAAGACGCGTCGAATCTACGCACCAGACCGTCCAAACCACCGTCACAGCGTCCTTTCTAGTAGAATCACTCCCAGATATTTCAACCGCGCCTCTCGAATCATCCGAACCTCCTACATCAAGCCCCAAGAACTCGCCGGCAATATGGTCAGACGATGCGCCGCGGTCTAGTCCACCATCGTCGCCCGTACCATTCAGCTCCCCTCTACAACAACAGAAACGACGGCCAGTCTTCTCGTTGTTCCGGAAAACAGCCAGATCTCTTCCCACAAAACAGCCACTCCACGAACGAAGTCACAATGCTCAAAGCCCACCACAACCAAAACCACAACCTGCAAAAGCGAAGCGTATGGTGCAGATGCAGCTAGACCTCGCCAGCGAGACCAGAAAAGCGTGCAAGACATGTGGCATGGAGTACATACCCTCAAACGCCGAGGACGCAGCGCTACACCGCAAGTTCCATGCGATGAACGTGGGAGGCGTGGACTTCACGAAAGCAGTGGTAGAACGACTCAGGAAGAACCAGGTCTGGAGTGGAGGAGACGGGAGTTTCATTGCGGTCATTGGGCGGAAAGATGCGCTTGCACTGCGCAATAGGACGAGCGATGTGTTGAGGGTGGTTAATACGGAGCTTGCGGCGGTACCTATTGAGGATAAGGAGTTGTGGAGTCAGACGTGCGAGCGGAAGGAGACGAAGACGGAACCTCGGTCGAAGGCACAAACGGTCGATCGCTTCAAGGCGTACCTCTACATTCGCGGCCCAAAATGTATCGGTGCATGTCTGGCAGAACGGATCTGGAACGCATACACCGTGCTGGCTCAGGACGACACGTCTGCGCAAACCTACGACACCAAGAGCTCGAGCATCTCCATCAGCACAGACTCCAGTCCAGCTATCCTAGGCATATCACGCATGTGGACGTCGAACCAGCATCGCAAGCAAGGCATTGCGACGCGATTGCTGAACTGCGCGAGGTCGAACTTCCTATATGGGATGGCAATCGACAAGGACAACGTCGCTTTTAGTCAGCCCACAGAGAGTGGAGGGAATCTGGCGAGGAGGTGGTTTGGTCGGGACGCTGGGTGGCTGGTATACATCGATTGAGAATCTGAGATCATGAGACCGTGCATGAGTTCACTCTTGTTGCTTGCTCCGAGACATGATCTTCAGGGTACCTGAGGTGGTGCCAGGATAGGATCCAATGAACAGCATGGTAGATGCCATCAACTGAAGTGATGAAATCGTTCGAAGGTGCTCCACCAACAACAGACCCTTGCACACGTCTGAAATGAACAAATCACGATCTTTAGAACGCTCTGCTATCAATATCAATAATGGTTCATGTGGGATGGTGGGGTAGATGCGGGAGAGCAGCCGTTGCCAGCAGATGTCGGCCTCCAGAAACGCCGACGACATCAGCACCAACGGTCGGGCACAGCAATTGCTCCACGCGGCGTCATACCAGCTTCCTCCCCGTACATAGAATAATGTATTGCTTCTAGTCTTCAGCATGTCTTCCGGGAACCCATTCCGTGCATCAGTCTCGTACAACAATCCTCCACAGCTTCCGTCCTCCAATCCACCGCCCACCTCCCAACGGCCCGCAGCGCCAGCTCCGCAAACATCCTTCATCTCCGCTGACAACAGCGCGTCTGCGGCACCTGAGGATGGTCGCTTTGGTATATTCTGCCTTGCTTTTGTACTTTCCCTAAGCAAGCGGGCAGTAATCGTGTTACAGGGTTCGATGTCGCGAGTACACCACCGCAGCGGACAAAGAAGCATGTTCGCATAGAGTCCAACACCACGTTTATTCCTCCGCAACCGGACACCGGCGATGCAGGCGTCTCACCCCAAGATCACCGTAACCCGCGATCGAACCAGAGCGAACGCGTAGACCCTCCACCGCCTGCACAGTACAGCAGCACTGCCAGCTCAGACGTGTTTGCGCGAGATCCACGCACACCCAGCACGGGGTGGAACAGCGAGGCGACAACAGCAGACATGTGGTCAGGCTCGCGAACGAGCAACCAAGCACCCCAGTCTGCGGTATCGCCTGGGGGCATACCAGCAAACCCCTTCTCGAGAACACTGGCAACAGTTGAGCCTCAAGAGAGGGGCATGGCCGAAGAGCGGACGGCCACGGAAAGGGCAGCCCCAGGCAACAACAGAGCATCATTGGACGTCGAGAGCTTCAAGAACTTGCTCATGACCGGCAGAGCGAATCCGCGACAGTCCGGGCAGCCACCTCTCCCAAGCATACCCAGCGGCATCCAGTTCGAGAGCAGTAGTAGCACAGATACCTCATCAATATCACGCCAGTCCTTGTTCGAGCCTCCGCCAGAAACGCATGCTGATTCGCCACGGACGTCGTATGAGATGGCAGAGTCAAGTGGGGATGAGGACATGGGGCTCGTGTCCGAAGTGAAGAAGGGCAAGAAGAAGCCACCCCCAGCACCGAAGCATCGCCACGGCAAGCTGGTCACGCAACGCCAACCACAAGTTGTGTCCTTCGATGGCTTTGCGGCGTCCGAGCCTGCGCCTTCACCCGTCACACGGCCCAAGGACAATTCAGACACGAACAAACCACTTCCTCCCACCCCCGTCGTATCACCTCCACCACTACACATCAGCACACAAGACGTAACACCACAACGACCACCGCCAATCAACCGACAGTCGAGCGAATCCTCGGCAGCTGTAGAAGCACCACGGTCACAGAAGAAGGTCCCTCCTCCTGTGCCTCTAGCTCGGCGGCAGAGTCAATTACGTACAACGATGACTTCGACTAGAGCACGAAGCAACTCGTCATTGACTCTCGGCTCACAGCACTCCGTGGACGCCACACCTCCAAGCCCCGCGCCCAGTACCAAAGACCCCTTAGCAACACTGAAGTCTCCGCCTCCACCGCCTCGTTCAAGACACGGCGCGAAACTCACCAACATCACAAGCTCGAGCGCAAACTCATCCACCGCTGAGCTTCCACATCGCGGCACGTCGACTCGCGCACCAGCCCCAGCACCCTTGCGACGAAGTGCAACGGACCAAGACTCCTCATCCTCTATCCACCGCAGCTCATCAGTCGCATCAGGCCAACGCACAGTCTCAGGCGAAAGCACCAGCAGCACAATGCCCCCACCTCCACCCCCACCACGCCGCACCGGCCGCTCAAGCCTCGATCAACAGCGCCCCAACATTTCACCTACAGATTCCCGACGCACGAGTCGAACGAGTATGGATGATAAGCGGCGTGCTAGCATGGCGAGCGAGAGTTCGTTGCGGAATGAGTATGCGCTTGTGGAGGGGAAGGCGGGTGAGGAAGTGGGAGGAGAAAAAGGAGAGGCTGGGGTTGGGATGGACAGTAATATTCTTGATGATATGGATAGGTTTCAACAGGAGTTGGAGGAGTTGAGGGAGAAGTATGAGAAAGCGGCTTAGGATTTCGCGAGGAAGGGGTGTTGGAGTGGGGGTAGGCATAGGAATAGGGGTTTGTGTATATGATGTTTTGGAGGGTGAGAAGGGGGTTGATTGGAGAAAGTGGTTGTTGTGTTGTGTTGCGCATATATTGGATAGCAGATTACGTCTTGCATTTTCGGTCTTGATTGTTGAGACGGGTCTGGACATGTATACGCTTAATGTATCTAACATTACTATTCGCCTGTCCAACACCTTCTCCCATTATCTCCTCTCCTCTCATAAATCCCGTCAGAGACCACCCAGAAATCCTATACCGCATATGCATGATGAGTCCGTATAGAATTGAAGCCTCAGAGAAGCTGAAAGTCTTGGATCACATCACATGAGATACCTTCACCCACAAAAGACCTGGACCGACTTTCACAATTCGCGAAAATAGCAACCGCAGGGTTTCCATGATGGGGAAGGGAGATGGATTATCAAGCACACTGATGAATTCTCGCTTGTGGACGAGCAGTTTCGCGCGGTTGGTGAGGAGTTGGCGAGGATGTGTTTGTCGATGGGGATGAGTGGATGGCCGGCATCAGGAATGGGGGTCAAATTATAAATGCTAATGATGTGAGCACAGCGTGCTGCTGGACATCAATTGTAGATTCGCTCGGGGTTTTGGATGAACTTGCCCTCGTTGACGACACTTATCAATCATTAAGATAGTCTCCTTGATTAATCGTTGGGGAGTCTTAGGACGTGCTGCAACAGTTGCGGAACGCTGACATGTTTTCTGGCTACCTAGACGAAGTATTGCAGACTTGGTATTCGCAGCAGGACCAAAATCCCAAACGCGAAACACCTACTCGTGTAAGCTACATGCTAGATATGCGTACGATGTAAAGCATTCCCTCTCGATCGCTGCCAGCCTACTCGCTCCCATCAGCCATGCGCGTATCAAGTCCAACTATCCCCGCAAATCCATAACGTTCATCGAACTCTAACACAATCAAGCGAACTGCTCCTCCAGCAAAAAGATGAGATCCCTACTGCCTTCGCAGCGAAAGCTGGGTGAGTCGCACACGGTGATTGTATTGGCTGGGAGATTTACTGAGCTCGATTTGCGCGCAAGAGAGGAGACATCGATCGCTGGAATAAAAATCAAAACCAACTCGCTAGTCTTGACAGTGCTGCATGTGTTGTACAGACTGGCGCCTTGCAATTGTTAAGGAAAGAGGTGTTGGGTGTGCATTAAGCGGCAACTCTTTACGCAGACTAATGTTGGTCGTGCAAGATGCACAATGGGTTTGGAGAAATCGCTTCGTTCGCGGGTACATGATCGTTCACCGATTTGGCATTGCAGCGGGTACGAGAGAGGTAGTATCCTGTTGGGCAGCTGCTGAATCCTCGCTAGGCCTTGTGTGTTTCCAAGGCCATTTGAGGCATGTTGATGCATTATCACAGTCGTAGCAGCCAGTACGAAGGTGCTCGTATTCTGAAGCGCCAGCTTAGACGTCACTGCACTGTTAAATGGGGATACAATAGACACAAACACCTCATATAGTTAGTCATCACAGCATCGACAAGAGCTGAGTATGAATCAACTGTGACAGAATCACTTTTATTAGGCATTGGGAAGAGCTAAGTACATGCTAGTCATGCAGATAGCTGTTCGTCAATGATGGAACCACTCCTCCAGAAGATCGACAAATACAGAATGTGACTCGAAATGAAACACTCCCCGTCCATGCTGACATGCCATCAACAGCTGCTGATGATGCCAGGCCTTATCCTAATGACATCGGCCGCCAACGAAACGCGTGACAGCATGAGTGAGAACTTGACCGGCCGCCTAAACGAAGGCAGCGATGGCGCCAACGAGAGCACCGAGACCGACGAAAGGAGTCGCCATGGCGGCAAGGTTGCTAGAAACCTGGGCGGGGGTGCTGGTGGACGGCGAGGGGTGGTTACCGGGTCCCGTAGAGTGAGGAACATCGGTGGTCGTGCCAGGAGCGGGAGTCTCGGAGCCGGATGGGACGACGGCCGTCGAAGATGGCTCGAGAGGTGCACCGGTAGTGGACTCCTGAGGGACACCTGGGGTAGACGGAGCAGGAGGAACGCCGACGGGAGTGGACGCGGGAGGAGCTGGCGGGGCCTCGCTGGACGGACCTACAGGAGCTGATGGACCTGGCGCGATGGGCTCAAGAGACGAGACCGCAGGCGGGGGCTGGTACGGGCCGGGAGGAGAGGGCGCCGGGTTGGTGTTGATGGGCGCGCAGTCCTTGACAGTGTTGGTGACCGTGACAGTGACCGCCGGGGCGCAGGCTGCGATACAAGTTAGCTGGTGTAGTGCAAGAATCGTGACAAATGGACTCGCTCTCGTGCTCAGCGGCAACGACAGCGCAGGCGAGCGCAGCAACCGCGAAGAGCTTGAAGCCGAACATGTTGATAGCTTTAATTGATTGGGTTTGGGAATGCGGTAAAGCTGGCGTAAGATGCTCGTAATGAAGTGATGCAGCGAATTGAAGCGGTGGGTGGAGAGTGAGGTGTCGTGGTGGAGAAGCGGAGAAAATGGGCGGGCAGGTTTGTTTATATGCTGGGCAGGCGCGAGTGTGCGTTTGCAGTCGCGTAAAAACTTGCGCACGTTGCCTAGCCGATTCGAAGGAAGTGGAGACCGATGGAAATTGCTGCAGCAGGTGAAAGGAAGCGCGTGGAAAAGTGCGCCGGCTGCATGTTTTTGTATGCGCACGAGTAGAGAGATTGTGCCACCACCAGCGTCACCGCTGTCGTGCAAGAGCAATTTGCCTCACACGCCGCTTGTGCAAGTGCCCAATGGCTATGCTCGCCATTTGTGATGGTGTATCTGACGCTCGCTGTGTGGTTGGCTTGTGGTGCGAGACCATCCCAAGTATTGGAGAGTGAATGAACACTCACGTGCAGTGGCTTTTGCTCAGTAAAATCTTACGCGTCTGCTGCACATTTGTCCACAAGGTAAAAGCGGTCCGCAGATGCCTGAATACGCTCCATCAGCGGCTTCCGGCTCTGTTTGTTTGTTGTGGGCCTCACTGCACCTTCCCGCGCTTCTCCCATCGGCGCTAGTGCTTGGCGCTACTGCCTCCATCTTCGACAACACCTCGAACTCTTTTCTTCTCTTCTCCCCTCAAGCATCCACACCCGTCACTCGTTTATCCACTTCACACTCATCAGCATTCAGCTTTGCTTGCTATCCTTGCCCTTCACCCACACTCTTTAATCCGCATCACTGACCACTCATCTTCGCCATGAAGGTCACCAAGGTTGTCGCTCTCTTCGCGGCCACTGCTTCTGCAGTCAAGCCCCTCGCGTATCACGGTGAGTGAACGCCATCACTCCTTGACCTCTCGCACTACCTGGGCACCGCCCTCAGCGTCGAGGCTCTGAGCTCGTAACACAGCATTCTGACTTCGAGCAGGCGCCAAGCGTGATATAGACGCGACCGAGACCTCGTACTTCGTCATCACCCAGACGCGGTCTCACACCACCATCTGCACCAAGGGCCATGATTGTCCCCCAGGCACCACCGTCGTCCGCACTCGGTACGAGACTGTGGACTGGACCAGCACGATCTGCCTCGCTACCAAGTCGGGCGCCAGCCCTTCAGCCTCCACTGGCCCTGCCTCTTCCGGTGCAGCTTCCTCTGGTCCAGGTGTCCCTCCCATCGGAGCACCCTCGTCTACGGCCACAGGCAGCTCAGCTCTTCCCATCGGTTCGTCGTCTGTCACTCCCGGAGATCCAGCTCGTCCGACTGCGTCAGTCACCCCGAGTGCCACGGCCACTCCTAGTGGATCAGCTACTCCTAGTGCATCGGGCGGTATCTCGTTCAGCTTCGTCCCCACCATTTCGTCGGCTGCCCCGGGCATCAGTGTTAGCATCATCCCAGGCTCGACCATCGAGAGCATCGTCCTTCCTCCCCCTTCTGTGACGAGCGGCGCTACAGCTACTCCTTCTTCGAGCATCAACACCAACACTGGCACTGACGGAGTCAACACCTCGTCTAGCAGCGGCTCTGCTGGTCCATCTGGTCCTTCCGCACCTCCAGCGCCTATTACCCAGACTGGCTCTTCCGCTTCTTCCATTTCGTCGGCTCAGTCTGCATCCAGCTCCCCTGCAGGTTCGCTCTCGTCTTCGGTCTCTGCGTCCTCCATGAGTGGCTCGTCCGTTGTTGGATCTTCCATCGCTTCATCATCCGTCGCTTCGGCTTCCGTTTCGTCATCGTCTGTCGGTTATGCTCCCTCAAGCCCGGCGGGCAACCCTGGCAGTCCCACCAATACAAACACAGATGGCATCAACACTTCCTCTGTTACTGCGTCTTCCGTCGCTGCGTCTTCCGCTACTGGATCTTCTGTTACGGCTTCATCCAGCGGTCCTTCTTCGCCCGCCGGCAGGCCTGGTAGCCCTACCAACACGAACACAGATGGTGTCAACACTTCTTCAGGCGCCGCCGGACCCTCTTCTCCGACCAATTCTACCCCGCTTCCATCATCGTCTGCGGCTTCGTCTGGTAGCAACAACCCATCGTCGCCAGCTGGCAGGCCTGGTAGCCCCACCAACACAAATACGGATGGTGTCAACACCTCTTCAGGAAGCAGCCCGGCTATCCCGCTGCCTTCGAGCTCCCCAACTGGCTCTGTCCCCAGCAGTAGCAACTCTGTCGGTCTTCCCACGCTTGCCTCGTCAAGCTCCACTGCCTATGGCTTCCCTACGCCACCTGCCCCGTCCGAAGGCAGCACCGTCCGAATTACAAGCCTCCTCACCCAAACCATGACATCCGTAGTGAGCGCGCCAAAGACCAACACCGGGACTGACGCCACGGATGCCCGCACAACATTCCCTGCTCTTCCTTCTGGATCTGGGTAAGTCTCCATACCAGCCACTCTCGGTGACACGATACTAACTCTCTACTTCAGGTACCCTCTTCCCTCGGGCAGCGGCGGTAGCCCCAACGGCACCCTCCCCAACGGCACCCTCATCTCGCCCCGACCCACGATCAGCGAGGTTCCTGTCAACATGGGCCACGTCGTCGGTGCCGGCAAGAGCTCGATTGCGGCCATCGTCGTCGCTCTGGCGTTCGCCCACTTTGCCTAAGTCGCACTCAGTCGTACGATCGCGCCTCTCAGCATCCATTATGGCGTGGGCGCCCTCCTGCGGTCATGCGTCACGGGTGTGGAACATACTCACACCTCCTGTCGCATCCAGCTACTCGCGTGGCTCAGACATTGCCAACATACTTACACTGCGGTTACTCATCATGGGACTGTAATTTTACTGGGTATAGTTTCTTAGCTAGACAGGGTTTTCCTCACATGTACTACGAGATACGAGCGGCCGACACGTCCAACATGTAATATACCAACAGCAATGATCATTCGGGCGCTCAATTTTTGTCCTTGCTCTGCTTCGATGTGTGATGATGATGGTGATGGCAGATGCGATGAGATAAGATGAGATGGTGACGATGTGGTGTTGGTGTTAGAACAAGCTTTCGGTGAGGTTCAGACGTTCTGCCCTTGCATGACTAGTGCACAGCATGATGTTGCCTGAGGCTGAGACGTGCAAAGATAAGTACGACGAAAACTGGAGCAAGACTGACATGAGATGGGCATTATCACGTTCATGTTCAAATTTGACAGCCAAGGAGACGATATGTGGCTATGAAGCTCTTTTGCATTTCGCATGACTCTCGAGCCGTCCAACCTAGCCAAAAAAGCCAGCGTCCCAAGCACGCATTACTATCTCTCTCTCTGACCGACCGACCTACTGCTTCACCGGTAAATACGCCCCGCCCGCCACCACGAGATTCATGCGCGTAAACGCGACTTTATACACAGGGCTATCCTTTGTGACAAACGCGCTAATCTGGTCCGCACTGACGCCTGATTCTTTCCCTGCTTTCTTTGCGCTGGTCGCGGAGACTGTAGTTCCGCTCGCTCCCTTTGTAGTGAGTGCGCCTTCGACTCCCGTACTTTTCCCAGCAGCAGAAGATGTAGAGTTGTCTTTTTCAGTGGAGTCGGCGAGGACGTCCCACACACGAACTGTCTTATCCGCGCCCGCAGAAACAAGAACGCTTGATTCAACGGACCAGGAAAGGGAGTAGATACCGCCTTTCGCATGCCCTCGCATGCGTTTCCTGCGTCGACCTGTCTCGAGAGTCCACAGGATAATGGACCCGGCGTCATCCGCCGACGCGAGCGTTTTGCCGTCCGGGGAGCACGACAGGGCTGTGACGTGGCCCGTGTGCCCCGTGAAAAGGCGCAAACAGTTTCCGCCGCTGATGTGCCACATGCGCACCGTGCGGTCGCATGAGCCCGTGAAGACGTATAGGTTGTTGGGGTGGAAGGACACGCAGTCTACGTCCGCGTCGTGCCCGACGTAAATGCGCAGCGGCTCGATGTGATCTGTAGACCAGAGGCGTGCGGTGCGGTCATTTGAGCCCGTGAGGAAGTAGTGTCCGTAGGGGCCCCATTGAAGATCCCAGATGGGATTCTCGTGGCCCCGGTACGCGACGAGGCATGTGAATGTTTCGAGGGACCAGAGGCGCACGGACTTGTCTTCGGAAGCGGAGAGGAGGTATTGCGAGGATGTTGGGGGGCCGTTGGGGTCGGGGTTTGCGGTCGAGGGCGAGAAGGCGACGGCGTAGACGGGGCCGGAGTGGCCGATTAGGCGGCGTGATGATGAGGGTTGGGCGTTGGGGAGGTCGGTGGGGGAGGGGAGGGGCGTGCCGTCCATGGCCCATACGCGGATGTAGGATTCTGACATGCCGACTGCGACGAGCTTGTTGTCGCTGCTGAAGTCGATGCAGTTGACAGAGTCGAACGTGTTGTGGAAGGTGTACATTGTCACGCTGACGGCTGGGCCCACGCCGCCTGTCCGGCCCTCCATCTTGTAGCGGTCGCGGTGCTCGATGATCTTCTGCACCTCCATGGAGACGTCGCGCGCGAGAGAAGGCGGGAGGGGCACGGTGTCGCGTGAGGGCACGTCGTCGGCGGGCTCCTGCTTGATGCGCTGCTCGAACTCGTCGACGAGACTTGTTTGTCCGGGCCGTGGCGCGGCCTTGGCGTCTTCGTCCTGCAGGGCGGCGCGCACGTCGTCTCGCAGGTCGTCGTCTTGCGGGTAGGCGCCGAGCTGCAGGCGTATCCGTGAGGCGTCTGCTTCGGGGTCGTGGCGTGCTGTGAGGGGGTGGCCCGGGTTGTGGCCTGGGATGCCTTCGTCTTCGGCGGGGAGGTCGTCGTCGCCTTGGCCGCCTGCGAGAATGGCGGCGATGCTCTTCTCCGCGGTGGCGGTGCGGTCGACGGTCACGATGTTGAGGTGGACTCTAATCACGTCCAGTAGCGTGTTGCCGCCCTCGAACGACTTGGATTCCAGAAACTGCATGAGGTTGTAGAAGGGCATGTTGGTGAGCGTGACCCGGTACTTGTTGTCCATGTACAGCTTCGCTATCCGGCTCTCCTTGAGATGTGCGGGCAGCCGTACTTGTCGCAGTATCTTGACGTCTTCATCGTGGTCGCGCTCAAAGGGGCCTTTGAACAGGGTGAAGAAAGTGTCGGCGTCCTTGGGGAAGTACTGCTCGACCATGCCCAGGTACGAGTACACGAAGATGGGCCACAACAGCTTGCGCAGCTCTGGCTTGTACAGGTCGAGATTGTCCTCGGTGTACTTCTTCAGCAGGTCAAAAGCCTTTGTGTACTTCATGCCGCCCGTGTCTGTGCCTTGCGCGGCAAGGGTCTGGCCGTTGGCCTGCGGCTCCGACTCCTTGCGGAGCATGGCCTCGGTGCGGACATAACCCTTCTTAGAGAGATATTCAAGCACCTAGGGTTGTTAGCATGGTTACGTGTGACTGCATCTGACGAGTGCGCAAAGGATGAGCATTAATTCCAAGACCAAGACTAACAAATGGATGCTTGAGCCGGCCGATTATGCTGTCGTATTGCCGTGCCTGGCCACCATCCGGACGATGAGGGTTTTGGACAGGCGCACTGTTGAACCCTGCATATTGGCGGTAATTGCGCGGTAGTTGCGCCATGAGAAACCGACGCGCAAGCCCTGGAAGCTATCCCGTATGCGCAGGGAGAAGTTCGCTATGTACGTATGTCCGTAATCCTACGACGGCAGGTTCCCGCTCAGACAAAGCCCATTCACCCAACAACGGCTCCCCGCAGACGTGAAACAAAGCAAGCAAGCACTGGAAATCGACCTTTCACTTACTATTTGATTCAGATTCTGCTGCGACTGCGGGCCTTGCGAGCCCGAGGGCGGAGGTCCTTGGGGCGGCATGGTGTTGTGTGGCGGTAGACCTGCACTCGGCGGCCCGTTGCCTACACTCATGGCGCGCGCAGGGCCTTGCCCGGGCGGCGGCCCTGACATTGCGACGCTCCTTCTCTTCTTATGTTGGGGGGGGGAGTGGGGGGAGGTGGATGCTTGT
>Ga0265798_10000596_pt1 | contig 59139 bp, 51 predicted proteins | sample P3T30metagenome_FD_192430 | JGI IMG/M metagenome (GOLD analysis project Ga0265798, IMG submission 192430) | Plant litter microbial communities from East Loma Ridge, Irvine, California - P3 T30 | ecosystem: Environmental > Terrestrial > Plant litter > Unclassified | place: USA: California... | reverse complement strand
AGGAGTTGGCGACGGCACGTCGGCCGGTGGGCTGCCCTCGGGAGCAGCAGGCCCGCCGACAGGCTGGAGGGACGCGATCGCCCGTCGCCCGTCGGCAACTCCTCCTCCCCGCTGCGCACGAGGCCCGGGCGCGCGTAAGGGGAGGGCGGGGCGGCGGGAGGCAGGAGTTGCCGACGCGATGGCCTCGGGCACCCGCGCGTGCTGTCGACACCGGGGAGAGTCGGCTCCCGCTGCGGAGCCGGGGCGGCTCAGGCCGACCCGGCTTCGAGCCGGGCGCGGGCGGGAGGCTCAGCCAGGGTCTCGTGCCGAGCCCAGGGCCCCCGGGCCCGTACGGGACCCGGGGGGCTCGGACACACGGCCCGGGGGTTCAGGCGGGGGCGAGCTCGCGGGCGGCGACGCCCCGCAGTGCGCGGTTCACGGCGGAGACGATCGCCTTGAGCGAAGCGGTGGAGATGTCCGCGTCGATGCCGACGCCCCAGAGGCGCGTGCCCTCGACATCGAGCTCGACGTACGCGGCGGCCTGAGCGTCGCCGCTCGCGCTGAGGGTGTGCTCGACGTAGTCGTAGAGCTTCACACCGACGCCGTGCGCGTCGAGGATCGAGATGAACGCGGCGATGGGGCCCGTGCCCCGACCCGTGGTGGCCTCGACGTCGTCGCCGATGCGGAGGTCGACGTCGAGGGCGGTCTCACCGCTCAGATCGCTGGAGGTCCGCGTGCCGGTCAGCTCGAAGCGGCCCCACTTCTCGTCGGCCTCGTCGGCCGGCAGGTACTCGTCGCGGAAGATCGACCAGATGTTCGCGCTCGTCATCTCGCCGCCCTCCTCGTCGGTCCGGGCCTGCACCACGCCGCTGAACTCGATCTGCAGCTTGCGTGGCAGGTCGATGGCGTGGTCGGCCTTCAGCAGGTAGGCGACGCCGCCCTTGCCCGACTGCGAGTTGACGCGGATGACCGCTTCGTAGCTCCGCCCCAGGTCCTTGGGGTCGACGGGCAGGTAGGGAACCGCCCAGAGCAGCTCGTCGACGGAGACGCCCTTGTCGGCGGCCTCGGCCGACATCGCCTCGAAGCCCTTCTTGATGGCGTCCTGGTGCGAGCCAGAGAACGCCGTGTAGACCAGGTCGCCCGCCCATGGACTGCGCTCGTGCACCGGCAGCTGATTGCAGTGCTCGGCGGTCCGCTTCACCATGTCGAGGTCGCTGAAGTCGATCTGCGGGTCGATCCCCTGGGTGAAGAGATTGATGCCGAGGGCGACCAGGTCGACGTTGCCCGTGCGCTCCCCGTTGCCGAAGAGGCACCCTTCGATGCGGTCGGCGCCGGCCATGTATCCGAGCTCGGCGGCGGCGATGCCCGTGCCGCGGTCGTTGTGCGGGTGCAGCGACAGGATGACGCTCTCCCGACGCGCCAACCGGCGGTGCATCCACTCGATCGAGTCGGCGTAGACGTTCGGCGTCGCCATCTCGACGGTCGCCGGCAGGTTGATGATGACCGGGCGCTCGGGCGTCGCGTCGAACGCCTCGATGACCTGGTTGCAGATGTCGAGGGCGAAGTCGAGCTCGGTGCCGGTGTAGCTCTCGGGCGAGTACTCGTAGAAGACGGCCGTCTGAGGGATGGTCCTCTCCGCCTCGCGGCACAGCCGCACACCCTCGAGCGCGATGTCGATGACACCCTGACGGTCGGTGCGGAACACGACCTCGCGCTGCAGCGCGCTCGTGGAGTTGTAGAGATGGACGATCGCCTGCTTCGCCCCGGCGATGGACTCGTAGGTCCGCGCGATGAGGTGCTCTCGGGCCTGGGTCAGCACCTGGATCGTGACGTCGTCGGGGATCGCGCCCTCGTCGATCAGGCTGCGCACGAAGTCGAAGTCCGTCTGCGAGGCGCTGGGGAACCCGACCTCGATCTCCTTGTAGCCCATGCCGACGAGCAGGTCGAACATGATGCGCTTGCGCTCGGGGCTCATGGGGTCGATGAGCGCCTGGTTGCCGTCGCGCAGGTCGACCGCGCACCAGCGGGGCGCCTCGGTGATGCGGGCCGACGGCCACGTACGGTCCGGCAGGTCGACGGCGAACTGCTCGTGGAAGGGACGGTACTTGTGGATCGGCATGGCCGACGCGGTCTGGGTGTTCTTCATGGTCTCGAGCTCCTGGGCTTGCCGACAGTGTCAGCGCTTCGTTGGTCAGCCGACGACGAACTCCGCGACGAGGGAGGCCTGGGCTAGGACTCGTCGCGGCAGCTAAGGAGGAGCAGACCGAACAGCACGAGTCGAGGCTAGCACCGCCCGGCAGGGGGACGGACCGAGGAGGCGCGCGCGGCTGTCGAGACGACGCACCCCCGCGATCATCCGGTCAGGCCGTGCTCGTACGCGTAGACGACGAGCTGCACGCGGTCGCGGAGCGACAGCTTCGACAGCACGCGGCTGATGTGCGTCTTGACCGTCGCCTCGCTGAGGAACTCCCGACCCGCGATCTCGGAGTTGCTGAGCCCCCGCGAGGCCAGATCGAAGATGTCGCGCTCTCGGGTGGTGAGGGTGCGGAACGCCTCGGGGACGGCTCGGGAGCCGCGTCCGTCGAAGTGCTCGAACAGCTCTCTCGTCGCGGAGGCGGCGATCACCGCGTTGCCGGAGTGCACGGTTCTGATGGCGGCGAGGAGGAACTCGGGATCCGCGTCTTTCAGGACGAAGCCGCTCGCGCCTCCTCGGATGGCCCGGGTGGCCGCCTCGTCGAGATCGAAGGTGGTCAGGACGATGATGCGCGGGGGCTTGCGCATCGCCCGCTCGGCCGCTGCGAGCACCGCGGAGGTCGCGGCGATGCCGTCCATGACGGGCATGCGGATGTCCATGAGGACCACGTCGGGCAGGGCCTCGGCCACCATGGCCACGCCCTCCTCGCCGTTGCTGGCCTCGCCGACGAAGAGCAGATCGGGCTGCGAGCCGACGAGCATCTTGATGCCGGCGCGGAAGAGCGCCTGATCGTCGACGAGTGCGACGCGGATCGACGAGGGAGTCATCGGGCGAGACCTACTTCTTGTGTGAGTGCCGAGGTCGGCACGATGGCATGGACGACGAAGCGCCCGTCGGCGTTCTGGGTGGTCAGCGAGCCGCCGGCGAGCGTCGCGCGCTCGCGCATGCCGTCGAGTCCGTGGCCGCCGCGGCGCTCTTCGCCGGGTGTCGTCGTGGGCACCGGACGGGTGAGCGGCCGCACGACGTTGCCGATGAGCAGATGGAGGGACTCGTACCGCCAGTCGAAGACCAGCTCGACGACCTCGTCGACCGCCCCGTGGCGCAGCACGTTCGTCAGGGACTCCTGCACGATGCGGAAGACGGCCAGCTGCCGGTTGGTCCCGAGCTGCTGCGGCTCGCCGACGACCCGGTGATCGATGCGCAGGCCCGAGGCGCGCATCTGCTCGAGCAGCTTGTCGAGATCGCCGAGCGCGGGCTGCGGCGCCTCCCCCTGGCTGTGGCGGAGCTGTCCGAGCAGGACGCGCACGTCGCCGAGCGCCTCCCGCGCGGTCGAGGCGATGGTCGTCAGAGCGTCGTCGACGCTCGTGGGGTCGACCTTGGCGGCGTACCGGGCCCCGTCCGCCTGGGCGATGACGACCGCGAGGGAGTGCGCCACGACGTCGTGCATGTCACGAGCGATCCGGTTGCGCTCCTGCTCGACGGCGATGTCGCGCTCGGCTCGGGCGGCCTCGCGCTCGGCCCGAGCGGCATCCCCCTCGGCGCGGATGGTCTCGCGCTCGGCGACCAGGCGGGCCTCGCGGCTCGTGCGCTCGGCGGAGCGCGAGCGGGCCAGCAGACCACCGGCCCAGGGCAGCCCCAGCAGCGCGAGCAGCCCGAGGAACGTGATGCCCACCTGCAGCATGATGCGGACGACGTCCGTGATGCCGCTCACGTCGTAGGAGACGCCGAAGATCGTCGTCTGCACGAAGGTCAGGTAGAACGTGCCGACGGCGGCGCCCACCACGAGCGACACCAGACCGAGCCACTTGAGCCGGTCGGTGCCGTACGCGGCGACCGTGTAGAGGATCACGCAGATGGCGATGTTGCTGACATCGGGCGTCGTCCGCGCGAGCATCTCGCCGATGGCGACCACCCAGGCGATCGACAGAGCCAGACTCGGCGACAACCGGCGCACGGCGAGAGCCACGGCCAGCCCGAGGGCCACGACGCCGGTGAAGGAGTCGTTGGAGATGAGCAGCGCCGCGCCGAAGAGCAGGACCCCCGACGCGGCGTCCACCACCAGCTGGTAGGGGGCGAGGCGACGGAAGAGCACGGGACTACCGTACGGCCCGCCGGGACGCTTCACGAGCGAGCGCCCGGACCTCGCGACGGGCGACGGAGGCGGGTCATCCTGTGGAGGGACCTCGGATCAGAAGCCGAGGCGCCCGAGCAGCTTGGGATCCCGCTGCCAGTCCTTCGCCACCTTGACGCGGATGGACAGGAACACCTGCTTGCCGACCAGGGGCTCGATCTGGGCACGCGCCCGCTCGCCGACCTCCCGCAGCCGCTGCCCGCCCTTGCCGATGACGATGGCCTTCTGGCTGTCGCGTTCGACGAAGAGATTGGCGTAGATCTCGAGGAGGTCCTTGTCGTCGCGCTCGACCATGTCGTCGATGGTGACCGCCAGCGAGTGCGGGAGCTCGTCCTGAACGCCCTCGAGGGCGGCTTCGCGGACGTACTCGGCGACACGATCCTCCAGCACCTCCTCGGTGACGGCGTCCGCCGGATAGAGCGGCTGCGAGAGGGGCATGAGCTTGATGAGCTCGGTCGCCAGCACGTCGAGCTGGACGTCCGTCACGGCGGACAGGGGGATGATCGCGTCCCATTCGCGGAGACGACTCACCGCGAGCAGCTGCTCGGCCACCGCCGGGCGGGAGGTCGCGTCGACCTTCGTGACGATCGCGACCTTCCTGGCGCGGGGGAACGCGTCGAGCTGCTCGTTGATGTACTTGTCGCCGGGGCCGATCTTCTCGTCGGCGGGGACGCAGAAGCCGATGACGTCGACATCGCCGAGGGTCGTCTGCACGACGTCGTTGAGACGCTCGCCGAGCAGGGTGCGGGGCCGGTGCATTCCGGGCGTGTCGACCAGGACGAGCTGACCGTCGGCGTGGTGCACGATCCCGCGGATGGCCCGCCGCGTGGTCTGGGGCTTGGACGACGTGATGGCGACCTTCTGCCCCACCAGGGCGTTCGTGAGGGTGGACTTGCCCACGTTGGGTCGACCCACGAACGACGCGAACCCCGCGCGGTAGGTCGAACCTCGCGAGGGGGCCGTCGGATCGGCGGCGTGTGTCGGTTCGTCGTGGGTCATGCGGTGTCCTTCGCGGATCGGTTCGAGCTGAGGACGGCGGCGCCGTCGAGGTCGGGGTCGTCGGTGGCGGAGCCGCCCGCGGTCTCGAGCACGGCGCTGCGCTCGACCAGGACGGTCTGGAGGTCGTGTCGGCGACCCTCGGTGCGGTCGGCGGTGAGCGTCAGCCCCGACACCGTGACGACGGAGCCCTTCTCGGGCAGGCGCCCGAGCGCCTTGGTCAGGAGCCCGCCGACGGAGTCGACGTCGTCGTCGTCGAGTTCGAGCCCGAAGAGGTCGCCGAGCTCGTCGACGGGCATGCGCGCGCTCACGCGGAACACGCCCTCGGACACCTCGCGATGGGGCGCCACCTCACGGTCGTACTCGTCGCTGATGTCGCCGACCAGCTCTTCGATGAGGTCTTCGAGGGTGACGAGACCGGCGATGCCGCCGTATTCGTCGACGACCATCGCGAGGTGGTTCTTGTCGAGCTGCATCTGACGGAGGGTGTCGTCGGCCTTCTTCGACTCGGGCACGAACGCGGCGGGGCGCGCCAGGGTGCTCACCGGCGCGTCGTCGTGCCCCACGTGCTCGTGCAGTCGGCGCGCCAGGTCGCGCAGATAGACGATCCCCACGACGTCGTCGTTGTCGCGCCCCACGACGGGGACGCGGGAGACGCCGCGACCGAGGAACAGGCTCATCGCCGACCCCACGGTGGCGGTGGCCTCGATCGTCACCATGTCGGTCCGCGGGACCATGACCTCGCGCACCACCGTGTCGCTGAACTCGAAGATCGAGTGGATGAGCTCGCGGTCGTCCTCTTCGAGCACGTCGAGCTCGGTGGCCTCGTCGACCATGCTGAGCAGCTGCTCCTCGGACGAGAAGGAGGCGCTGGCCGGGCGCCCGGGAGTGACCCGGTTCCCGACGGCCACGAGGGCATCCGCCACCGGTCCGAGGACGAGACGCACCAAGCGCACGAACCCCGCCGTGGCGACGACGAGTCCGCGAGCGTGGGCCCTGCCGACGCTGCGCGGACTCGACCCCACGAGGACGAAGGACACGACGGTCATGATGAGCGCCGAGAGCAGCAGGGCCACCCACCACCGCTCGACGCTGAACGCGAAGGCGAGCGACACGAGGACGGCGGCGGACGTCTCGGCGACCACGCGCACGAAGTTGATGGCGTTGACGTGGGCGCCCGCGTCGACGGACAGCGCCAGCAGCGCCTTGCGGCTGCGGGGCGCCTGCTCCGCCTCGTCGATCAGGTCGGCCCGGCTGAGGACGCCGAGGGCGGAGTCGATGGCGGCGAGGAGTCCGCCGACCACCACCAGGACGACGGCCACGATGACGAACACGGTGACCATCACGGCGTCACGGTCGCTCGTCGGCGCCGGCGAAGGCGGCGAGGATCTCGCGCTGCAGACCGAACATCTCGCGCTCGTCGTCGGGTTCGGCGTGATCGAAGCCGAGGAGGTGGAGGATCCCGTGGCAGGTGAGGAGGTACATCTCGTCGAGGGGGCTGTGACCGGCCGTGGCCGCCTGAGCGGTGGCCACCTGGGGGCAGACGACGATGTCGCCCAGCAGACCGGCGGGCGTCGGATCCTCTTCGGTGCCGGGACGCAGCTCGTCCATGGGGAAGCTCAGGACGTCGGTCGGCCCCGGTTCGTCCATCCACTGGACGTGCAGCTGCTCCATCGCGGTCTCGTCGACGAACACGATCGCGAGCTCGGCCTCGGGGTGCACGTGCATCTGGTCGAGCGCGAACGTCGCGAGACGCTGGATCGCCGCCTCGTCGACGTCGACGCCCGACTCGTTGTTGACCTCGATGCTCATCGGGTTCCTCTCGGTGACTGGTCGGCGCGGGCGGCGTCCGAGGCCTCCGAGCGGGCGTGCTGCTGGGCCTGACGCTCGGCGTCGAAGGTCGTGTACGCGTCGACGATCCGGCCGACGAGCGTGTGCCGGACGACGTCGTCGCTGGTGAGACGGGAGAAGTGGATGTCGTCGATGTCGCCGAGGACGCGGGTGACCAGCTGCAGGCCGCTCGCCCCCGTCGGCAGGTCGATCTGCGTGACGTCGCCGGTGACCACCATCTTCGAGCCGAACCCGAGCCTCGTCAGGAACATCTTCATCTGCTCGGGCGTGGTGTTCTGCGCCTCGTCGAGGACCACGAACGCGTCGTTGAGGGTGCGGCCTCGCATGTAGGCGAGAGGGGCGACCTCGACCGTGCCCGCCGCCAGGAGCTTCGGCACGATCTCGGGGTCCATCATCTCGTTGAGCGCGTCGTAGAGGGGCCTGAGGTACGGATCGATCTTGTCGGTCAACGTGCCGGGCAGGAAGCCCAGTCGCTCGCCCGCCTCGACGGCCGGCCTCGTCAGGATGATCCGCTGGACCTCGCGCCGCTGGAGCGCCTGGACCGCCTTCGCCATGGCGAGATAGGTCTTGCCGGTGCCGGCGGGGCCGATGCCGAAGGTGATCGTGTGCTCGTCGATCGCGTCGACGTACTCGCGCTGACCGGGGGTCTTGGCGCGGATCGCCTTGCCGCGACCGGACACGATGGGGTCGCCGAACATGGCGGACGGCGTGCTCTGACCGCCGTCGAGGACGCGGGCGGACGTCTCGACCTCTGCCGGCGCCAGGTCGTGCCCGCCGCGCACGAGGGAGACGAGCTCGTCCACGAGACCGCGCGCACGACGGACCGCGTCGGACGGCCCCTCGAGCACGACCTCGTTGCCGCGCACGAGCACCCGGACGTCGGGGTACTGCTTCTCGACGGCTTTGAGGAGGCGATCCTGCGGGCCGAGCAGCTGGACCATCGCCACCCCGTCGACCTGCATGTCGACTCGGACGACGTCGGCGGCGGCGCCGTCGCTGCGGGACTCGGACGGGTGCGTGTCGCTAGTGGGCAAGGGTGCCTTCCTGGAGGGGGCCGCCCAGGACGTGGGCGTGGACGTGGAACACGGTCTGGCCGGCCGATTCGCCGGTGTTGAAGATCAGGCGGAACGACCCGGAGGAGTGCTCGCGGCCCTCGGCGTCGCGGAACACGGCCGGATCGGCGGCCAGCGCCGAGGCGGTGGACACGAGCTCGGCGAGCAGACCCGGGTCGCCCGCCGCGAGCTCGGCGACGTCGCGATACGGGGTCTTGGGGACGACGAGCAGGTGCACGGGCGCCTTCGGCTCGATGTCGCGGAAGGCGATGAGGCGGTCGTTCTCGAACACGATGTCGGCCGGGATGCGACGCTCGACGATGAGGCTGAAGACGCTCGGCTCCGCTGCGGAGTCCTGCTGATCTGACATGGCGTCCATGGTACCGGCGGCCGCCGACATCCCGCCGGTCTCGACGATCGTCGTCGGACCGGTCACCAGCGCCCGAGCCGCACGCTGAGCACGGCGATGGCCGCCGGTCCGGCCGTCGAGGTCCGCAGCACGGAGTCGCCGAGCCGCACGGGCGTCGCGCCTCCCGCCGTGAGCGTCTCGAGCTCGGCGGGAGAGACCCCGCCCTCGGGCCCGACGACGACGAGCACCGAGGAGGCGCCGGTCAGGTCGACCGCGGACAGCGCCACCTCGGCGGTCGGCTCGAGGACGAGCACCCGCTCGGCCCCGGCCCGGGCCGCGATCGCCTTCGTCGTCGCCAGGCCGGTCACCTCAGGGCCCCAGGGCCGCACGGCCTGCTTGGTGGCCTCCCGGGTGATGGCGCGCCACCGCGCCAGCCCCTTCTCGATCTTCGCGCCCTCCCAGCGGGACACGCTCCGCGACGCCGACCACGGCACGACCTCGTCGACCCCCAGCTCGGTCGCCGCCTGCACGGCGAGCTCGTCGCGGTCGCCCTTGGCGAGGGCCTGCACCAGGCCGATCGTCACCTCGGGCCGGACGTGGTGGACGACGGACTCCGCGATCATGACCACCCGGTCGGCCCGCGCCTCCTGCACGGTCCCCTCCACGACGAGACCCCGGCCGTTGCCGACCCGGAGCGGATCGGCGACGCGGACCCGGCTGACGGTCACGGCGTGACGCGCCTCGGCTCCCGCCAGGACGACCTCGCCGCCGACGGTCGCGTCGTCGAGCGCCTCGACGAGGTAGGAGTGCGCCACGATCAGAAGTTCAGGAAGCGGTCGCGCAGCTTGCCGAACAGACCCTGCTGGAACTGCGACAGCTCGGGCCCCTGGTGGCGACGTCCCGATGCGAACTTCTCGATGAGCTCGCGCTCTTTGTGGCTGAGCTTCGTGGGGGTGACGACCTGGATCCCGATCTTGAGGTCACCGCGCCCCGTTCCGCGGAGCTTCGTGACGCCGCGGTCGCGGATGGTGATGATGTCCGCGCTCTGCGTGCCCGGCTTGATCTCGAGCTCGACGTCGCCGTCGATGCCGGGCAGCGTCGTCGCGGTGCCGAGGATCGCATCGGCCATCTGCACCTCGAGGGTCGCGAGCAGGTCGTCGCCGTCGCGGCTGTAGGTGTCGTGGTGCTTGACCTTGACCTCGAGGTACAGGTCGCCGTTGGGGCCGCCGGCCTGACCGACCTCGCCCTGACCGGGCAGCTGCAGGCGCAGACCGGTGTCGACGCCGGCGGGGATGTCGATCGGGATCGTGCGACGAGCGCGCACGCGACCCTGACCCTGGCAGGTGGGGCACGGGTTCGGGATGACGGTGCCGTAGCCGCGGCAGGTGCCGCACGGGCTCGAGGTCATGACGTTGCCGAGCAGCGAGCGGACCGTCCGCTGGATCTGGCCCGAGCCGTTGCAGATGTCGCAGGTCTGCGGCGAGGTGCCGGGGGCGCAGCAGGATCCGTTGCAGGTCTCGCAGAGGACGGCCGTGTCGACCTCGATGTCGCGCTTCGTGCCGAAGACGATGTCGTCGAGCTCGACCTCGAGGCGCAGGAGGGCGTCCTGCCCGCGCTCGCGTCGCGATCGGGGCCCCTGACGCTGCCCGCCTCCCCCGCCGCCGAAGAACGCGTCGAAGATGTCGCCGAAGCCGGCTCCCCCGCCACCGCCGCCGCCGAAGCCGGCCTGCGGTCCGAGGTCGTAGCGCTCGCGCTGCTGCGGGTCGCTGAGGACGTCGTACGCGTGCGTGACGTCCTTGAAGCGCTCGGAGGCGTCGGCGCTGGGGTTCACATCGGGGTGGAGCTCGCGGGCGAGTCGGCGGTAGGCCTTCTTGATCTCGTCCGGCGACGCCGTCCGGTCGACTCCGAGCACGTCGTAATGATCTGCCACTTGTTTGGTCTACCTCTTGATGTCGGTGCTGAAGATGGGAGGGGGAAGGGGAGCCGAGGAGGCGCGGATCGGGTCAGCGCTCGTCGAGCGTCGACGAGAGATAACGCGCCACCGCGCGGACCGCCGCCATGTTCGACGAGTAGTCCATGCGCAGCGGCCCGAGCACGCCGATCCGGGCGATCTCGCTGCCGGAGGACGTGTAGCCGCTGGCGAGCACGGACGTCTGCGCGAGTCCGAAGGACGCGTTCTCGCGGCCGATGCTCGCCACCACGTCGACCGCGTCGAGCTGCATCTCGCCGAAGAGCCGCAACAGCGCGACCTGCTCTTCGATGGCCTCGAGCACAGGATAGAGGCTGCCGCTGAAATCGTCCTCGGTGCGGACGAGGTTCGCCGCGCCGGCCATGACGAGTCGGTCCTGACGGCCGGCGGCCAGCTGCTCGACGAGACTCGCGACGACGCGTCGGACCATCGCGGCCAGATCGGGGCGGAACCGCTCGGGCAGGTCGCTGAGCGATCGCGCGGCGTCGCTGAGCGCGGCACCGCCGACCGCGGCGTTGACCGAGGCGCGCAGCTCGGACAGGAAGGCCTCGTCGACCGGCGTCGGGAGATCGATGATCCGCTGCTCGACCTGGCCGCTGTCGGTGATGAGGACGGTCATGACCTTCGACTCGCCGAGGCTGACCAGCTCGATGTGGCGGACCCGGGCGCGGGAGAACGACGGGTACTGGACGAGGGCGACCTGATTCGTCAGCTGCGAGAGCAGTCTGACCGTGCGCCCGAGGACCTCGTCGAGATCGGTCGAGTCGCCGAGGAAGGTCTCGATGGCCTGCCGCTGCGCGGCCGTGAGCGGTCGGAGGTCGGCCAGCTCGTTGACGAAGAGGCGGTACCCCTTGTCGGTGGGCACGCGACCCGACGAGGTGTGCGGAGCCGTGATCAGCTCCTCCTCTTCGAGGAGGGCCATGTCGTTGCGGATCGTGGCGGCCGAGACGCCGAACTGGTGGCGCTCGACGATCGACTTCGAGCCGACGGGTTCCCGCGACGCGACGTAGTCGTGCACGATGACACGGAGGACTTCGAGTCCGCGCTCCGAGACCACGCCGCACCTCTCTCTCCGCTCGGGCCGTGACCGATCCGGTCGGGCCCCCGGCCTGCCTGGCACTCGCCGTACCAGACTGCCAATCCTACGTCACCTCCGCCCGCGGTCCTACTCCCGGACACCGCGCTGCCCTAGGGTGATGGCCATGACCGACATGCCTCCTTCGCAACCGAACGACCCCGGCGCGGGCCAGCAGCCGTACGGCCAGCAGCCTCACCACGGACAGCAGCCCTCCGGCCAGCCGCAGTACGGACAGCCGCCCTACGGTCAGCAGGGCCAGCCCTCGGTCCCTCCGATGCGCCCGGAGGACGAGAAGCTCTGGGCGACGCTGATCCACCTCGGCGGCATCCTGTTCTGGATCGTCCCCGCGCTGGTGGGCTACCTCGTCCTGAAGGACCGCGGCCCGTTCATCCGCGAGCACACCCGTGTCGCCCTGAACTTCCAGATCACCATGGCCATCGTGCTCGTCGCCTCGGGCCTGCTCAGCGTCATCATCATCGGGGCCATCACCGGCTTCGCCGCCGGCGTCGTCATCGTGATCTTCTCGATCATCGCCGCCGTCGCCGCCAACCGCGGCCAGTACTACAAGTACCCGCTGACCTTCGAGTTCATCAAGAACTGAGGCCCGGCGACGGATCGAGGGCGCGCCTCCTGAGAAGGAGGCGCGCCCTTCGTCGTCCGTCCGGCTCGCGGGAGCGCCGGGGCCGGTGCTACGAGGGCAGGAGGCGGCGGACGACCGCGTCGGCCATGAGCCGGCCCTCGCGGGTCAGCACGACACGCCCCTGGAGGGCGGGGCGACCCTCGACCCAGCCGTCGGCGATGAGACCGGCGACGGCCTGACGTCCCTCGTCGTCGAGCTCGGCCACGGGGAGCCCCTGGCGGATGCGCACCCCGAGCAGCACGCGCTCGACGCGGCGGGTCTCGTCGTCGAGGGTCTCACGGCCGGCGCCGGGCGACTGCTCGGCCGTCATGCGCTGCTGGTAGGCCGCCGGGTGCTTGACGTTCCACCAGCGGACTCCCCCGACGTGGCTGTGCGCCCCCGGTCCGACGCCCCACCAGTCGTGCCCCTGCCAGTAGGCGAGGTTGTGACGCGAGCGGTGCTCGGCGCCCCGAGACCAGTTGCTCACCTCGTACCAGTCGTACCCGGCGGCGGCGAGGCGGTCGTCGGCGAGCTCGTACATGTCGGCGGCGAGATCGTCGTCGGGCGTCGCCACCTCGCCCCGCCGGATCTGCCGAGCGAGCTTCGTGCCGTCCTCGACGATGAGGGCGTAGGCCGACAGGTGGTCGGGCTGTTGCGCGAGCGCGACGTCGAGCGAGCGCTCCCAGTCGGCCAGGGTCTCGCCGGGGGTGCCGTAGATCAGGTCGAGGCTGACGTCGAGCCCCGCCTCACGGGCCCACTCGACGACGAGCGGGATGCGCTCGGGGTCATGGGTGCGCTCGAGGGTCGCCAGCACGCTCGGCACCGCGGACTGCATGCCGAAGCTGACCCGGGTGAACCCGGAGGCCTTGAGGGCGTGCAGGTACTCGGCGTCGACGCTGTCGGGGTTCGCCTCGGTCGTCACCTCGGCGCCGTCGACGAGCCCCCAGGTGCCGACGACGGCGTGCAGCATCTCGGCCAGGTCGGTCTGCGGCAGCATCGTGGGCGTGCCGCCGCCGAAGAAGACGGTCGACGCGGGCCTCGCCGGCAGTCCGGCCTCGGCCAGGACACGGCCGGCGAGGGCCACCTCGGCCACGGCCTGCGCGGCGTAGTCGTCTCGCTTGGCACCGCGCAGCTCATCGCCCGTGTACGTGTTGAAGTCGCAGTACCCGCAGCGGACCCGGCAGAAGGGGACGTGCAGGTAGACGCCGAAGTCGCGCCGATCGGCTCCGTCGACCACGGACGACGGAAGCGCGCCGTCGACGGGCGCCGGGTCGCCGAGCGGGAGGGTGCTCGGCACCCTCAGTCGTCCAGCCGACGCAGGGTCGGGTCTTCGGGAGCGGTCTCCGGGGCCTCGGCCGCCGTGATCGCCGCCGCGTCGAGGTCCGTCTCGGGCTCGGGCCCGGGCTCGGCGATCGACAGGGCGCGCAGATAGCGTCGCGTGTAGAGGGCCTGCGTGCGCTTCATGAACGGCTCGACGAGCTTCCAGCGGAGCGACGAGGGGCGGGAGAACGACCGGATCGACAGCCAGACCGAGCCGTCGTCGGTCTGGTCGACGATCCAGGACTCCTCGCCGCTCTCGGGGTGACCGTCGAGCGTGCCGTAGGCGAAGCCCTTGCGCTTGGGCTCGTCGATCACGTAGACGACGCGCACGGGAGCCTCGACCTTGCGACCGTAGGCCTCGATGGTGAGGGTCGCGGTGGTGCCCGCCGTCAGCAGCGGGGTGCCGTCGGGTGCGAAGCGCGCCTCGTCGGCGGAGCGGGTCCAGTGGGCGGCGTCGACCGGGGCGCCGTTCTCGTCGAAGGTGACCGGCGAGTACTGGCCCTCCTCGAGGGGCGGCACGTCGTCGACCCGCACCTCGATGCCGCTGCGCCGCTGGATCTGCCAGGTCATGGTCGCGATCCAGGCCGCCTCGAACCGGGCGTCGCCGTGTCCGACGCGCGTGCGGTACTCGGCGGGGGTGAATCCGCTCGGCGGGTACTGCATGAGGTCGGGCGCCTGCGTGGCTCCGACCTCGCCGTACGTCGTGCGGGTCTCGGTGTACGTCGCGCGTCTCATGCGACTACTTCTTGTCCTTCTTCTCCGTGTCGCCCGACAGGGCGGCGATGAAGGCCTCCTGAGGCACCTCGACACGTCCGATGGTCTTCATGCGCTTCTTGCCCTCCTTCTGCTTCTCGAGCAGCTTGCGCTTCCTCGAGATGTCGCCGCCGTAGCACTTCGCCAGGACGTCCTTCCGCATGGCCCGGATGCTCTCGCGGGCGATGATGCGCGCGCCGATGGCGGCCTGGATGGGCACCTCGAACTGCTGACGCGGGATCAGCTCGCGCAGGCGCCCCGTCATCAGGACGCCGTAGGCGTAGGCCTTGTCGCGGTGCACGATCGCGCTGAACGCGTCGACGGTCTCGCCCTGCAGCAGGATGTCGACCTTGACGAGGTCGGCCTCCTGATCGCCGATGGGCTCGTAGTCGAGGCTCGCGTACCCGGCGGTCTTCGACTTCAGGCTGTCGAAGAAGTCGAACACGATCTCGCCGAGCGGGATGGAGTAGCGGATCTCGACGCGGTCCTCGCCGAGGTACTCCATGCCGAGGAGGTTGCCCCGCCGCTGCTGGCAGAGCTCCATGATGACGCCGACGTAGTCCTTCGGCGCCAGGATCGCGGCCTTGACCATGGGCTCGCTGACGCTGGCGATCTTGCCGCCCGGGAACTCGCTCGGGTTCGTCACCGTCACGGTCTTCCTGTCGTCGGTCGTGACCTCGTAGACGACGCTGGGCGCCGTCGTGATCAGGTCGAGACCGAACTCGCGCTCGAGACGCTCGGTGATGATCTCGAGGTGCAGCAGCCCGAGGAACCCGCAGCGGAAGCCGAACCCGAGGGCGACCGACGTCTCGGGCTCGTAGACCAGGGCGGCGTCGGACAGCTTCAGCTTGTCGAGCGCCTCGCGGAGATCCGGGTAGTCGCTGCCGTCGATCGGGTAGAGACCCGAGTAGACCATCGGGAGGGGCTCGACGTAGCCCGCCAGCGCCTCCGTCGCGGGCTTCGCCGCCGTCGTGACCGTGTCGCCCACCTTCGACAGCCGCACGTCTTTGACGCCGGTGATGAGGTACCCGACCTCGCCGACCGAGAGGCCCTGGCTGGGGGTCGGCTCGGGCGAGGAGACGCCGATCTCGAGGATCTCGTGCGTCGACTTCGTCGACATCATCTGGACCTTCTCGCGAGGGTTCAGGGTGCCGTCGATCATCCGGATGTAGGTGACGACACCGCGGTAGCTGTCGTACACGGAGTCGAAGATCATGGCGCGCGGCGAGGCGTCGAAGTCGCCCTTCGGCGACGGGATGCGGTCGACGACCCGGTCGAGCAGCTCTTCGACGCCCATTCCCGTCTTGCCGCTCACGCGGAGCACGTCGTCGGGGTCGCCGCCGATCAGACCGGCCAGCTCGGCCGCGTACTTCTCGGGGTCGGCGGCCGGCAGGTCGATCTTGTTGAGCACGGGGATGATCTCGAGGTCGTTCTCGAGCGCCAGGTAGAGGTTCGCCAGGGTCTGGGCCTCGATGCCCTGCGCGGCGTCGACGAGGAGGATCGCGCCCTCGCACGCGGCCAGCGAGCGGCTGACCTCGTAGCTGAAGTCGACGTGACCGGGGGTGTCGATCATGTTGAGCGCGAAGGTCTTCCCGTCGCGCTCCCACGGCATGCGCACGGCCTGGCTCTTGATCGTGATGCCGCGCTCGCGCTCGATGTCCATGCGGTCGAGGTACTGGGCGCGCATCGCCCGGTCCTCCACGACGCCGGTGATGCCCAGCATGCGGTCGGCGAGGGTCGACTTGCCGTGGTCGATGTGGGCGATGATGCAGAAGTTGCGGAGCGACTCGGGCGGCGTCGACGCCGGCTGCAGTGCACGGGATGCTAGGGGGCTCACACGATCCTCAGGGGGTGTTGGGCGGGGGTTCCGTCGATTCTCCCACGGCGAGCCGGGGATCCGGGTTCAGGCCGTCGGCGCCGGCAGCTTCGACAGGCCCCGGGTGAGGACCTCGGGCTCGGTGGCCAGGCAGACGCGGATCCACCCCTCGCCGCTGCGACCGAAGGCGCTGCCGGGCGCGACGGCCACGCGCTCGGCGAGCAGCAGCCGCTCGGCCCACGACGCGACGTCGCCCCCCGACGCGTGCGACACGTCGATCCAGAGGTAGAAGGCTCCCGTCGGCTCGAGGTAATGGATTCCGCGCTCGTCGAGCAGGGCCGTGGCGAGGTCGAGGTTCCGCCGGTAGTGCTCGCGCGCATCCGCGACCGGCTGATGGTCGCCCACGACGGCGGCGAGGGCGGCGTGCTGGTCGGGTTCGGCGACGCAGCTGATCTGCGCCTCCTGGACGGTCCGCATCGTCTCGGCGAGGCCCTTCGGCGTCACGAGGTAGCCCACGCGGACTCCGGTCATCGCGTACGTCTTGCTCAGCGAGAAGACGCTGAAGACCCTGTCGTCGTGATCGAGCGACGCGATGCTGACGTGCTTCGACCCGTAGGTGAAGTACTCGTAGACCTCGTCGCTGATCACCCAGAGGTCGTGACGGCGGGCGAAGTCGAGGAGGCGCGCGAGGGTCTGCTCGGAGTACACGACGCCGAGCGGATTGGACGGGGAGTTGACCACGATCGCGCGCGTCCGGTCGCCGACCAGGCGGTCCAGCTCGTCGACGTCGGGCTCGAACCCGTTGGCCGGCGTGAGCACGTACGGCACCGGCACCGCGTCGAGCATGCGCGCGTTCATCGTGAAGGTCGTGTACCCGGGATCGGGCACGAGCACCTCGTCGCCGGCCGCGAGCAGCAGCCCCATGGTCTGGTGCAGCGCCTGCGTCCCGCCGATCGTGACCCAGACCTGCTCGACGTCGACGTGCAGGTCGTTCTCGCGGGCGAGCTTGGCGACGAGGGCCTCGCGGAGCGGTGCGATGCCGCCGTTCGCCGTGTAGTTCGTGCGGTCGTCGGACCACGCCCGACGAGCCGCGTCGCCGATGTGGCGGGCGACCGGGACGTCCGGTTCGCCGATGACGAGCATGTCGACGTCGTCGAGCTGGGCGGCGATCTCGAAGATCCGGCGGATCCCCGAGGCGGGCACGGTCGTCATGTGCGGGGCGAGCTGGGGCATGATGGCACGGTACTACGCACGACACGGCGCGCCGCACGACGTCCGTTCGTTGAGACTCGGGCCGCCTGCTGGTAACGTTGCCTGTTGGCTTGCGCGTTACGTCTGACACGGGCGGAACGCGATCGCAGCCGAGAGCCGCTCCGGTGGCCATCACCGGCGGCAGCACCGGGTCGATCGACGAGAGTCGGTCGGACGCTCGGCTGGCGCACATCGTCCGAGACACAGAATCCAGAAAGTAGTTCACGTGGCAAACATCAAGTCGCAGATCAAGCGCATCGGCACCAACAAGAAGGCCCAGGACCGCAACCGCGCCGTCAAGAGCGAGCTCAAGACGGCCGTCCGCGCCACGCGCGAGGCGATCACCGCCGGCGACAAGGACAAGGCCACCTCGGCTCTCCTCCTCGCCTCGAAGAAGCTCGACAAGGCCGCCAGCAAGGGCGTCATCCACCAGAACCAGGCCGCGAACCGCAAGTCGTCGATCGCGAAGCAGGTCAGCGCTCTCTGAGTCGCCGGACCCGTCCGAAGGCCCCGTCTCGATCGAGACGGGGCCTTCGTCGTCTGACGGGCGGGCCAGCGCAGCCGGCGAGCCGATCTCGGCGCAGCCGCCGAGCGGATCGCTCAGGGCGGGCGGCCGACGGGTCGCTCAGCGGGGCCGGTCGCCCCGCATCGAGATGGTCGTCACCATGCGCTCGAGCGCGTAGATCGCGTCGCGCTCGGCGCCCTTGACGGCCGCATCGGTCTCGGCCACGACCTCGATGCATCGCCCGAGGCCGGCTTCGCTCCAGCCTCGGACCTCCCGCTGCGCACGGTCGACCTGCCAGGGCGCCATGCCGAGCTGCGAGGCCAGCTGGCCAGACGGCCCGTACGCGCCGTGCACCTTGGCCATGCCCCGGATCTTCATGGCGAACGCCGCGACGACCGGCACGGGGTCGGCGCCGGACGCGAGCGCATGACGCAGCAGCACGAGGGCCTCGCCCTGTCGCCCCGCGACGGCCGCGTCGGCGACCTTGAACGCGTTCGTCTCGACGCGCCCCTCGTAGTACTTCTCGACCGTCGCCTCGGTGATCTCCTCGGCGGCGTCCGAGATGAGCTGCTGGCACGCGCTGGCGAGTTCGGCGAGGTCGTCGGAGAACGCGGTGACGAGGGCGCGCAACGCGCCCGAGGTCACCCGCCGGCGCTCGGCCGCGAATTCGGCGGCGGCGAAGTCGAGCTTCTCGGTGTCCTTCTTCAGCTCGGCGCAGACGACCTCGATGCCCTGACCCGTGCCCGAGCGGATCGTGTCGAGCAGCTTCTTGCCCCGGACTCCCCCGCCGTGGCGCAGCACGAGATAGGTGTCGTCGGCGGGCGACTCGAGGTACCGCAGCGTCTCGGTGAGGAACGCGTCGGTGCACTTCTCGACGGTGGCCACGCGGATGAGACGCGGCTCGGCGAACAGCGACGGGCTGGCCAGGGTGATCAGCTCGCCGGGCTGGTAGTGGTCGGCCTCGAGATCATGGACCTCGAGGCTCGGATCCTCGGCGGTGAGCTGGTCGCGCAGCTGCCGGACGGCACGATCGGCGAGGAACTGCTCGGGGCCGCTGACGAGGATCACGGCGGCGGGCCGGATGCGGTCCCACCCGACCTGGTCGATGGCGACACCGGTCTTCTTCGCCGGCTTGGCACTCGCTCGCGCGGCCACGGTCCTCCTCCGGCGACCGGGTGCGGAACGGACGCCGCGACCAGCGTAGACGAGGCCTCCGACGAGGAGGCGCGCTCCCGCCACAGACGGAGCCCGCCGTCGTCGACCATCACGGCCGCGGATCCGTCGAGGTCGGAGCGGGCGACGGCGGCGGACGTCTCCGCGAGGACCTCGAGCAGCGGGGCCGTCGGGTGCCCGTAGGTGTTGTCGGCCCCCACCCCGATGAGCGCGACCGGCGCGCCCAGCGCGTCGTACAGCGCGGCGTCCTGATCCGCCGAGCCGTGGTGCGCGACCTTGACGACGTCGATCGGGCCCGCGAGGGTGCCGGTCGCCCGCAGGCGACGCTGCTCGACCTCGCCGAGATCGCCGAGACCGACGAGGTCCGGGCATCCCGCCCGGCACCCGTCCGACGGCCGGAAGCGCGTCACGAGGCTGGCCCCGTTGCCCGGCGCCGGCGACGAGCCGGTCGCGGACGGCCAGAGGACCTCCCAGCGGAGGCTCCCCAGCTCGCCGTGCGTGCCGGCCCGGGCGTCGACGACGCGCACCCCGGCGGCCCGCAGGCTCTCGACGACCTGCTCGTCGGCCCTCCGCCCCACCGGGCCGACGAGGGCGACGTCGGCGCGCTCGGCCACGACGGCCACGGCCCCGACGTGGTCGGAGTCGAAGTGGGTGAGGACGAGCAGATCGAGCCGATCGACGCCGAAGAGGCCGAGGCAGCGGGTCAGGGCCTCCTCGTCGTCGCCCGCGTCGATCAGGGCCACCCGACCCGCGCTGCGGACGAGGACGGCGTCGCCCTGCCCGACATCGCACTGGGCGACCGCCCAGTCGCCCGGGACGCTGCTGCGCGCGCCGACGACCCGTCCCGCCACCGCGCCTCCGGCGATGACGACGACGGCCACGAGAGCCGTCGCGGCCGCCCGTCGGAGGGGGCCGGAGCGACGGGCCAGGACGATCACGACGATCAGGGCGGTCAGCACCGACAGGAGCCCCACCGCCACGACCCCCTGCCCCCAGTCGATGCGTGCCGCCGGCCAGGTCGCCACGGAGCGCGCCACCGCGGCGACCCACGAGGCCGGCGCCCAAGCGACCTGGGCCACCAGCGCCGCCGGCCCCGGCGCCCACCCTGCGAGCACGCACACGATCAGGCCGAGCACGGTGGCCACCGGCGCGGCGGGCTCGGCGAGCACGTTCGCGGCGACGCCGTGGAGCGGCAGCCCGGGGTCGAGGAGGAGCAGCACCGGGCCGCAGGCGAGCTGGGCCGCGATCGGCACGGCCAGGACGAGCGCGAGGGGCTCGGGCATGATGCGGGAGAGGAGACGTGCCAGCGGCGCGGCGAGGACCACGAGGCCCGCCGTCGCGAGCACCGAGAGCGCGAAGCCGAGGCTCCGCGAGATCCACGGGTCGGCCAGGAGCATGCCCGTCACGGCGACCGCGACCACGGGAAGCCCGGAGACCGGTCTCGAGCCGGCCAGATGGCCGAGCACGACGAGGGCCATGATGGTCGCCCGGACGATGCTCGCGTCGGGGGTCACGAGCACGAGGAACGCCAGGAGCACCGCCGCCGCCGCCGCCACGCGGACGACCCGCGGCACGCCGAGCGCTCCCCCGACCAGCATGGTGAGCGCGACGAGCACCGCGCAGTTCGAGCCCGACACGGCCGTGAGATGCGACAGGGACGACGTCCGCATCGCCTCGGTCAGGTCGTCGGGCACGGCCGAGGTGTCGCCGATCGCGAGTCCGGGCAGGAGGGCGGCCCCGTCGCCGGAGAGTCCCGCGGTGACGTCCCGGAAGGAGGCGCGCATCGCCTCGGCCCGCCCGGCGAGTCCCGACGCGGGCTCGCCGGGTCGCAGGGCGCCGCGGGCCGCGACCACGAACGGGGTGTCCCCGCCCGGCTCGACGGGCAGCACCGTCGCGCGAAGGCCGACCCGCTGACCCGCCTCGACGGGGTCGGTCGTCCGCGGGCCGAGCACCAGGACCGACACGCGTCCGTGCCACGCCCGGTCGCCGCTGGTGACGGAGCGGGCGTCGAGCGCCGCGACACGAGACGCCGCCGTCACGCGGTCCGAGATCGTGCCCTCGAGCTCGACCGTGTGGCCCACGAGGGCCACGAGATCGGGCGGGTACCGGGTGTCGTGGCGGACGGCGGCGCCGGCGATGAGCAGCGCGGCGAGACCGGCGCCGAGTGCGACGAGCACGAGCGTCGCCAGGAGGCGGCCGGGTGCCGCTGTGGCGCCCCGCGCCTCCCGGGATGCTTCGCGGCGGCGGCGGGCGACGACGACCGCGGCGGCCAGGGAGACGAGCGTCACGACGCCGAGGGCGACCGCCGCCGGTCCGAGCCGTGCGGGGAACGGCAGCAGCGCGACGAGAGCGGCCCAGGCGACCCCCGTGGGCACGGCCCACCGGATGTCGAGCATCGGCCGCGCGTCGTTCACACCGTCACCAGCGGGCGGAGCCTCTCGAGGGTCTTCTCGCCGATGCCGGGCACGCCGAGCAGATCGTCGACCGAGCGGAACACGCCGTTCTCCTCGCGCCAGTCGAGGATCGCGCCGGCGGTCGCCGGGCCGACACCCGGAAGGCTCTGCAGCGCGGCGTCGTCGGCGAGATTCAGATCGACGGCACCCCCGGCGGCGGCACCCCCGGACGCCGGTTCGGCGGCACCGCCCGCCCCTCCCCCCTCGGCCGCCTCGGCGGCGGGCTCGCCCACGGCGGGCACCCGCAGCTGCTCGCCGTCGACGACCGGTCGGGCGAGGTTCACCCCGGCCTGATCGGCGCCGTCGCCGAAGCCGCCTGCGGCGGCCACGACGTCGACCACCCGCGAACCGGCCGGCAGCTCGTAGAGCCCCGGCGAGACCACCGCGCCGTGCACATGGACGAAGAGGACGCCGCCCGCGGCCTCCACCCCGCCGGACGGCGCGCCGTCCGGTCCGCCCGCCACGGCGTCGGACGCGCCCGACGACGGAGGCGACGTGACCGCGATCGTCCCCGCGCCTCCTGCCGTGGAGAGCGCGGAGACGACGACGGTGACGACGAGCGCCGCGAGCACGAGCACCACGGCCGCGCCGACCCCCACGCGCCAGCGCGGACCCCGCGACGGGTCGGGGGCGCTGCTGAACGAGACGGTCATGGCGGCACGCTACGAGTCGCCCGACGACCCCCGCGGACGACGACGGCCGCCCTGGGGAAACCAGAGCGGCCGTCGCGGACGGGGAGGACGCATCCGCCCCCGGAGGATCACTTCACCGCGATGTTCACCAGACGCGGCGCGCGCACGATGACGTTCACGATCTCCTTGTCGCCGATCGAGCGCTGAACGGCGACGGAGGCGCGGGCCAGCGCCTCGAGCTCGTCCGAGCCGATCTTGGGCGAGACCTCGAGGCGGTCGCGCACCTTGCCGTTGACCTGCACGACGGCGGTGACGCTCGTCTCGACGAGCAGCGTCGGGTCGGCCTTCCGCCAGCCGTGCGTGGCGACGGCGACGCCCTCGTAGCCGAGCTTCTCCCACATCTCGGACGCCGTGTAGGGCGCGAAGAGCGACAGGCCCAGCGTGACCGTCTCGACGGCCTCGCGGACGGCGGGGTCGCCCGCGCCCGCACCCGAGTCGACGACCTTGCGGATCGCGTTGACGAGCTCCATCAGACGGGCGACGACGACGTTGAACTTGAACGCCTCGGTGAGGCCGGGGGCCTCGGCCAGGAACCGGTGGGTGACCCGGCGGAGGGCCTGGTCGCCGTCGGCCCACACGACGTCGGGTGCGCTCGAGACCTCGCCGGCCAGGCGGAACGCCCGGGCGAGGAACTTCGCGGACCCGGCGGGCGACACGTCGGCCCAGTCGATGTCGTCCTCCGGAGGACCGGCGAAGGCCATCGTCAGGCGGATCGCGTCGACGCCGTGCTTCTCGATCTCCTCGGAGAGCGTGACGAGGTTGCCCTTGCTCTTGCTCATCTTCGCGCCGTCCTGGAGGACCATGCCCTGGTTGAGCAGCGCGCTGAAGGGCTCGGTGAAGTCGAGGTGACCGAGGTCGAACAGCACCTTCGTGATGAAGCGCGCGTACAGCAGGTGCAGGATCGCGTGCTCGACGCCGCCGACGTACTGATCGACCGGGGCCCACCGGTTCACGACGGACGGGTCGAACGCGCGCTCGGCGTCGTTCGGGCTGAGGAACCGCAGGAAGTACCACGAGCTGTCGACGAAGGTGTCCATCGTGTCGGCGTCGCGCTTCGCCGGGGTGCCGTCGATCGGGTTCGGCACGTTCACCCAGTCGGCGGCCGCGCCGAGCGGCGAGCTGCCCTTGGGTTTGAGGTCGAGGCCCTCGGTGGGCGGCAGCAGCACGGGCAGCTGGTCTTCGGGCACCGGGATCTCCGTCCCGTCGGCGCCGTGCACGATCGGGATGGGGGTGCCCCAGAAGCGCTGACGGGAGATGAGCCAGTCGCGCAGGCGGTACGTCTTGGCGCCCTTGCCCGAGCCCGAGGCCTCGAGCAGCTCGATGACGCGCTTGATCGCGTTCGACTTGCTGAGACCGGTGAGCTGACCCGAGTTCATCAGGCGGCCGTCGCCGGTGAGGGCGACGCCCGTCTCGCGCGGGTTCAGCTCGGGCAGGTCGTCGGGCAGGATCGCCTGACCATCCGCGTCGAGCTCGAGCTTCGGGATGACGCCCGTCACGGCCGCGTTGGTGTCGACGACGACCCGCACGGGCAGGTCGTACTCGATGGCGAAGTCGAGGTCGCGCTGGTCGTGCGCGGGCACGGCCATGACGGCGCCGTGACCGTAGTCGGCGAGGACGTAGTCGGCGGCCCAGACGGGCATCGGGTCGCCGGTCAGCGGATTGACGGCGACGCGCCCGAGGGGCACGCCCGTCTTCGGCCGGTCGGTCGACTGGCGCTCGATCTCGGTCGACTTCTGCACCGCCGTCAGGTACTCGGCGAAGCGCTCGCGCACGTCGTCCGTCGCGTCGGCCACGAGCTCGGCCGCGAGGTCGGAGTCGGGGGCGACGACCATGAACGTCGCGCCGTACAGGGTGTCGGGTCGCGTGGTGAAGACCGTGACCCGCTCGTCACGCCCCTCGATCTCGAAGTGCACGTCGGCTCCGACCGAGCGACCGATCCAGTTGCGCTGCATGTTGAGCACCTTCGACGGCCAGCGGCCCTCGAGCTGGTTGAGGTCGTCGAGCAGGCGGTCGGCGTAGTCGGTGATCTTGAAGTACCACTGCGTCAGCTTCTTCTTGACGACGACGGCGCCCGAGCGCTCGCTCGTGCCGTCGGCCAGCACCTGCTCGTTGGCCAGCACGGTCTGATCGACCGGATCCCAGTTGACCCAGCTGTCCTTCCGGTACGCCAGGCCCTTCTCGTACATCTTGAGGAACAGCCACTGGTTCCACTTGTAGTACTCGGGGTCGCTCGTGTGCAGCACGCGATCCCAGTCGAACGACGGCGCGTAGAGCTTCATGCTCTGCTTCTGCTGCTCGATGTTCGCGTAGGTCCATTCGCGGGGGTCGACGCCGCGCTTGATGGCCGCGTTCTCGGCCGGGAGCCCGAAGCTGTCCCACCCGATCGGGTGCAGCACGTTGAAGCCCTGCTGACGCCAGTAGCGCGCGATGACGTCGCCGAGCGCGTAGCCCTCGGCATGACCCATGTGCAGGTCGCCCGAGGGGTACGGGAACATGTCGAGGATGTACTTGCGCGGGCGCTTGTCGTCGGGGTCGACGGCGAACGGCTTCGCCTCCTCCCACACGGCCTGCCACTTGCGCTGCAGCCGCGCGACGTCGTACTCGCGCTCCTCGTCGTGACGGGGCGGGCGCGGGGACTCGTCGGCGGAGGCTGTGTTGTCGTGCTCGTGTGCCACGGGACTCTCATTCATTCCTGGGGAGGGACGCAACCGGCTGCGGGGCACGTCGGAGTGCGGGCACGGCGACCCGACGATCTAGCGTAGATGACGGGCCCGTCGTCCGCCGAACCGGACTCCGGGGGCGGCGCCGGACTCAGGAGGCGCGGGTCGCGTCGTCCGCCAGCACCGCCAGCAGGGCGGCCGCCTTCACCCCGACCTCGTCCCACTCGTCGCGCGGGACCGACGACTCGGTGACCCCGCCGCCGACCCCGATGGTGGCGACGCGGACCGGGCCCGCGCCCCCCGGGCCCTCGTGACGGGCCCCGCCGTCGGCGCCGCCCGCCTCGACGACGATGGAGCGGATCACCATCGCGAGCGAGACGGCTCCGTCGAGGCCGATGAGGCCGACGGCGCCCGAGTAGATCCCGCGGGGGCGCGCCTCCCAGGCGGACAGCAGCTCGACGGCTCGGCGCTTCGGCGCACCGGTCATCGACCCCGCCGGGAACAGCGAGGCGACCGCGTCGAGACCGGTGGCACCGGCTCGCAGCCGCCCGCGCACCGTGCTGACGAGCTGGTGGACGGCCGGGTACGAGCGGACGGCGAAGAGCTCGACGACCTCGACGCTGCCGACGGAGCAGACCCGCGTCAGGTCGTTGCGCACGAGGTCGACGATCATGAGGTTCTCGGCGCGCTCCTTCTCGCTCGTGGCGAGGTCGTGCGCCAGGTCCGCGTCGGCCGAGGCGTCCGCACCGCGGGGGCGGGTGCCCTTGATCGGCGACGACGAGACCCGACCCCCGGGGGTCACCTCGACGAACGCCTCGGGCGAGGCGCCGAGCACGCTCGTGCCGCCGATCCGCACGAACGACGCCTGCGGGGCCGCGGAGGCGCGCCGCAGTCTCCGGTACAGGGCCAGGTCGTCGTCGACCCCCTCCACGGTCACCCGGGTCGTCGGGCAGAGCACGTACGCCTCCCCCTCGGCGATCGCGGCCTGACAGCGGGCCACCAGGGCGAGGTAGGCCGCCGCATCGTGGTCCCAGCGCGGAGGAGCCGAGGAGGCGCGGTGCGGGACGATCGCGCGCCGCGCCTCCTCGACCGCGAGATCGTCCCACCTCGCCCGGACGTCGTCGAGCCACGCGCGATCGGCCGTGCTGACGGCCTCGACGGTCCGCCGGGCGTGATCGAAGACGAGCGCGCGGTCGGTGCGCAGGAGCGCGAGATCGGGCGGGCCGCCGTCGTCGTGCCGGGGGGACGCCCCGTGCAGTCCGCCGTCGCGCTCGAGGAGGCGCAGACCCAGGCCGTAGCCGAGCCAGCCGGCCCACCCCAGCGGATCCGCGTCGTCGCGCCGGTCGGCCGAGGAGGCGCGGAGGGCGTCCCAGGCCGCGTCGAGACCGCCGTCGGAGGCCCGGGCGGTGACCGCCGTGCCCCACGCGACGACGGACCGGCCGGTCGTGGCGCCGACGCCGGCGTCGATCCAGACGACGTCGCCGTCGGCGGCCAGGCACGAGACGACGAGTTCTGGGTCGCGCCACACGAGCGGCGCACGGACCACCGGAGGGCGCATAGCCTTGAGTTTATGAGCACGGCGACGATCCTCCGGTGGCACGACGGACGCCTCGAGACCGCCGCCGAGGACGACCTCGGCCCCGACCGCGCCGCTCCCCGTCGCATCGAGCTCGCCGTCGCCGACTCGTGGCTCGTCGACGACGGCCGGGTGCGGGCGCTCGACGTCCACCGCGACCGCTTCACCGCCTCGGCGGCCGCCGAGCTGGCCGCGCGCGGCACCGGCCCCGCCGACTCCCCCGACGTCGACGCGTTCTGGGCTGCAGCGGTCGCCCGGCTGCCGCGGACGGGCCGCTGGTTCCCCCGGGTCGAGCTCGTCTCCGCCTCCGCGACCGACGCGACCCGCGCCTCCTCGACGGAGCTCCGGCTGCGGCTGCGGCCCGCGCCGCCGGCCTCCTCGTCGGTGGTGCTCGCCACCGCGTCGCACGACCCGCGGACGCTGCCTCTCGTCAAGGGGCCCGACCTCGACGCCCTCGGACGCGTGCGCGACGAGGCGCGACTCCGCGGCGCCGACGAGGCGGTCGTGCTCTCGGACGACGGCCACGTGATCGACGGCGCCTGGAGCTCGATCGTGTGGTGGCGCGGCGACGCGCTCTGCCTGCCCGCCGACGACCTGCCGCGACTGCCCGGGGTGACCGTCCGCACGCTGGCCACGCTGGCGGCCGTGATGGGGATCGACGTGCTGCACGAGCACGCCCGACCCGACGAGCTCGACGGCTTCGAGATCTGGACGACGAGCGCCCTGCACGGGCTGCGCATCGCCACCGACTGGGTCGACGGCCCCTCGCCCGCCGAAGAGCCCGGCCGGCTCGCCCTCTGGCGGAGCCGGCTCGAGGCGCTCCGCCGGCCGCTGCCGCCCGGCTAGGCGCGACCCCGCGTCCCGGTCTCGCCCCGGCGCACGTCGACGCGCCGATCCGGTGGGCCGACGCGCCGATCCGACGGGCCGGGCCTAGGAGGCGCGGGTCGGGTCGATGACGCGACCGTCCTCGATCCGCACGCGGCGGGTCACCAGCCGCTCGTCGACGGGCACGTGCGAGACGAGCAGCACGGTCGTCCCATCCTGGCGAGCCGTCGTGAGCACGTCGGCGATCAGACGCTCGGCGAGATCCGCGTCGAGTCCGGCCGTCGGCTCGTCGAGGACGAGCACCGGGAACCCGTGCAGCAGCGCTCGCGCCACCGAGATCCGCTGCGCCTGACCGCCCGAGACGAGGGCGCCGCGCTCGCCGAGACGGGCATCGAGGCCCCCGCGGGTGCGCACCCACCCGGCGAGATCGACCCTCTCGAGGACGCTCCAGAGGTCGTCGTCCGACGCCGTGTCGCGGGCGAAGAGGAGGTTCTGACGGACGGACTCGTCGAAGAGGTACGGCTCCTGCTCGAGCAGGCCCACCGTGGCCCTCACGCGCGCGGCAGGCACATCGGACGCCTCACGACCGCCCACCTCGTACCGCCCCTCGTACGCGAGGAACCTCGCCAGGACGGCGGCCAGGGTGCTCTTGCCCGCGCCGCTCGGTCCCTCGATCACGATGCGCTCCCCCACCCGCACGTCGAGGTCGACGGACCGGAGGGCCGTGCGCGCCGACCCGGGCCAGGAGGCCGAGAGCCCCCGGAGGCGCACGGCCGAGCCGCCCGGCGGCGGCAGCGGGAGGCGGGCCGAGGCGACGTCGACCACGTCGGCGCCGGCGTCGGCTCCTGGGCCCGCGTCGGCGTCGGCGTCCGCGTCCGCGTCGGCATCCGCGTCGGCATCCGCGTCGGTGTCGGCGTCGACGACGACCTCGGGCGGTGCGACGGCCGGGACGACCGACTCGAGGCGGTCGGCGCTCGCCCGGACCCGCCGCCAGGAGAGCACGGCCGTGGGGACGGAGCCGACGACCTCGAACACCGCCAGGGGCACCAGGGCGACGAGCGCGAAGGCCGGACCCGAGAGATCGCCCGTAGCGACCGACGGGGCCGCTGCGAGCACGGTCGCCCAGACGGTCGCCCCCGACAGGAGCGAGACGAGCGCCGCCACGACTCCGGTCGACGTCGCCCGTCGACGGGCGGCGGCACGGAGGTCGTCGTCGAGGCGGGCGACCCGGTCGAGCTGCCCGTCGACGGCGTCGAAGGCGACCAGCACGTCGAGGTTCTGCAGGGTGTCGAGGACCGCGCCTCCGAGAGCCCCCCGGCGGTCGGCCAGGGCCTGCTCGCTGCGGCGGGCGAGGACGTCGGCGCTGAGGCACCCGACGACGAAGGCCACCACGAGGCCGACGGCGAGCACGAGCGCGGCCCGAGGTGAGAAGAAGGCGACTCCGACGACCGACGCGACCGACGCGGCTCCCGACACGACGAGGGGCTGCACCACGCGCAGCGGGAGGTCCTGCAGCGCGTCGACGTCGCTGACCATCCGTGAGAGCAGGTCGCCGCGGTCGACCCTGCCGAGACCGGCGGGAGCGATCCGCACGAGTCGCCGGTAGAGCTCGGTCCGCACGACCGCCAGCTGTCGGAACGCCGCGTCGTGGCTGGCGAGGCGCTCGAGGTACCGGAAGAACGCCCGGGCGAGGGCGAACGCCCTGACCCCCACCATCGACAGGGTGAGGAAGAGGATCGGCGGCTGCTCGGCCGCATGCGTGATGAGGTGAGCCGACGCCGCCAGCAGGGCGATGGCGCTCACGGCGCTGACCGCACCGAGGAGGACCCCGGGCAGCGAACGACGGAGCGACGGCTGGGCCGCGCGCAGCAGGGAGCGCGTCATCGGCGATCGCCCCCGGACTCGACGGGCACCGGCTCGACGGGCACGGGCTCGACGGAAGCAGCGGCCGGGATGCGGACGACGGCGTCGGCCGCGTCGCGGATCGCGGTGCGGTGCGTCACGACGACCACCGCCACGCCGGATCGCGCCACGGCGACGAGGCCGGCCACCAGGCGCGCTTCGGTGACGGGATCGAGAGCGGATGACGGCTCGTCGACGAGCAGCAGACGCCCCGAGCGGCGACGCAGACGGTGGATCGCCCGGGCCAGGGCGACCCGCTGAGCCTGGCCGCCCGACAGACCCCGGCCGCCCGCGCCCAGGACGGCCGCGGGATCGAGGTCCGACCCGCCGACGTCGTCGAGGGCGCGCCGGACGTCGGCGGGGTCGAGCGGTTCGCCGAGGGCGACGTTCTCGGCGATCGTCCCCGAGAGGAGACCGGCGGTCTGACCCGACCAGGCGATCTCGGCCGGCACGGGCGCCCGCCCGGCGTCCCGCCAGACCACGGCGCCCTCGGCCGGCACTGCTCCGCGGAGCGCGGCGAGAAGCGACGACTTGCCGGCACCGCTCGGGCCGACGACGGCGACGAGGCGCCCCACGGGGGCGACGAACGACGTCGCTGCCAGGGCGAGCGCGCCTCCTCGGTGCACCTCCAGCCCGGAGACGACGAGCGCGTCGGATTCCGCGACGACCCCGACCTCCGATGCGGGCGTCGGGACGACGGGCGACGGGCCCACCGCCTCGGCCTCGTCGAGCAGCTCGATCACGTCGGCGGACGCGGCGACGCCGTCGGACGCCGCATGGTAGTTGGCGCCCACCTGACGGAGCGGCAGATAGGCCTCGGGCGCGAGGAGCAGCACGAACAGGGCGACGGGCAGAGCGAGAGAACCGTCGACGAGACGGATCCCGATCGACACGGCCACGAGGGCCACCGACAGCGACGCGGCGAGTTCGAGGGCGAAGCCGCTGAGGAACGACACCCGCAGCACCGACATGGTCTGCGTGCGGTACTCGTCGGTCAGACGGCCGATGCGAGCGACCTGACGACGCTCGCGCCCGAACACCTTGAGGGTCGAGAGCCCGTTCACCGCGTCGAGGAACGCCGAGGCGAGACCGGCCAGACGATCCCACTGGCGGGCCTGCGCCGTCCGGGTCGTCCAGCCGATCAGCACCATGAAGACGGGGATGAGCGGCAGGGTCGCCACGACGATCACGGCGGAGAGCCAGTCGCTCGCCGCCATGACCCCGACGATGATCGGCGTGCTGAGGGCGGTGAGGATCAGCTGGGGCAGGTACTTGGCGAAGTAGTCGTCGAGCGCGTCGAGCCCCGGCCCCACGAGCGTCGCCAGCCGGGCGGAGTTCCGCCGGGCCAGCCACTCGTGTCCGCGGTCGACGACGGCGCGAACGACCCGGCGGCGCAGCTGGCTCTTGACGACGGCGGCGGTCCGCGCCGCGACGGCTTCGAGCGACCACGAGACGAGCGAACGGACCACGACCGCGATCGCCAGGCCGACCAGCGCCTCCGCGAGGGCCGGGACGCCGCGCCCGTCGACGACGGCGACGACCGCCCGCGACGCGTACCAGGCGACGGCCACGACGCAGAGGGTCTGGACGACGCCGAGCAGCGCCCCGATCGCGAGGAACGACCGGGCCGCCGCCGCGTAGCGCAGGAGGCGCGGGTCGAGCGGTCTCACGGTCGTCGCCTCACGAGTGGGCCGGGATCGATGCCCGGCTGATCCGCTTGCGGAAGATCCAGTACGTGAACCCCTGATAGCCGAGGATGAGCGGGACGAAGACGAGCGCGACCCAGCTCATGATCGTCAGGGTGTACTCCGAGCTGGAGGCGTTCGCGATCGTCAGGCTGTTCGCCGGGTCGTTGCTCGCCGGCATGACGCCGGGGAACAGGGCCGCGAACAGGCTCGCCACCGCGAGTGCGATCGTCACGGCCATGAGGGCGAACGCGCGCCCCTCGCGACCCCGCAGGTTCGCGACGAAGGACCCGATGAGCGCGACGGCCGCGCCCGCCGAGAGCACCGCCGACGCGGGCGTCCCGTGCATGAGCGTGGTGATGGTCAGGAACGACGCCGCCACGACGATGGTGACGACCCCCGCCCGGACGGCGAGTCGCCGGGCGCGATCGCGCATGTCGCCCTCGGTCTTCAGCGAGACGAACACGACGCCGTGGGTGAAGAAGAGCAGCAGGGTCGTGAGACCGCCGAGCAGCGCGTACGGGTTCAGCAGGTCGAGAAGGGTGCCCGTGTAGTTGAAGCCGGGGTCGAGCGGCACCCCGCGCACGACGTTCGCGAAGACGACGCCCCACACGAAGGCGGGTACGGCCGAGCCGACCGTGATCATCAGGTCGAAGCGGCGCTTCCAGGCGGCCTCGGGGCGCTGGTGCCGGTACTCGAACGAGACCCCTCGGGCGATGAGCGCCAGCAGGATGAGCAGCAGCAGCAGGTAGAACCCGCTGAACAGCGTGGCGTACCACTCGGGGAACGCGGCGAACATGAACGCCCCGGCGACGATGACCCAGGTCTCGTTGAGATCCCAGACCGGCCCGATCGTGTTGATCAGCACACGTCGGTCGGTGTCGTCCCGGCCGAGGAACGGCAGCGACATGCCGACGCCGAAGTCGAAGCCGTCGAGGACGAAGTAGCCGACGAAGAAGAACGCCAGGATGAGGAACCAGAGGGTGGCGAGGTCCATCAGTACACCGTCGCTTCGTGTCGGATCTCGCCGGACTCGGGGTCGGGCACGGGCGCCTCGCCCGGCCCCTTCTGGGCCGCCTTGACGATGAGCCGGAACTCGACGACCGCGAGGCTGCCGTAGATCGCGGTGAACGCCACCAGCGAGATGAGCACCGTCAGACCGGTCACGCCGGGCGAGACGCCGTCGGAGGTCTGCAGCAGCCCGAAGACCAGCCAGGGTTGGCGGCCCATCTCGGTGAAGACCCAGCCGACGATCATCGCCAGCAGCGGCAGCGGGTACGACCAGACGGCCGCACGCCACACCCAGCGGTTCTCGGGCAGGCGCCCCTTGCGGGTCACCCAGAGGCCGACGAGCGAGATCATGATGGCGACCATGCCGAGGCCCATCATCCAGCGGAACGACCAGTACGTCACCCAGATGATCGGGGTGTAGTCGCCGGGCCCGTAGAGCTGCGTGTACTGCGCCTGCAGGTCGTTGATGCCCTCGACGGTGCCGTCGAAGGTGTGCGTCGACAGGAAGCTCAGCAGGTACGGGACGCGGATGCTGAAGAGCTCGTGCACGCCGTCGGGCGTGCCCAGCGTGAAGATCGAGAACGACGCGTCGGCGCCCGTCGACGTCTTGTAGAGGGCCTCCGCCGCGGCCATCTTCATCGGCTGGGTCTCGACCATGGCGAGTCCCAGCTGGTCTCCGGTCAGGACGGTGAGCGCACCGGCCGCGACCATCGTCCAGAGTCCGAAGCGGAGGGCGGGGCGCATGGTCTCGAGATTCTGATTGCGGGACAGGTGCCACGCCGCCACCGCGACGATCACCGCGGCCGAGACCATGAAGCAGGCGAAGATCGTGTGCGGGAAGGCCGCGAGGGCGACCTTGTTGGTCAGCACCTCCCAGATGCTGGTGAGCTCGGCGCGGCCCTTCTCCTCGTTGATGGCGTAGCCGACCGGGTTCTGCATGAACGCGTTCGCCGCGATGATGAAGTAGGCGGAGAGGATGCTCCCGAGCGTGGCGCCCCAGATGCTCGCCAGGTGGAGGCCCTTGGGCACCTTGTCCCAGCCGAAGATCCAGATGCCGATGAAGGTGGCCTCCAGGAAGAACGCGAGCAGCCCCTCGAGCGCCAGCGGCGCGCCGAACACGTCGCCGACGAAGCGCGAGTAGTCGGACCAGTTCATGCCGAACTGGAACTCCTGCACGATGCCGGTCACGACGCCCATGGCGAAGTTGATCAGGAAGATCTTGCCGAAGAACCGGGTGAGCTGCAGATAGTGCAGCCTGCCGGTCCGGACCCATGCCGTCTGGAAGACCGCGACCGTGAAGGCCATGCCGATCGTCAGGGGCACGAAGAGGAAGTGGTAGATCGTCGTCAGACCGAACTGCCACCGCGAGAGGAGGAGCGGGTCGAGGAGGTCGTTCACAGGACTCAGTATGCGTCCGCAGTAAAACAACACCTGTCGATTAGGGGGGTCGGTCGCTGCCGGATGCCTGTGAATAGGATCGGGGGCGTGAACGACCTCCTCGGCAGCCTCCTCGACCTCGTCCAGTCGGTCGACCCCGTGCTCCGGACCCTGCTCGCGGGCCTGGCCATGGTGCTCGAGACGTCCGTGCTCCTCGGACTGGTCGTCCCGGGCGACACCGTCGCCATCGTGTCGTCGACCGCGGTCGCGACGCCGTCCGAGTTCGTCGCCCTGATCGCCGCCCTGATGATCGGGGCGCTCGTCGGCGAGAGCGTGGGCTTCGCTCTGGGTCGCCGCTTCGGACCGGCGATCCGCCGCAGCGCCGTCGGCCGACGCCTGGGCGAACGCAACTGGGTGCGGGCGGAGACCTACCTCGCACGCCGCGGCGGCATCGCCGTGTTCGTCTCGCGCTTCCTGCCGGTGCTCCATTCGCTCATCCCGCTGACCGTCGGGATGAGCCCGATGCGCTACCGCACGTTCCTGGCCTGGACCGCCCCCGCGTGCCTGCTGTGGTCGACCGCGTACGTGTCCGTCGGGGCCGGGGCGGCGGGCGGCTACCGGGAGGTCGCCGACCGGCTGCACGGCGCCGGCTACCTGTTCGTCGCCGCGATCGTCGTCTTCGCGGTGGCCGTCGTGGTGATCAAGCGGATCGTCCACTCCCGGGAGGAGCGCCACATGACGCCTCCGCCGGAGGACGACGCCGAGGCGTGAGCTCGGTGGGCGTGGGCCCGGCGGGCGCGGATCCGGCGGACCTCGGCCCGGCGGGCGCCCGAGAGGTCAGCGGACGGCGAGCACCGGCTCGAGATAGGCGACGACCACGCGGCGGCACTCGTCGATGAAGCGGCTGTCGCCCTCGCCGCCCGACACGAAGGCGCGAGCGAGCAGCGAGTTGCCGATCTCGACGACGACCTCGACCGCCAGCTCGGTCTCGACGTCGCGGACGACGCCGAACCGGTCGACCAGCAGGCTCGTGATGCGATCGGCCAGAGGACTGCCGGAGGGCGCCTCGTGCGGGGCTCCGAGGTCGGGGGCGTCGCCGAAGCGGATGGCCCGGAACCCGGGCTCCTCGCGGTACATGTCGGCCTTCGCGTCGATCAGGGCCTCGATGGCACGCCGCCAGTCGACGATCTCAGGGTCGGCCACCCGATCGGCCACCCGCGACGTCAGCCGCTGGATGCAGCGGAGGGCGAGGGCGTCGACCACGGCGATCCGGTCGGGGAAGTACCGGTAGACGGTGCCGATCGACGCCCCGGCGCGCTCGGCGACCATCGCCGTCGTCAGACGCTCGTAGCCGATCTCGTCGATGATCGACGCCGCGGCGTCGAGCAGCCCCGTGAGGCGCGCAGAGCTCCGGGCCTGGACCGGCTCGTTCCTGAGCAGTGACGATCCCCCGGGCAGTGCTTCATTGACCTCGGTGACGAGCAACGGTTCTCCTTCTGGCGAGTCGCGACGTCGTCGCGGCATGGTGCTGGACGTCGGGGGATCGTGCCGGGGCGCGGCGGGCGCATCCGCCGCCTCGCCGACCGATGGCACCCGATGTCGGCGGGAGCCGGGATGATGGACGCATGTGCGGACGATTCGTGATGGCTCGCGCCTCGAGCGACCTGGTGGCCCTGTTCGACGTTGATGTATCAGGAGACACTCTCCCAGATCCTTCCTGGAATATCGCTCCGACCCGCCCGGTGCACCTCCTGGTCGATGCGGCGCCCCGGGGCGACGACGCCGGCGGCCCGCCCGTCCGTCGTCTCGCGGCCGCCCGCTGGGGTCTCGTGCCCGGCGGCTCGGCCGGACCCGAGGGCGCGCCCGTGATCAACGCCCGGTCCGAGACGGCGGCCGCGAAGCCGATGTTCCGCGAGGCCGTCGCCGCCCGTCGGGGGCTGGTCCCCGCCACGGGGTACTACGAGTGGACGACCGACTCGGCCGGGGTCAGGCACCCGCACCTCGTCCACCTCCCCGACGACGAGGTGATGCTCTTCGCCGCGCTCTACGAATGGTGGCGGGACCCTCGAGCGGCACCCGACGCGCCGTCCCGGTGGCTGCTGTCGACGACGATCCTGACCCGCGCCTCCTCGGGTCCGCTCGCCTCGCTGCACGACCGCATGCCGGTCTTCGTCGGGGCCGACGTGATGGACGACTGGCTCGACCCCGAGACCGAGGGCGACGCCGATCTCGTCGAGGGCGTCGCGGGGCTGTCGCCCGAGATCGCCGGGCGCACGACGTCCCACGAGGTCTCGCCCGCCGTCGGCTCGGTGGGCACCGACTCCCCCTCCCTCGTCGAGCCCCTCTGACGTGACAGGATGGGCGCATGCCCGACACCCGTAGACCGGCCCCGGCCGGAGTCGAGCCGCTGCTGCACCGCGCCGCCCGCATCGAGAACTCGGTCCACCGGTTCCGAGAGAAGCGCGCACGCAGGCGGGGTCTCCTCCCGACGATCGTGCCCTACACGGGCTACGGCTCCCCCGGGTGGGCTCGCGTCCTGTCCCGGGTGCTGCTCACCCCGGCCGGGACCCTCGAGGGGATCGACCGCGCCAACGTCCGCGGCTGGCGGAGCTTCACCAGCGTGCCGGTCGAGAAGGCCCGCGTCGACGTGGTGCTGGGCGGGCGCACCCACCACCTCACGACCGACCGCGGCGGGGTGCTCGACGTCCGGGTCGAGGTCGATCTCGAGCCCGGCTGGCACATCGCCACCGTGAGCTGCGAGGGCTCGCTGCCCGTCGACGCGCCGGTGTACGTGATCGACCCCGACGTGCGGTTCGGCATCGTCTCCGACATCGACGACACGGTGATGGTCACCTCCCTGCCCCGCCCCTTCCTGGCTGCCTGGAACACCTTCGTGCTCAACGAGCACGCGCGCCGCCCCGTGCCCGGCATGTCGGTGCTGTACGAGCGCCTGCAGCGCTCCGCCGGCGGATGCCCCGTGATCTACCTCTCGACGGGCGCCTGGAACGTGGCGCCGACGCTGTCGCGCTTCCTCTCGCGCAACCTGTACCCGAGCGGCCCTCTGCTGCTGACCGACTGGGGTCCGACCCACGACCGGTTCTTCCGGAGCGGCCGCGAGCACAAGCGCGCCTCTCTCGAGCGCCTGGCCGCCGAGTTCCCCCACATGCGGTGGCTGCTGGTCGGTGACGACGGGCAGCACGACGAGGAGCTCTACGGGAGCTTCCTGCACGAGCATCCCGACTCCGTCGCGGCCGTGGCGATCCGGCAGCTCTCGCCGAGCGAGGCCGTTCTCGCCGGTGGCCGATCGCGCTCCGAGCACGCGCAGGGCAGTGACGTCACCTGGGTCTCGGCCCCCGACGGCGCAGGTCTGTGGGATCAGCTCGCCGATGCGGGCATCGTCGAGTGACGCGGGCCTTCTCTTATCACCGGATTTCTCGCTTTTGAGGCCTGATCGTGCTGCAATAGCCGGATAATCGGTTTTCGGAGGGGTGATGAACGGGAACGGATCCACCGCCAGGCGACGATCCACCGACGAGTGGGAGACCCTGATCGGCGAGCGCGTGCGAGCCCGCCGACTCGACGAGGGCGTCGACCAGGTCGACCTCGCCCGCGAGGCCGGCGTCTCGACGAGCACCCTGCAGAATCTGGAGAACGGGCGGGGCAGCACCCTGAAGACCCTCGTCCGCGTCCTCCGGGCCCTCGACGCCGCCGACGCGCTCGAGGGGCTGCTCCCGGCGAGCGCGGTGAGCCCGATCGACGTGCTGCGGAGCGCCGGTCGTGAGCCGAGGAGGCGGGTGTACCGACCGCGGACGACCGTCCGCGACGACGGGGCGCCGTCGACGGAGGACCCGTCCCGATGAGCTGGTCGGCGGTGCAGGCGGTGGAGGTCTCGGCGTGGGGGTCGCGGGTCGGCGCGGTCGCCCTCGACGAGGGGCTCGGGGCGTACGTCTTCGAGTACTACCCCGACTGGGCGGCCAGGGGGATCGAGCTGGCTCCTCTGACGATGCCGGTGCGCACGAGGCGTCATGTGTTCCCGCAGCTGCCCGAGGCCACCTTCCATCGGCTCCCGGCCCTGCTGGCCGATGCGATGCCCGACGACTTCGGCAACGCGGTGATCGACGCCTGGCTGGCGAGGCAGGGTGTCCGGCGGGGGGACGTCAGTCCGCTCGACCGGCTGGCCTACATGGCGGACCGGGCCATGGGAGCTCTCGAGTTCCGGCCGTCGCGGGGGCCGCGTCACCGCCGGAGCAGCGCGGTCGAGCTGAGCGCCCTCGTGGAGGGGGCCCGGAGCGTGCTCGACGCGCAGTTCGACTCGGACCGCGAGACGGAGGCGGCGATCCAGTCGCTGATCCAGGTCGGCACCTCGGCGGGAGGCGCTCGGGCGAAGGCGGTCATCGCGTGGGACCGCGAGTCGGGCGAGGTCCGCTCGGGGCAGCTGCCGGCCCCTGAGGGGTTCGAGCACTGGCTGATCAAGCTGGACGGCCTGGGTGCGGACGCGGAGCTCGGGTCGGGCGGGTCGTCGGGGCGCGTGGAGTACGCCTATTCGCTGATGGCGCGGGCGGCGGGGGTCGAGATGGCCGAGTGCCGGCTGCTCGAGGAGAACGGTCGCGCTCATTTCATGACGCGTCGCTTCGACCGCGGGCCGGCGGGCAAGATCCACTCCGTGACCCTGTGCGGGACGGCGCATCTCGACTTCCGTCAGAGGCAGACCCATGAGTACGGTCAGCTCTTCGACACGGTGGAGTCGTTGGGGATGGGCGCGGAGGCGAGGGCGCAGGTGCTCCGACGGATGGTGCTGAACATCCTGGCGGCGAACAACGACGATCACACGAAGAACTCGTCGTTCCTGCTGGCGTCGCCGACGGCGTCGTGGACTCTGGCGCCCGCCTACGACGTCACGTTCGCGCACAATCCGACGGGACGATGGACCTATCAGCATCTGATGGGGGTCGACGGGGTGTTCCGCGACGTCGGGCGGGACGACGTCATGCGACTGGCCGACCGGTACCTCGTCCCCGGCGCGTCGGAGATCGTGGCCGAGGTGAGCGAGGCGGTGGCGGGGTGGCGGGGCTTCGCCGAGGAGGCGGGGCTCGACGACGACGCGGCCCGTCGGATCGAGGATGCGCTGCCCCGCTGGTGAGACGGATGTCGGCGGCCGACCGTACACTCCGTTCGAACACACTTTCGAACGACGAGCGAGGCGGATCACATGAAGATCGACGAGAAGGTGCCGGTCGAGACGACCGCCGACGGGGCGCCGCTCCGGTTCGTGTGGCGAGGCGTCGTCTACGGCGTCGTCAGTCCGCCGGAGCGGTGGATCACCCGTCGCGAATGGTGGCGGTCGGCGGATCGTGCACCGCGCGGCGGCGCGGACGACCTGCTCGAGCTGCCGGTCTGGCGGGTCGACGCCCTGCCGCTCACCGACGGCGTCCATCGGATCGACGGCACATTCGATCTGGCACTCGATCCGGCCAGGGGGTCGTGGCTGCTGCTGGGCGTGTTCGACGACCGGGTCGAGCAGCAGCTGTTCGCCTGACCACCGGTACCGCACGACAGGGCGAGGGAATGAACCACGGGCCGCGGTCGTTCCCGATCTCGGCGGGACGAACGCCGTGGCGGACCACGGGCTCGGTCGTCGCCGCGACCAGGAGGACGACGTGCAGGTGATCCGGTGGCTCTTCGACGCTCAGCTGGTGCTGGGTGATCAGACCATCCTCTGGCGTGAGGTCGTGGGCAACGTCTTCGGTCTGCTCAGCGCCCTCGGCGGCATGCGCCGCAAGGTCTGGGCGTGGCCGGTCGGCATCGTCGGCAACGCGCTGCTGTTCACCGTGTTCCTCGGCGCGGTGTTCGACACGCCGAACCCGGTCAATCTGCTCGGGCAGGCCGGGCGTCAGGTCATGTTCATCGCCGTGTCCGTCTACGGCTGGTACCGCTGGCGACGGAGCGCGACCGGCGCCGGGGCGGCCGTCGAGCCGCGGTGGGCCGGTCGACGCAACCGGGTCCTGCTGGTGGTGGCCCTGCTCGGCGGCACCGCCGTCCTCACCCCGATCTTCAGCGCACTCGGTTCGTACGAGCCGGTGTGGGCCGACGCCTGGATCTTCATGGGGTCGCTGCTGGCCACGTACGGCATGGCGAAGGGCTGGGTCGAGTTCTGGCTCATCTGGGTCGCCGTGGACCTCGTGGGCACTCCCCTGCTCTTCAGCGCCGGCTACTACGCCTCGGCGTTCATGTACGTCTTCTACGGGGCGTTCACCCTCATGGGCTTCGTGGTCTGGGCGCGGACCAGGCGACGGAAGCCGCTCGTCGAGACCCGGTGGCCCGACCCCACCCTGCAGCACCGTCACTGACCCGGCTGCTTGGATGGCCGCATGCCCCTGCCCATCGAGAACTACGCCCTGATCGGTGATCTGCACACCGGATGCCTCGTCGGCACCGACGGCAGCATCGACTGGCTGTGCCTGCCGCGCTTCGACTCCGCCTCGACGTTCGGGGCGCTCCTCGGCGACCACGACGCCGGCCGGTGGCTGATCGCCCCCTCCGACGCCGCGGCGACCGCCACCCGGAGCTACCTCGACGACACCTTCGTGCTCGTCACCCGCTGGCGGACGCCGACCGGCGTCGTCGAGGTGACGGACCTCATGCCCTTCGGCGACCGACGGGCCGACGTCGTCCGTCGGGTCACCGGCATCTCCGGGACGGTGCCCATGCGGGTCGATCTCGCCATCCGCTTCGGGTACGGCAGCGCCATGCCCTGGGTCAGACAGGTCGTCGAGGCGGACGGCACCGCCCTGGTCGCGACGGCCGGGCCCGACGCGGTCGTCGTCCGCGGTCCGCGGCTGACCGCCACCGACCACACCCACGAGGCCGGGTTCGACGTCTCCGCCGGCGACGTCGTCGATCTCACCCTCACGTGGTACCCCTCGCACCGCACGCCGCCCACGCCGATCGACGTGGACGCCCGGATCGCCGAGACCACCGCCTGGTGGCGTGACTGGGCCGCGCGCTGCACCGCTCCTCCCGCCTACGAGCGCGAGGTGCGACGATCGCTGCTCATCCTCCGCGCGCTGACGAACGAGGACACCGGCGGGATCGTCGCCGCGGCCACGACGAGTCTGCCCGAGCAGTTCGGCGGGTCGCGCAACTGGGACTACCGCTACGTGTGGCTCCGCGACGCCTCGATGACCCTCCAGGCGCTCATCCTGCACGGCTACGCGGAGGAGGCGGAACGATGGCGTGGCTGGCTGCTGCGGGCGATCGCCGGAGACCCCGCCGACGTCCAGATCATGTACGGCCTCGCGGGCGAGCGGTACCTCCACGAGAGCGAGATCGACGGCCTCCCCGGCTACGGAGGCGCCTCCCCCGTCCGGGTGGGCAACGGCGCCTACCGGCAGTACCAGGGCGACATCTTCGGAGAGGTGATGATCGCACTCCACGAGGCGCGCCTCCTCGGGGTCGACGAGAACGAGTACTCGTGGCCTCTGCAGCGGGCCCTCCTGCAGTACGTCGACGACAACCGGTCACGACCCGACAGCGGCATCTGGGAGATCCGCGGCGAGGTGCGGCACTTCACCCATTCGCGGGTGATGATCTGGGCCGCCCTCGACCGCGGCATCAAGGGCGTCGAGCAGTTCGGCCTGGACGGCCCCGTTGACCGATGGCGAGCGCTCCGCGACGAGGTGAGGGCCGACATCGAGGATCACGGCTGGAACGCCGAGCTCGGCACGTTCACCCAGCACTACGACACCACCGAGGTCGACGCGTCGCTGCTGCAGCTCGCGCAGGTGGGCTTCGTCGAAGCCGACGACCCCCGCATGCTGGGCACCGTCGCCGCGATCGAGCGCGACCTCCTGCACGACGGCCTGCTGCTGCGCTACCGGACGGAGAGCGGCGTCGACGGGCTGGAGGGCACCGAGAACCCGTTCCTCACCTGCTCGTTCTGGCTCGTCGAGCAGTACGCGGCCTCGGGTCGCCTGGACGACGCGGTCGTCCTCATGGACCGCCTGGTCGGCTACTGCAACGACGTGGGCATGCTCTCGGAGGAGATCGAGGTGGCGACCGGCCGCCACGTCGGGAACACCCCTCAGGCGCTGTCGCACCTGGCGCTCGTGCGGGCGGCGGACGCGATCGCGCTCGCCCGGTCGACCCGCGCCTCCTAGGGGACGCCCTCGACGACGACGGCCGCCCTGCTCACGGGGAGCGGGGCGGCCGACGGAGGACGACGCGGACGGATCAGGCGGGCCAGTCCGACGGACCGGTCGAGCCGGCCGCGTAGGTGTCGAGCGGGACCTGCCCGGCCTTCCAGGCGTCGATCACGGGAGCGACGATGGCCCAGCAGCGCTCGGCGACGTCACCGCGGATCGACAGCGTCGGGTCGTCGTGGAAGATGCCGCTGAGGACCTCGCCGTAGGGCGTGAGCTCGGGCTTGCCGAGCGTGACCGACATGGTCGACTTCTCGAGGTCGAAGGGGTTGCCGGAGCCGTTGGTCGTGACGCCGAGCTCCATCGTCTCGGGGCTGATCTCGATGCGCAGCGTGTCGGGCGTCGACGAACCGTTGAGGCCCTCGGGCAGCGCCGGGACGGGCTTGAACGTGATGAGGACCTCCTTGCGGATCTTGGTCATGCCCTTGCCCGAGCGGAGGATGAACGGGACCCCGGCCCAGCGGCGCGTCTTGACCTCGAACTCGACCTCGGCGAGGGTCTCGGTCTGACGCTCGACGTCGACGCCGTCCTCGTCGGCGTACGACGGGACGTCCTTGCCGTCGATGGTGCCGGCCGTGTACTGCGCCCGACGGCTCGACGCGACGGGGTCCGCGTCTCGGACCCAGGTGGCGCGGAGGACGCGGGCGATCTCGCTGCGGAGCTCGACCGAGTCGATCGACGACGGGGCGTCCATCGCGATGACCGCGAGCACCTGCAGCAGGTGGCTCTGGATCATGTCGATCAGGGCGCCGGCCTTGTCGTAGTACTGGGCGCGACCCTCGAGACCGAGGACCTCGTCGTAGAAGATCTCGACCTTCTCGATGTTCTCGCTGTTCCAGACCGGCTCGAAGAGGCGGTTCGCGAACCGCAGGCCGATCATGTTGAGCACCGTGGCCCGACCGAGGAAGTGATCGGTGCGGTGGATGCGCTCCTCCGGGACGATCTTGAGCAGCTCGGCGTTGAGCTCGCGGGCGCTCTCCTCGTCGGAGCCGAAGGGCTTCTCGAGGGCGAGGCGGAGACCGTCGGGCAGGTCGATCTCGGCGAGCGCCTGGATCACGCGGGTGCTGATCGCCGGCGGAAGGGCGAAGTACATCACGGGGGTGCCCTCGCTGGCCTCGAACAGGGCCTTCAGGTGCTCGACCGTGGTGGGGTCGCCCTGGATGTAGCGGCTCGACGCGAGGGTCTTCTTGGCGAGGTCGCTGCCGGCGTCGCCGTTGAACGCCGTCTTGACGACGTCGTCCCATTCTTCGGGGCTCCGCTCGCTGCGGCCGGTGCCGATCAGCTGCACGTCGACTCCGCGGTCGCTCTTCAGCAGGCTGGCGAGGCCGGGGAGCAGCAGACGCTCGGTGAGGTCTCCGCTGGCTCCGAGGATGATGAGGGTGGTGGTGTCTGTCACTGTGCGGCTTTCATGGATGAGGGCGGCGAACGGGTCGTCGCTTGTCGATCTGGCGGCGGGTGGGGATGCTCGGGCCACGGGTGTCAACGCACAGGGCGGACGGGCATTCCCGTCGACCGCCCCGGCCGGTCGTGGCTCGGGTCGCGTCTCGGCGTCGGTGCCCGGTCAACCGTACTGCTCTTGGGCGACGGGCGTCGCACCCCGTCAGTCGGCGTCGCGTCGGACGGTGTCGCGGGGCGCGTCGTCGTCGCCCGCCGCCCTGGCCGCGGCGTCGCCGTCGGCGGTGTCATCGACGTCGGCGGTGTCGTCGACGTCGGGTGCCTCGTCTCCGTCGGCGTCCTCGGATCCTGTGCGCGCCTCCTCGGCGTCCTCGGATCCCGTGCGCGCCTCCTCGGCGTCGGTGTCGCCACCCGCCGTGCTCACGTCCGGCTCGGCGGGCCGAGGGGCGGTGCCGTCGTCGGGGTCGAGGGCGGCGACGATGCGGCCGAGCGAGACGGCGATCGAGACCCCGCCGCTGGTGTCGGTGGTGGGGCGGTCGCGGTGGGCGTCGATCGCCTCCCAGAGGTCGGCGATGCGACGACGGGCCTCGACGAACACGTCGGCGTCGGAGTCGTGACGCCTGATCACCTCGGCGACGCCGTGGAGGGTGTGCGCCACGGCCGGGGCGAGCGAGTCGGGCATGCCGATCTGGCGGCCGATGCGTCGGCCGAGGACCCCCGAGACCTCGGCGATGTCCTGCAGATGGAACGAGACCCGCTCGAACGCGGCCAGTTCGGCGTACTCGCGGCCGAGATCGCGTCGACGCAGCAGCCACCGGGGGTTCATCCTCCGCGACTCGTCGGCGTACTGCACCGACGATCGGACGCTGTGGAGGGTGGCGGGGAGCTCGCCGACGCGGTCCTCCCAGTCATCGTCCTCGAGGGGCCAGGGCGTCTCGAAGACCCCGGCGATCTCGTCGGCTCGATCGGCGAGCGCCTGCCGGACCCTACGGAGCCGCGTGTCCGCACGCGAGGTGTTCAGCGGCGGCACGATCACGAAGTTGACGACGACGCCCACGACGACGCCGACGCCGAGCTGGACGATGTAGCCGATGCCGTACGACTCGGTGTCGGATCCTCCGAGCAGCAGCACGAACAGGCCGGCGGTGAGCACCCAGTCGCGACCGGCGCCGAGCCAGCGGATGCCGGCGAGCACGACGCCGACGCCGACCAGCGCGGCGACGGCGAGGACGCCGGGCGGCCCCTCCTGCAGGGCGAAGACCGCCGTGGCGAGGGCGATGCCGACGACGACGCCCAGCAGCACCTGGATGCCCTGTCGCAGCGAGGCCCGCAGCGTCGGGTACATGGCGATGACCGCGCCGAGGGGCGCGTAGTACGGGTAGTCGGCCGCCGTCCCGGGGATCTGCGGGGCGATCCAGTAGGCCAGGCCCGCGGCGAGCGCCGTCTTCACGGCGAGCAGGAGGCGCGGCTGGGCGAGCAGCACGCGCGTCCAGTGCCCGACGGTGCGGGCGTCCCGGCGGAGGGTCGATGGGCGGTCGGTCATCCTCCGATGATGTCAGTCGGGCGGCGACCCCGACTGGTCGCATCAGCACGTACACTGATCGAACATCTGTTCGAACCGACCCGGCCGGGGGGTCTGAGCACGAGGCACGAGTCATGCGTTTCACCCATCTGCGCGTCGCGTCGGCGTTCAGCGCCCACTACGGCACGGCCCATCCGAAGACCCTCGTCGACGCCGTCGCCGAACGCGGGGCCGACGCGGCCGCCATCACCGACCGAGACGGCCTCTACGGGGCGATCCGGCACATCGGGGCGTGCCGGGCGGCGGGCGTCGACCCCATCGTCGGCGTCGAGCTCGGGTGCCGCGACGACCGGCCGGGCGCCGCCCCGGAGGGCTCGACGGTCGAGCGGATCGTCGTGCTCGCTCACGGGGCGGTCGACGGCGGACCGGCGGGGGCGGGGTGGGCGGCCCTCTGCCGCCTGATCAGCGCCGCGCACGGGCGGGCGACGAAGAAGGCGAGCGGCAGCGCGAACAGCGTGGCGACGATCGGCCGGTCGAGGGTCAGGGCTTTCGTCCAAGGAGACTCCGGGCCGGCGGCGACGGTGCTGCTCGGCCCCGACTCCGACGTGGGCAGACTGGTGCAGGCGGGTCGGCACACGGAGGCGGCGGCGGCGTTGACGGACTGGGCGGCGATGCTGCCCGGAGGGGTCGTGGTCGAGGTCGTCTGCCATCTGACCGAGCCGGGCGAGAGCCGCAGCATCCGACACGCCGCCCGCATGCTCGAGCTGGCCGATCATGTCGGGGTGCCGGCCGTGCTGACCAACGCCGTGCGGTATCTCGACTCCGACGAGGCGGTCACCGCCGACGTCCTCGACTCGGCCGGTCATCTCGCCGCTCTCGGCAGCTTCCGTCCGCAGCCGAACGCTCAGGCGCACCTGAAGGGGGCCGGCGAGATGCGCGGCATCGCGCGGATGGTGACCGACGCCTCCTCCCTGCCCCGCAGCGCCGCCGACGAGATGCTGTCGGCGACCGAGAGGCTGGCCGACCGGTGCCGGCTCGATCCGGCCGCCGATCTCGGCTGGGGTCGCCCGAAGGTCCCCGAGCCGAGCGCCGTGGGCGTCGACGGCGACCCCGATCAGGTGCTGTTCCGTCGGGCCGAGGCCGGTGTCACCGAGCGGTTCGGCGATGCGGGGCGCGAACTGCGCGAGAAGGTCGAGGAGCGCATGCGCTACGAGCTCGGCATCATCACCGGGTTCGGGTTCGCCGGGTACTTCCTGACCGTGGCCGACGTGTCGAGGCTCATGCGCGAGATGAGGGTCCGGAACGCCGCTCGCGGCTCGGGGGCCGGCAGCCTCGTCACCTATCTGCTGCGGATCTCCAACGTCGATCCGATCGAGCACGACCTGCTGTTCGAGAGGTTCCTCGGCAACAAGAGGGAGACCCTGCCCGACATCGACATCGACGTGGAGTCGGCGAGGAGGCACGAGGTCTACCGGGCGATCTTCGACCGCTACGGCAGCAACCGCGTGACGCTGATGTCGATGCAGTCGACCTACCGAGGCAGGGGCGCGGTGCGCGACGCCGGTCTGGCCCTCGGTCTCGACGACGAGCAGATCGATCTCGTCGCCAAGAACGTCTGGCGCTCGAACGCCCGAGACCTGCGCACGGCCCTGGCCGAGAAGCCCGAGCTGCGCGAGATCGCCGAGCTGGCGCGCAGCGACCGGCAGATCGACCTGCTCGTCGATCTCAGCGAGCGGCTCGACCGACTGCCTCGGCACATCTCGATGCACCCGTGCGGGGTGATCCTCGGCGACTCCGACCTGCTCAGCATGACCCCCGTCCAGCCGAGCGGAATCGGTCTGCCGATGAGCCAGTTCGACAAGCACGACATGAACGACGCCGGGCTGCTGAAGCTCGACGTGCTGGGTGTCCGCATGCAGAGCTCGCTGGCGTACGCCCTCGACGAGATCGAGCGGGTCAACGGCTCGAGGGCCGCGGTGGCGGGGGCGCTGCCCGTCGACGCCCGGTACGTCGACCGCCAGGGGCGCATCGAGCTCGACGAGATCCCCCATGACGACGAGCCGACGTTCGCCTCCATCCGCACCACGCACACCCTCGGCATGTTCCAGATCGAGAGCCCGGGGCAACGCGAGCTGATCGGCAAGATGCAGCCCGACCGCTACTCCGATCTCATCGCCGACATCTCGCTGTTCCGCCCCGGCCCGATGAAGGGCAACATGATCGCCCCGTTCCTCGACACGAAGCACGGGTTCCAGCACCCCGACTACGTGCACCCGAGCTTCGCGTCGTTCCTCGACGACAGCTACGGCGTCGTGATCTACCACGAGCACGTCCTGCGGATCCTCGAGGCCACGATGCAGGTCAGCCTCGCCGAGGCCGACGAGATCCGACGGCACATGGGCAAGGGCGACGACGACGCCCTCGAGTCGACGTTCAGGGCACGCACCCGGGCCAACGTCGACCCCGAGACCGGGCGTCGTCGATACACCGACGCCGACATCGACCGCGTCTGGGCCGTGCTGAAGGGGTTCGGCTCGTTCGGGTTCTGCAAGGCGCACGGTGCGGCGTTCGCTCTGCCCACCTATCAGAGCGCCTGGTTGAAGACGCACTACCCGGCCGAGTTCCTCGCCGGCGTCCTCACCCACGACCCGGGGATGTACCCGAAGAGGCTGCTGCTGACCGAGGCGCGGCGGATGGGCATCCCGGTGCTGCCGCTCGACGTCAACGCCTCGACCGACGTCTACCAGGTCGAGCGGCTGCGCCCTCCGGCCACCCCGATCGCCCCGACCCGCACGGGCGACCTGGGCATCCGTCTGTCGCTCGCCGACGTGCACGGCATCAGCGACGCCGAGCTCGCCCGGGTCGTCGTCGGCCGCCCGTACGAGTCCATCACCGACTTCTGGCAGCGGGCGACGCCGTCGAGATCCCTGTTCGAGCGACTCGCGCAGGTCGGGGCCCTCGACTCGCTCGCCGGACCCGACCGGACCCGCGGCGACGTGCTGGCCCGGGTGCGGGCGCTGACCGGCCGGGCGACGCGGCCACGGGCGGTGGACGTCGAGAACCAGCTCGACTTCGCCATCGACGACTCCGACACCGTGCCCACCGGCACCCCCGACGTCGGCATCCGAGACCGCGTGAGCGCCGAGCTCGACATCCTCTCGATGGAGGTCAGCGAGCACGTCATCGAGAGCTACCGGCCCATGCTCGACGATCTCGGGGTGGTCCGGGCCGCCGACCTGCGCGACCACTGGAACGGCACCACGGTGCTCGTGGCGGGCATCCGCATCGCCACCCAGACCCCGCCGATGCGCAGCGGTCGGCGCGTCGTCTTCATCAGCCTCGACGACGGCAGCGGCGTCTCCGACTCGACGTTCTTCGACGAGGCCCAGCAGCGTGCGGGGTCGCTGCTCTTCGGCACCCGGCTCATGGTGATCAAGGGCCGCACGCGTCGCACCGGCGAGCGCGGCATCTCGCTCGAGGCCGACGACGCCTGGGATCTCAAGACGATGTGGCGGGAGTGGAGCGCCACCCGCGCCTCCTCGGGGGTCGGCGTCGGCATCGGCTCGGACGACGCCGGAGCCTGACCCGCGCCCACCCCGCGTCGGCAACTCCTCCTCCCTGCCGCGCACACGCCCCCGACGACCGCGCGTCGCCACCCGCCGCGACACCGGACAGGACTTGCCGACCGCGCGTGCGTAGGGTGGCGGCATGAGCGAGCAGCACGCGAACGGCACCTACGTCGAGCCCGGCCAGGAGTACACCCGCGACACCAACTACATCGAAGACCGGATCACCCGCGACGCCGGCGACGGCTGGCCGGTCGAATCCGGCCGGTACCGGCTCGTCGCCGCCCGCGCCTGCCCCTGGGCGAACCGCAGCGTCATCTCGCGCCGCCTGCTCGGTCTCGAGGACGCGATCTCCCTCGGGCTGCCCGGCCCCACGCACGACGCCCGCAGCTGGACCTTCGACCTCGACCCCGACGGCCGTGACCCCGTGCTCGGCATCGAGCGGCTCCAGGAGGCGTTCTTCAAGCGCACGCCCGACTACCCGCGGGGGATCACCGTGCCCGCGATCGTCGATGTGCCGAGCGGCAAGGTCGTCACGAACGACTTCCCGCAGATCACCCTCGACCTCGCCACCGAGTGGACGGAGTTCCATCGCGACGGCGCGCCCGACCTCTACCCCGAGCACCTCCGGGCCGAGATCGACGAGGTCAACGCCGTCGTCTTCCGAGACGTCAACAACGGCGTCTACCGCGCGGGGTTCGCCGGCTCGCAGAAGAGCTACGAGCGGGCCTACCGAACCCTCTTCGAGCGCCTCGACTGGTTGTCCGGACGACTGACCGATCAGCGGTTCCTCGTGGGCGACACGATCACCGAGGCCGACATCCGGCTCTTCACCACGCTGGCCCGCTTCGACGCCGTCTACCACGGCCACTTCAAGTGCAACCGGAACAAGCTCACCGAGATGCCGGTGCTCTGGGCCTACGCCCGCGACCTCTTCCAGACCCCCGGCTTCGGCGACACGATCGACTTCGACCAGATCAAGAAGCACTACTACGTCGTCCACAGCGACATCAATCCGACCGGCATCGTGCCCGCCGGACCCGACCCGTCGGGCTGGCTGACCGAGCACGGCCGCGAGCGACTCGGCGGACGGCCCTTCGGCGACGGCACTCCCCCGGCTCCTCCCCGCGCCGGCGAAGAGGTGCCCCCGCTCGTCGCCCCGTGATCGGGCCGGTCGCCCGCCTCGAGCGGATCCGCGACGACGCCCTGTCGCTGGCCGACCGCCTGCGACGCGACATGGAGGCGGTGTCCGAGGCCCGCGAGTCGGCCAACGTCGACGACGAGCACGATCCCGAGGGGTCGACCATCGCCTACGAACGGTCGCAGCTCGACGCCATCCGGCTCTCGGCGCTGGAACGGGCCGATGACGCCCGTGCCGCTCTCGAACGAATCGAGTCCGGCACCTTCGGCCGGTGCGAGCGCTGCTCCGCCCGCATCGGCGAGGCGCGGCTCGAGGCCCGGCCCACCGCGAGGCTCTGCATCGACTGCGCGCGGTGACCCGCCCCTCCCCCGCCGCGACGAGTGCCAGCAGACGGGGCCCGAGCCGAGGAGGCGCGGAGCCGGGAGCCGAGGAGGCGCGGGTCGGCAGGCCCGTGCCTCGCCGAGTCGACGCCGCATCGCCTCCGTAGGCTGGAAGAAGCGAGGTTCCGTCACCGCGCAGCCATCCAGTCGAAGGAGACCGAATGAAGATCGATGAGGCCGAGGTCATCGTCACCAGCCCCGACCGCAACTTCGTCACGCTGAAGCTGACGACCGACGAGGGGGTCACGGGGCTCGGCGACGCCACGCTGAACGGGCGCGAGCTCGCGGTCGTCGCCTATCTGACCGAGCACGTCGTGCCGCTGCTGATCGGACGCGATCCCGCCCGGATCGAGGACACCTGGCAGTTCCTCTACCGCAGCGCCTACTGGCGTCGCGGGCCGGTGACCATGGCCGCCATCGCCGCCGTCGACGTCGCCCTCTGGGACATCAAGGCGAAGATCGCCGGGATGCCGCTCTACCAGCTGCTCGGCGGGGCGTCGAGGACGGGCCTGCTGACCTACGGTCACGCCTCGGGCAAGGACCTCGAGGAGCTGTTCGACAGCGTCCGCGACCACCAGGAGCAGGGCTACAGGGCGATCCGGATCCAGACGGGGGTGCCCGGTCTGAAGTCGATCTACGGCATCGCCTCGAATGCGACCTTCGACGCCAACAGCGGTGTCCGCTACGACCACGAGCCCGCCCAGCGCGGGGCGCTGCCCAACGAGGAGGACTGGGACACCCGGTCGTACCTGCGGCACGTGCCGACGGTCTTCGAGGCCGTGCGGAACGAGTTCGGCCCCGAGATCCCGCTGCTGCACGACGGACACCACCGCATGACGCCCATCCAGGCGGCGTCGCTCGGGAAGTCCCTGGAGCCCTACGACCTCTTCTGGCTGGAGGACGTCACCCCGGCCGAGAACCCCGAGGCGCTGCGCCTCGTCCGCCAGCACACGACGACTCCCCTGGCGATCGGAGAGATCTTCAACACGGTCTGGGACTACCAGCAGATCATCCGCGAGCAGCTCGTCGACTACGTCCGCAGCGCGGTCACGCACACCGGGGGCATCACCCACCTCCGCAAGGTGCTCGACTACGCGGCGCAGTACCAGATCAAGTCGGGCATGCACGGTCCGACCGACATCTCCCCGGTGGGGATGGCGGCCGCGATGCACCTCGGCCTCGCGATCCACAACTTCGGCATCCAGGAGTACATGAAGCACGGCGCCCGGACGGACGAGGTCTTCGAGCAGAGCTTCACCTTCACGGACGGGATGCTGCACCCGGGCGACCAGCCGGGCATCGGCGTCGAGCTGAACGAGCGGGCGGCGGCCGCGTACCCGTACGAGAAGGCCTACCTGCCCTACAACCGGCTGGCCGACGGCACGGTGCACGACTGGTGAGCTGAGCCGGGCGGCCCGGGCCCGGCACGTCGATCGTCCACCCAGGACACGACCTTCCGCCCCGGGCCGCTCCGACGTACCCTGTGAGCACCCGGCGATGACGCCGCACCACGGCCGACCCGCCCGATCGACGACGTTTGGTGCTCGATGACGCTCGTGACGAGCCCCGGCCCCGCAGGAGGCGCGCCCCTGCGACGGGTCGTCCGCGAGTCGTGGGGCCGGGCGGCCGGGCACCGCCTCGACCCCGACGAGCTCCCCCGCCTCGAGCTTCCGGAGGACGACCTCGAGGCGTGGCGGCGCGGTCATCCGCTCGCCCTCGTCCTCCCCGTCCTCCGACGTCTGCTCGTCGACGACGCCGAGGGCTCGGGTCTGCTCGTCGCGGTCGGCGACGAGCACGGCCGACTGCTCTGGGTCGAGGGCGACTCGTCGGCGCGACGGCAGGCCGAGAGCATGCTGTTCGTCGCCGGAGCCGGATGGTCGGAGGCGCGGGTCGGCACGTCCGCTCCCGGCACGGCGCTCGAACTCGACCGAGGCGTGCAGATCCGCGGCGAGGAGCACTGGAATCATCGCGTCCAGGCCTGGTGCTGCACGGCCGTGCCCGTCCACGATCCCGTCGACGGGCGCCTCCTCGGGGTCGTCGACATCACGGGCGACGCCCGGGCCGCGGGGTCGCAGACCCTGCCCCTGGTCCGGGCGACGGTCGCGGCGATGGAGGCGCACCTCGCGCTCTCGAGGGCGGCGGCGGTCGCCGGCGGGTCGACCCGCGCCTCCTCGGCTCCCCGTCGCACCGCACGCGAGCTCGCACTCGCGCCCGAGAGCACGCCCGCGCCGGCGCGCCTGGCCGCGCTCGGCCGAGACGAGGCCGTGCTCTCCGTCGGCGGACGGCGCCTCGTGCTGAGCGCCCGGCACTCCGAGATCCTGCTGCTGCTGGCGCACCGACCCGAGGGGTACCGGGCCGCCGACCTCGCGGACGCCGTCTACGGCGACGTCGACGCCGTCACGACGCTGCGCCCCGAGATGGTGCGGCTGCGGCATGTCGTCGAGTCCGTCGATCCGACGCTCGTCCCCCTGTCGCGCCCCTACCGGCTGCCCCGGCCCGTGGCCCTCGACCTCCACGACCTCGCCGCGCTCCTGGGGCGGGGTTCGCATCGCGCGGCCGTGCGGGCCGACCGGGGACCGGTGCTGCCGTCGTCGACCGCGCCGGGAGTCGTCGAGCTCCGGGCGGAGGCGCGGGCCGGGCTCCGCGACGCCGTGCTGGCGGCGGGCTCGACCGACGCGCTCACCGCCTTCGCCGAGGCCCCCACCGGTCATGACGACGAGACCGTGCTGCTCGAGCTGCTGCGGCGGCTGGCCCCGCACTCGCCCCGCCGCGCCGGGGTCGTCGCGCGCCTCGAGGCGCTCTCCGGCCGCCGCGACGCGATCGCAACCTGATGCAACCCCGCCCCGCATAGTCTGCCGCCGAGCGGTGGGCGGACCCCGCCGCCCCCGGTCGCATCGCGACCGGTCCGACGACGACGTCGAAAGGGACAGCCATGACCGTCACCACCCCTCCCACCACCTACGCGGCGCCGGGCACGCCCGACGCGAAGGTCCGGTTCCGGGCGCGCTACGACCACTTCATCGGCGGCGAGTACGTCGCACCGGCGAGCGGACGGTACTTCGAGAACCCGAGCCCGGTGAACGGCAAGGTCTTCACCGAGGTCGCCCGGGGCGACGCCGCCGACATCGACAAGGCCGTCGAGGCCGCGTGGCGGGCCTTCGACACCTGGCGGAGGACCACGATCGCCGAACGGTCGATCATCCTCAACCGGATCGCCGACGTCATGGAGGCCAACCTCGAGATGCTCGCCGTCGCCGAGACGTGGGACAACGGCAAGCCCATCCGCGAGTCCCTCGCCGCCGACGTCCCGCTCGCGATCGACCACTTCCGCTACTTCGCGGGCGCCATCCGCGCCCAGGAGGGCTCGACCGGCGAGATCGACGGCGACACCGTGGCGTATCACTTCCACGAACCGCTCGGCGTGGTCGGGCAGATCATCCCCTGGAACTTCCCGCTGCTCATGGCGGTGTGGAAGCTGGCCCCCGCCCTCGCCGCCGGCAACTGCGTCGTGCTGAAGCCCGCCGAGCAGACCCCGGCCTCCATCCACGTGTTCATGGACCTCGTCAAGGACCTCCTCCCGGCGGGCGTCCTCAACATCGTCAACGGGTTCGGCGTCGAGGCCGGCGCCCCGCTGGCCAGTCACCCGAACATCCGCAAGATCGCGTTCACCGGCGAGACGACGACCGGGCGGCTCATCATGCAGATGGCGAGCGAGAACCTCATCCCCGTCACCCTCGAGCTCGGCGGCAAGAGCCCGAACGTCTTCTTCGCGGACGTCGCCGACGAACGCGACGACTTCTACGACAAGGCCCTCGAGGGCTTCTCGTTCTTCAACCTGAACTCGGGAGAGGTCTGCACCTGCCCCTCACGGGCGCTGGTGCAGAAGTCGATCTACGACCAGTTCACGGCCGACGGCCTCGACCGGGTCAGGAAGGTGAAGCAGGGGAACCCCCTGTCGATCGACACGATGATCGGGGCCCAGGCCTCGAACGACCAGCTCGAGAAGATCCTCAGCTACATGGACATCGGCCGGCAGGAGGGCGCGAAGCTGCTCATCGGCGGAGACCGGGCCGATCTGGGCGGCGACCTCACCGACGGCTACTACGTGAACCCCACCGTCTTCGAGGGCCGCAACTCGATGCGCATCTTCCAGGAGGAGATCTTCGGGCCCGTCCTGTCGCTGACGAGCTTCAGCGACTACGACGACGCCATCAAGATCGCCAACGACACCCTCTACGGCCTCGGCGCCGGGGTGTGGAGCCGCAACGGCGCCCAGCTCTACCGCGCCGGGCGCGACATCCAGGCCGGTCGCGTGTGGTCGAACACGTACCACCAGTACCCGGCCGGAGCGGCGTTCGGCGGGTACAAGCAGTCGGGCATCGGGCGCGAGAACCACAAGATGATGCTCGATCACTACCAGCAGACGAAGAACCTGCTGGTCAGCTACGCGGACGGCCCGATGGGGTTCTTCTGATGCCGACCGCCAGCCCGTCCCGGGTCGACGTCACCGCCGAGGCCGCCGCGTTCCTGGTGGATCTCACGGCCCGGCACGGTCCGCTGATGTTCCATCAGTCGGGCGGGTGCTGCGACGGCTCCTCGCCGATGTGCTACCCCGTCGGGTTCTTCCGCCTCGGCGCCGTGGACGTCCACCTCGGCGATCTCCGCATCGCGGGTCTCGATCCGATCGAGGTGCACATGTCGCGCAGCCAGTTCGAGTACTGGAAGTACACGCACCTGACCATCGACGTGGTGCCGGGTCGCGGCGCCGGCTTCTCGATCGAGTCCCCGGACGGACGGCGCTTCCTGATCAGGTCGCGCCTGCTCGACGACGCCGAGCTGACGGCCTTCGACCTGGCCGGAGCACCGGAGGAGCGAGGTCAGCCCTCGACGAGCGCGCTGAGCTGATCGTCCGCCGCCTGCGCCATGCGGGCGGCGGCGGTCGGGTTCGCCAGGATGCCGTCATCGGTCAGCCCGGACTTCCAGTCGCCCTCGCCGCCCTCCACCGGGGTCGTCAGGTCGAGCACGTCGATCCCCCGGTCGGCCGCCCCCTCGCTGAGCCGCGTGTTGACGTCGACGGTGTCCGTGCCCCGGTCTCCCGAGGGCGGCAGCAGGGCGGCGACCGGCGTCGCGCCCCGATCGAGCACGCCCTGCCAGAGGGCGGCGACGTCGGTGGCCGTCTCGCCGGCCGTGCGCCCGGCCGCGAGATCGAACGTGCCGGCCTGCACGACGACGAGGCCGCCGTCGGCCGTCGCCGCGTCGAGGTGCTCGACGAGGTCGGCGGCCGTGGCCCCCTCGTACGCCTCGAACGCGCCCTGACTCGCGCCGTCGACAGCCCCGGCCTCGACCGTCTGACGCCACCAGCTGCCGGCGGCGAGCGCATGCGAGTCGCCGAGGATCGACACGGTGACCGCCGGCGGCGTCGACGACGCCGAGGCGGAGGGAGAGCCGCCGGCGTCGGAGGGACGCGTGGCGGTGAGGGCGAGACCGGTCAAGGCCACGGCCGCGACGGCGAGGACCGCGAGCCCGATGTACGGGAGCGGGCCGCCCCGTCGTGATCGCTTCGGTCGCGGGCGGTGTCCTGAGGCCATTCGTCGAGCCTAGGTCATCTTCGACCTGCGCATCGCCCCGCCCGACGTGCGGGCCGGACGCCGCCTCAGTCGACCGGGCCCGCCCGGTCGGGCTCGGGTGCGGGCTCGAGCGCGTGCTCGGGTTCGGGTTCGGGTTCGGACTGGAGCGCGTGCTCGGGCGTTGCCCTGCGCCCCGGGAGGGCGTACACGCCGTGGCCCACCCGAGCGACCCGCCCCTGGCGGGCGAGGACGCTCAGCGTCGACAGCACGCTGCTGCGCCGGTAGTCCGGCAGCGCCTCGACGATGGCCGCGGTGCGCAGCTCGCCGCCCCGCAGGATCTCCGGGATCCGGTCGGCGAGGGAGTCGCCGACGTCAGCGCCTGCATCACCCGACGGGCCCTCCTCGTCGACCCGCGCCTCCTGCAGGTACTCCGCCCTCGCGTGGTCGAGGCCCTCGGCCGAGACGCGGGTGATCGCCCCGTCGGCACCCGACGCCTGCGCGTACGGGGCGAGGGTCAACGAGCGACCGACCCGTGCGTAGACGGCCGACGCGCTCGTTCCCTGGTGCTCCGCGATCTCGGGGTAGGAGGCGCCCCCCAGCAGCAGCACCGCCTCGCCCTCGAGCCCCAGCCACTGGCCGAGGCTCGCGATCTCCCACCCGGCGGCAGTCACCGCCGATCCCCAGACCTCGATGTCGTCGGCGTGCTCCGAGGTGAGCCGCTTGAGGTCGTCGAGCAGATCGAGGAGGCGCTCCCGGGCGTCGTCGACGATCTCGGCGGTGAACTGCGGGGGCCGGCGAAGTTTGATCGATCGTGACATTTGTGAAAGACTATCGAAGTTGCCATCACGGCACCACGACGTCGCCCGGCAGTCCGGGCGTCACACCCCCACACTTTGGAGTTCCCATGGCTTTCGCAATCGTGCGCGCCGGTGGCCGTCAGGAGAAGGTCGAGGTCGGAACGATTCTGACCGTCGATCGCCTCAAGGCCGCGACCGCCGACACCGTCTCGTTCGTCCCCGTCCTGCACGTCGACGGCGACACGATCCTCTCCGGCGACGACCTGGCCAAGGTCACGGTCGAGGGCGAGGTCCTGAACGACCTCCGCGGCCCGAAGATCGTCATCCAGAACTACAAGAACAAGACCGGGTACAAGCGCCGCATGGGCTTCCGTGCCGACCTCACCCGCGTCAAGATCACCTCGATCACGACCAAGTAGCACCGCGACCACCAGGAGCTGAGAACACATGGCACACAAAAAGGGCGCATCGTCCACCCGTAACGGCCGCGACTCCAACGCCCAGCGCCTCGGCGTGAAGCGCTTCGGCGGCCAGGTCGTCCTCGCCGGCGAGATCATCGTCCGCCAGCGCGGCACCCACTTCCACCCCGGCGCCAACGTCGGCCGCGGCGGCGACGACACCCTGTTCGCCCTCGCCCCCGGCTCGGTCGAGTTCGGCACCAAGGGCGGCCGCAAGGTCGTCAACATCGTCGCCGGCGCCACCGCGTAGGTCGGCACCAGCACGCGCCTCGGGGCGATCGGACCACGGTCCGGTCGCCCCGAGGCGTTCCTGTGCCTCAGCCGACCGCCTGTACCCCTCGCTCAGGAGGCGCGGTGCCGGACCGCGTAGACGGGACGGATGAAGGCACTCACTTTCCAGTCCGTCACGAACGTCTCCGTCGAAGACGTGCCCGACCCCTCGATCATCGAACCCACCGACGCCGTCATCCGCGTCACCTCGGCCGCCATCTGCGGCAGCGACCTCCACCTGTACGACGCACTCGGCGCGTTCCTCGACAAGGGCGACGTGCTCGGCCACGAGACGATGGGCGTCGTCACCCACGTCGGCTCCGACGTCAGCCGCATCAAGGTCGGCGACCGCGTCGTCGTCCCCTTCGTCATCGCCTGCGGTCACTGCTTCATGTGCGACCGCGGTCTGTTCTCCCAGTGCGAGACCACCCAGGTCACCGAGTTCGACTCCGGCGCGACCCTCTACGGGTTCAGCAAGCTCTACGGTCAGGTCCCCGGCGGACAGGCCGAGCAGCTGCGCATCGCCCGCGCCGACGCGAACCTCATCCGCGTCGGTGACGAGCTCCCCGACGAGCGCTATCTCTTCCTCAGCGACATCCTGCCGACGGCCTGGCAGGGCGTCGAGTACGCGCAGGTGCCCGACGGCGGCACGCTCGTCGTCCTGGGGCTCGGTCCGGTCGGGCAGTTCGCGGCCCGCATCGGCGTCCACAAGGGATACCGCGTCATCGGGATCGACCCCGTCGCCGAGCGTCGCGACATGGCGGCCCGGCACGGCGTCGAGGTCCTCGACCTGACGAAGGACGTCGCCGACGTCGTCAAGGGCATGACCGACGACCGCGGACCCGACTCCGTCGTGGACGCCGTGGGCATGGAGGCCCACGAGCACGCCGGCATCGGCCTCGTCCAGAAGTTCGCCGCCGCACTGCCCTCCCCCATCGGACAGGCCGTCATGCAGAAGGCGGGCATCGACAGCCTCGGCGCCATGCACCTCGCGTTCGAGATCGTCCGTCGAGGAGGCACCGTCTCGCTCAGCGGCGTCTACGGCGGGACCGCCGACCCGACGCCGTTCCTGACGCTCTTCGACAAGCAGATCACCATCAAGATGGGCCAGTGCAACGTCCAGCACTGGATCGACACGCTGATGCCGCTCGTCGAGGACCCGTCCGACCCCCTCGGCACCATGGACCTCGTGACCCACCCCGTGCCGCTCTCCGAGGCCGCCGCCATGTACGACGTCTTCAAGAACAAGGACGACGGCTGCATCAAGGTCGTCCTGAAGCCCTGATCCCGATCAGCCCTCCGGCCGCCCCCTCGACCCGCGCCTCCTCGGGTCGAGGGGGCGGCCACGTCCGGCACGCCCGGGAATCCGTCGAGTTCGCAGACCGTTAACCGAAACGCGTACCGTCGTTCATGACATCCGGAGCAATCCGATGATGGACTAGGCATCGAATCAACAACGCGGGTCTCCTCCCGGTCCCGCGTCGGCGACATCGAAGAGAGAACCATGGATCTCCGGACGGCCGAACACCCCAGGCCGAACCACTTCATCCTGCACCTCAGCGACACGCACCTCGTCGGAGGTGACGGCGCCCTCTACGGAGCGGTCGACAGCGCAGCCCGACTGCGGCAGATCGTCACCGAGATCGAGGCGTCGGGGAACCACCCGGAGGCCATCGTCTTCACCGGCGACCTCGCCGACAAGGGCGAACCGGACGCCTACCGCAAGCTCCGCGCCCTGGTCGAGCCCATGGCCGAGCGACTCGGAGCCCAGGTGATCTGGGCCATGGGAAACCACGACGAGCGCGGTGCGTTCCGGGAGCAGCTCTTCGGACAGCTCCCGTCGCAGCGGCCGGTCGACCTCGTCTACGACGTCAACGGTCTGCGGATCATCACCCTCGACACGACCGTCCCCGGGCATCACCACGGCGAGCTCACGGGCGAACAGCTCGACTGGCTGGCCGAGGAGCTCAGCACCGATGCGCCCGACGGCACCATCATCGCCATGCACCACCCGCCCGTTCCGAGCGTGCAGGACCTCACCGCCCTCGTCGAACTGCGCGATCAGGCCGCCTTGGCCGAGGTCGTCGAGGGCAGCGACGTGCGCTCGATCATCGCGGGGCACCTCCACTACTCGACGAACACCGTCTTCGCCGGCATCCCCGTCTCCGTGGCCTCGGCCACCTGCTACACGCAGGACCTCAACGCCGCAGGCGGAGGCACCCGGGGGCGCGACGGAGCGCAGTCGTTCAACCTCGTGCACGTCTACGACGGCGCGGTCGTGCACTCGGTCGTGCCGATCGGCACCTACGAGACGGTGGGCGAGCGGGTCCCGGCCGACGTGGTCGCCGAACGCCTCGCCCTGGCCGGCGTGCGGATCGCCCCGGCTGCGCCGCGACACCGCGCGACGGACACCGCTCCGGTGCCCCTTCCCGTGCAGCAGGACTTCGCGCTGACCGGGCCGATCGACACCCTCTGAGCCGTCGCCGCGCGGGGCTCGCCTCCGTGCGGCTCGGACGAGCTCGCCTCCGCGCGGCTCGGACGCCGCGGACGTCATGCCGCACCCGTCAGCGTGCCCGACCCGTCCTCGTCGCTCCCGACCCATCCCCGTCGGCAACTCCTGCCCCCTGC